>Ga0070730_10001464_pt1 | contig 22730 bp, 25 predicted proteins | sample Coa_R1_3_FD_66447 | JGI IMG/M metagenome (GOLD analysis project Ga0070730, IMG submission 66447) | Surface soil microbial communities from Centralia Pennsylvania, which are recovering from an underground coalmine fire - Coalmine... | ecosystem: Environmental > Terrestrial > Soil > Unclassified ... | reverse complement strand
CGAACCACGTAGCGCTTTACCCCAACTTCCCGCGCAGCCATCCTCGCCTCCGTCACCTCAGGGTGTCGAAGGCAGTGAATCGATCAAAGGTTCTGAATTAGTTGAAGCGTCCGACTAGGCGGCCTTATTGGTTTCGATGAGGCTAGGCTGGCCAACTCCGATTTCAATGCGGCGCGGTTTCAGGGCTTCAGGAAGCTCGCGCTTGAGCGAAATCGACAATAGGCCGTCGGCCAACGCCGCTTCGGTCACAACCACATAGTCGGCCAGTTGGAACTTCCGCTCAAAGTTTCGTTCGGCGAGGCCGCGGTGCAGGAAGCGGCGCGGCTCGTCATTGGCGGCCTTGCGCCCCGTCACCGTAAGCAGATTTTCCTTGACCTCGATGTTCAACTCATCGGGGCGAAAACCGGCCACTGCGATCTCGACGCGGTAGGCGTTCTCGTCGGTGCGTTCGATATTATAGGGTGGGTAGCCTGTTGCGCCGTCAGCAGCCGCTGAATCCAAGAGTGCGGCGAGGCGGTCGAAGCCCACAACGGAACGGTAGAGCGGAGAAAAATCAGTCGTACGCATGGTTTCACATCCTTCTTTCAAAGCAAGGTTGCGGTTCAGATGGTCACCTTTGCGAGCCGATTTGGCCTCGCGGCGGCGGCCAGAAGGCCTGGACATCCAGCGCCTCCAGGCGTTGAGGTAAGCGACAATCTTTGCGGTTCAAGACCTCGCGAGGCCACTTCCTTTGACGCAGGCTCTCACGCGCGATAGGCCATCTGGGGATGCTCACCCGCGGGGGCGTGGCGAAGGTTGATGACGTTTCCGGACATGGGCTTTTCAAGACGCGGCGTTTTATTGGGCGGCGCAGCCCTTAGTGCTTGCTCAGCTCGCAAAGGCGGCTTTGCGCCGCCGCGCATCCTCGCTGAGGCGGTTGCAGGCGACTGGCGTACGCCAGCCGACCGTGCGCGGGACCGATGGCGTCATCCCCTGGAATCCTTGACCTTCTGGGGCTTGAAACCTGGCGATACTGTCGTGGAGTTCTGGCCTGGAGCAGGCTGGTACAGCGATATCATCGCGCCCTTCTTGGCTGCGACGCGGGGCAGGTTCTATGCCGCCAATTCCGATCCGGCGGGCCCGGAAGGCCGCGAAATGATTGAGGCCTATCGGCGCAAGGTCACGGACAAGCCCGGCCTTTACGGAACCGTCCAACTGACGACCTTCGGACCCACCAGCGGGCCTGTGGCGCCGGCGGGGACGGCCGACTTGGCGCTGTTTTTGCGAAATCTGCATAACTGGATGGCCGCCGGGCTTGCCGAGAAGGCCTTTCGTGACGCGTTCGCCGCCTTGAAGCCGGGCGGCGTTCTGGGCGTCGAAGAACACCGCGCCGATCCAGCCGCAACGCCGGATGTCATGGCCTCGTCGGGATATGTCCCCCAGGATTATGTGATCCAGTTAGCCGGGGAGGCTGGCTTCTCGCTGGCGGCTTCCAGCGAGATCAACGCCAATCCGAAGGATACGAAGAACCACCCATTTGGGGTCTGGACCCTGCCGCCGGTTCGACGCTCTTCAGCGCCTGGTCAGGCCGCCGATCCGACCTTTGATCATGCCAAGTATGACGCGATCGGCGAAAGTGATCGAATGACGCTCAAATTTCTGAAGCCTGGTCCGAAGCGCGCCTGACGGTTTACTTCCCAGACGCCAGAAGCGAAGCTCGCAGCTGATTTGGGAGAGCTCAATGATGGCGACCTTAGAGGAGCTGACCGAACGGATTCGCCGCGCCGCGTCCGAGGCTGAGACTTCAAGTCTCGACCCATCGATCAAGCTCGATCTCAAGGGCGAAGGCGTCATTCACATCGCAGGCGCGGCGGTCACGAACAAGGATCTTCCGGCCGATTTGATTGTCACAATCGGACTGAGGGACCTGGCGGCCATCGGCAAAGGCCAGCTCGACCCGACCCGGGCCATGATGACCGGACGTCTGCGGCTGTCTGATATGGGCTTGGCGATGAAGCTTCAGCCAAAAATTCAATCCCTGTTTGCAAAGGCGGCTTGAGTTCAGCAATGGCTGGAGACGCGCCCCTGATCGAAACCCCGCTGGCCAAGGCCCCGCCTGGCGCGGAAGCTGATTGGTTCGCTGGAGCCGGGGGCGCAAGACTGCGCGCGGCGCTCTTCACACCGTCCCATGTTGCAAATGGCGCGCGCCCCCGCGGTTCCATCATCCTTTCGGGGGGGCGCACCGAAGCGATCGAAAAATACTACGAATTCATCGGGGAATGTCTTGCGCGCGGCTTCGTCGTGCTGGCCCATGATTGGCGGGGCCAAGGCCTGTCGCGTCGTGATCTCGCCGACCCGCTCAAGGGTCACGCCAGAGGCTTCAAACCCTACCTGGATGACTTCAAGGTCTTGCTGAATTCCTATGAAACGCGCCTGCCCAAGCCGTGGGTCGCGGCCGCCCATTCCATGGGCGGCTGTCTGACGTTGTTGGCCTTGGCGCAAGGCGAACGGCGGTTCAGCGGCGCGATCCTTTCTGCGCCAATGTTGGGTATCCGCACGCCGTTTCCATTGTCGGTGTCACGCGCGCTGACCACGCTGAATTTGCTTGCCGGCCGCGGATCGGCCTACACTCTGGGGGGTCCCGGAAAGCCCTTCGATGACGCCTTTGATGGAAATATCCTGACCCATGATAAGGCGCGCTATGCGCGCGCCTGGAGCTTGATCGCTGCTGAACCAAAACTAGCGCTGGGCGCACCCACATGGGGTTGGGTCGACTTTACGCTGAGGGCCACCGCCTATCTCTCTCGACCCGAGACGCTCCGCAATGTCACTGTGCCGGTGGTCATTGTTTCCGCCGAAGACGACCAGCTTGTTGATACGGCCGCTCAGGCCGCAGCCGCCCGCCATCTGCCGCAGGGAAAGTTCATAAGCGTTCCTGGCGCCTACCACGAAATCCTGATGGAGACCGATCCGATGCGTAACATCTTTCTGAGGGCTTTAGACGCACTCACCGGCCGCGTTGCGCCGACGCCGGCTGCGCCGCCTGAACCTGCAGCGGCGCCCGTTTCGCCGCCGGCTCAGGTCATGGCGTCCGCCGCGGTTCGGGTCACGTCTGCGCCGCCACCCATGGCCGCAAAGCCTGCCGCGTCGGTGGTCGCCAAGCCCGTGGCCAAGAAGGCGCCAGCAGCCAAGAAGCCGGCCGCCAAGCCAGTGTCAGCCAAGGCCGCCGTTGCGCCAAAGGCCGCCGGCGCCAAGAAGACTGAGGCGCCGAAAAAGCTCGCCGCCAAGAAACCCGCCGTCGCCAAGGCCGCGCCAAAAGCTGCGCCGAAACCTGCTGCGACCAAGGCGCCCGCAACGTCGTCCAGCAAGCCTGCGAGCGCTAAGCCGCCCGCAAAGTCGGCGGCGCCCAAGCCAGCCGCCAAGCCTCCAGCCGCCAAGCCTGCAGCTGCAAAGCCGCCTGCCAAGTCGGGGGCCAAACCCTCGGCGGCCAAGCCGGCCGCCAAGCCCGCTGCCGCGAAGGCCGCCCCAGCGGCCAAGAAGGTTGCGGCCAAGCCCGTGGCCAAGAAGGTTGTGGCCAAGACGGTTGCGGCCAAGCCAGCGAGCTCAACGCCCGCCAAGCTGACCGCCAAGAAACCGGCGGCGGTGAAAACCTCGGCGGCGGCCAAGGCGCCTGGCTCTGCGGCTAAGCCGGCCGTCAAGCCAACGGCCAAGCCGGCTTCTGCGGCGAAGAAGCCGGCCCCCAAAAAACCTGCTGCAAAGAAGTCCTAAGGACCGACCAGGGACAAGGCCTGGAGCGCCTCATCGAGGCAAGCGCGATCGCCAGCGATGGCGATCCGCCCACCATGGGGTCCAACCGGCGCGCCCTTCCAGTCAGTGGTGAGGCCTCCAGCCCCGGCGATGACTGGGATTGCTGCGTCGATGTCCCAGGATTTCAAGCGGGTTTCGATCACCAGGTCGATCGTGCCTGCTGCGACCATGGCGTAGGCGTAGGCGTCGCAACCTAGCCGCGCCAGGCGAGCTCCAGCTCGCACTGCACGCCATGCCTCGTCTTCTGGACCTTGGAAAATAGCGGGGTCCGTTGTCGCGATGAGCGCATCAGACAGCCCCTGGCAAGGTCGGACCTTGAGTGGCCGGCTCGATCCGCGCGTCACCAGGCGCGAGCCGCCAGAGTGGCCGATGTAGAGCTCATCCAGAAACGATTGTCCGATGGAGCCCAGTACCGGACTTCCTTGAAAGCGCAGGCCGATTAGTGTGGTCCAAAGGGGCAGGCCTGCGATGAAGGCGCGCGTCCCATCAACAGGGTCGAGCACCCATACAAATTCAGCATCGCTACGGTCTTCGCCATATTCCTCGCCGATGACCCCGTGCTCGGGATAGCGGGCCGTTATCAAGGCTCGGATAGCCCGCTCAGCGCCCTTGTCGGCTTCGGTCACCGGGTCGAAGCCATGCACGCCCCCTTTGTCGATGAGGCCATGCTCGGCGCGGAAGAGCGGCAAAATGGCCTCTCCAGCCGCACAGTTGAGCTCGACCAGGAACGCGTCGAGCTCAACAAGTCGTTCAGCAGAAAGTAACTCAGGGTTTGGAGCGATCATCCGAACGCTTTACCCCTTGGCGCGGCTTAGGGAAACGCGTGCCCTACACCGGCAAGCTCGCTTTCGTTCAGCGACTTGGCCAGATCCAAAAGTCGCTGACGAGGACGCTCACTGAGGCTGCAGAATGCCTGGATGAGATCCTTGGTTTCCTTGCCTGTATGAGGCTCTGGCGGCTCCGGATCCTTGTCGATCGTCGATTCGTGGCCGAGCCCGTCGTAGAAGTAGCTGACGGGAACCTCAAGAACCTCGGCGAGCTGCCAAAGGCGGGCGGCCGACATTCGGTTGGCTGCACACTCATACTTCTGGATCTGCTGAAAGCGTACGCCGCAAGCCCCGGCGAGTTGCTGCTGTGTCAGACCCAAGATCCGGCGGCGGCGGCGAAGCCGACGACCCAGATGAATATCGATCACATCCATCATGACGCGACGCCCATTCTCCAAAAACCCCGTGTCCCAAAGCGGGACGCTATGCAGGGTCCGCCGCAAGCCCCGCGCCAAAACCTCGCGTTGCTAACTTCACATCGCCAGTCTTAGTAGAGGTGCATGACAGATCATCGGCGCCAGTTGCGACAGGACATCGTGTGGAGGCTCGAAGCAGGGGCTTACGATGTTGCGGCTTTCTTGGCCGGCCTATTCCCCGTCGATGCAGTTTCCGACGTCGGCGGATGGCTTTTGAAGACGTTTGGTCCGCTAACCAGCAAACACCATATCGCTCAGACAAATCTGAGAATTGTCTTCCCCACCGCAAGCGACGCTGAAATGGCCGTGATGCTGCGCGCCCAATGGGAGGAGACGGGCCGAACGTTTGCGGAGTTTCCAATCGTCGACCGGATTGTCGACGACCCAAATCGGATCGAAGTGGAGGGTGCGGAGCGCTTGGCCAAGATCGCCGCTGAGGGACCCGCCGTCTTTGTCTCCGGGCACTTCTCGTGCTTCGAAATGATGGCGGCCGCGATCGTGCGCTCCGGCGTCAACTGTCAGATCACCTATCGCGCTCTCAATAACCCTTACGTCGATGAACGCGTCAGAGAAAGCCGACGGCGCTATGGTGTTCGTTTGTTTGCGCCCAAAGGAACGCGCGGTGCGCGGACGCTGTTTCGCGCCATTGCTGAGGGTGAATCTATCGCTCTGATGAATGATCAGAAGTTCAACGGGGGCGTTGCATCGCCCTTGTTCGGGATCATGGCCCACACGGCCCCTGGGCCAGCGAGTTTTGCGCTTCGTTTCGGGATTCCGATCCAGCCGATCAGCGTTCAGCGCCTACACAAGGCGCGCTATCGGGTGATCCTTCACGAGCCATTTTTACTAGACAATACCGGTGACGAAGACGCCGATATCGAGGCGGGAGTGCGTCGCATCAACGCCTTCATTGAAGAGCGCGTCCTGGCCCGTCCTGCTGAATGGTTTTGGGTCCATCGTCGATGGCCCAATGAACACTATAAGAAGCCTAGGCGTTAGTTTCGCGCCAGCGCTGCAAGGCCTCGCCTGGCCCGGCGTAGGCTTCCTGCAGGGTCGCGTTCCAGTAGCGCAGTTGCTCCAACGGGACCTTCTTGCCGCTGATCGCGCAGATCACATAGCGGCCCGGTCTCAAGACCGCGAAATCGCCATCTCCATAGTGAAGTTTGGCCAGTTCTGATCCGGTGAAGTCGCGGTCGTGTGCGTTCATGGACCCTTATTTAGCGCGGCCAAGCGCATCAGAACAGGTCACCTTGTGCGGACGGGCCGGCTCTTCGTCTGGAGACCTTGACGCGCGGCGCCTCGCCGAGGTCGGATGATCCGTCAATTGTCGCGCTGCGCCTGACCTGGTCGCCGAACTTGATCGTCACCTGTTCGCCGCTCTCCAGGATCGCGCCGGCATGGACAATTGCGCCATCGGCGCGCGTGACGCGGGCGAAACCGCGCTGCAAGGGACGATCTGGGTCAACTGAAGCGTAGAGCTTGGCAAGCGCGCCCAATCGCTCCGCGGTCCTGTCCAGGCCGCGCAGAATACTGGGCCGCAGACGGTTGGCGAGCCCGTCCAGCCTCTCGCGCTGCAAGGCGTGAGGACGCTGCAGCAAGAGAGGCGAGAGCCGCCCTGAAATACGAACCAGGTCACGTTCATGGGCGGCTGCGTTACGCGCGAGGCCCGCAGTCAGGCGTCCCGAGACAATTCCAAACCGTTGAGCGGTGAGCTCAACGAAGTCGGTGATGCGCGCCAGGGATCGGCCGGCGGTCTCAATGCGCCCACGCCGATCTTGGATTAGCCGTGCGCCATTTCGATGCATGCGCCCGCTCAGGTCGCCGATCATCGCCCTTAGTTCCGCCAGCACCGGGGTGGCCATCTCGGCCGCCGCCGTCGGGGTCGGGGCTCTGCGGTCGGATACAAAATCGATGAGCGTCGTATCCGTCTCATGACCAACCGCGCTGATCAGGGGGATAGAACACTGAACGACCGCACGCGCCAGAGCCTCGTCGTTGAAAGGCCAAAGATCTTCCACCGAACCGCCGCCACGCGCCACGATGAGGACATCGGGCCGCGGGATGGCGCTCGCCGTCTGAAAGGCGTCGAAACCACGGATCGCGGCGGCGACCTGGTTTGCTGCGGAGTCTCCCTGGACCACCACTGGCCAGACGATCACGTGACAGGGCCAGCGTTCGCGGATGCGGTGCAGAATGTCGCGGATGACAGCGCCCGTTGGGCTTGTGATGACCCCCACCACCCGGGGCATCGCCGGCAGGGCCTGCTTTCGTTCAGCGGAAAATAGTCCCTCCGCCGCAAGCTTGGCCTTTAGTCGTTCCAACTGGGCCAGCAGTGCGCCTACGCCGGCGGCTTCCATCGTCTCGATGACGATCTGATAGCGCGAGCCTGCAGGATACGAAGTGATCTTGCCGGTGACGATGACTTCCAAGCCGTGCTCGGGGCGAATTGACAGACCGCGGACCTGTCCTTTCCAGATCACCCCATCGATGGAGGCCCGTTCATCCTTGAGCGTCAGATAGACGTGGCCGTTCGAGTGAAAGGTCGTCTTGGAGATTTCCCCGCGCAAACGCACGAAGCCATAGGCGTCTTCCAGCGTCCGCTTGAGCGCGAAGGCGAGCTCAGAGACGGAGTAGGGCTTAGCGTTGCCGTCTTCGGCCACGGACGGGGATGCGTCAGGAGCGACGTCAGTCATCACACGAGCGTACCGGTTTGGCGCCCCATTCCCAAGGTCGCATCAATATTGGGAAAAGGGCGCGCCCGGCTCGGCGGGCGCTATGTGCGCCGCGGGCCGGACACGCCCCCATCCCCAACGGATCAGATATAGCGGCGCAGGCTTCTGGCCAGTTCGTTGGGTCCAGAACGCTTCTTCGCCTGGGCCGGCTGATAGGCCACTTGGCTGTGTTCAACGCAGTAGGGGCCATCGCCGGAGCGGCGACCGCAGAAAGTAAAGTTGTCCATCGACGGGTCGCCGATGGGCCATTTGCACATATGCGCCCCCAAGGTCAGGACCGTCGCCGTGCCGGGTGTTTCGTCGACGTAGCGTGCAGGAACCGGATGATGGGTCGTCAGCGACGCCGGCTCAGCCAGGCGGCGCGGTGCTGAAGGCGCCGTCGAAATCGGGCGTGCGGGACGCGGCGCCTTAAAGGTTGTGCGAGCTGGCTTTGAAGGCGTCGCGCGGCCCGATAGACCTAGCCGATGCACCTTGCCAATCACCGCGTTGCGCGTGACCCCGCCTAGCTGCTTTGCAATCTGGCTGGCTGAAAGACCGTCCTGCCAGAGCTTCTTGAGGAGTTCGACGCGTTCGTCCGTCCAGCCCATGTTCGCCTCCCACCGTTCCGATTTTCGAGGCGCAGCTCCTGCGCCGTCACCGAAATCAACATCTTGTGGCGCCCAGCAATGCCGCTGCTCACCAGCCACCACCAGTAGTAAACAACTCCTTAAGGGCCACAATAGGCGCCCTATCTTTCGTCCACAGGAACTAGATGTTGCGTCGAGGGAGAGCCGTCGAACGCGCTAGGGCGTGCGTCGGAGCGCACCCTTGCGAGGACGCTCGCGACAGCGCAAATGAGGGGCATGAAGGACATGGCCCTCGCTGAAACCGTCATCCCGCCGCAGCCGCGCGACTATCCTGGTGTGAACTGGGAGGGCCTAAAGACCCTCTACCTCCGCGAGATCCGGCGGTTCATCAAAGTGGGCATGCAGACGCTGGCGGCCCCCGTGGTGACGGCGTTGCTCTATATGCTGGTCTTTGTCGTGGCCGCAGGAGGCGGCCGCCATATCCTGGGCGTCGCATTTGGAACCTTCGTGGCGCCAGGTCTGATCATGATGCAGATCCTGTCCAACGCCTTCGCCAATTCATCATCATCGCTGCTGCAGGCGAAGTTCAACGGCCTCATGGGCGACTTCATCACCCCGCCGCTTTCGCCCCTTGAGCATACGATAGGTTTCGGGGCTGGCGCCGCCACCAGAGGACTATTTGTCGGCGCCGTCACCCTGGTGGCCGTGCTTCCGTTTGCGCAATTGCCGATCGCGGAGCCCTGGGCGGTCGTCTACTTCGGCCTCTGTGCGGCCCTGATCATGGCCTTCATCGGCATCATGGCGGGGCTGTGGGCGGAAAAGTTTGACCACATGGCCGCGGTGACCAACTTCATCATCATGCCGATGACCTTCCTTTCGGGCACCTTCTACCTCATCGAGAGGCTGCCTGAGCCCTTCAGAAGTTTCTCGAAGTTCAATCCCTTTTTCTATCTGATCGATGGCTTTCGCTACGGCTTCATCGGCCAGGCCGAAGGCTCGCTCGTGGTGGGCGCATCGCTGACCGGCGCGCTTGTCTTGATTTTCGGATGGCTGTGCCTGCGTCTCTTCCAGACAGGCTACAAGATCAAAACCTGATCTGCCGCCGCACTTTACCGCAGCCACCATAGGACCTAGCGTCGGCTCGGGGTCGGGCGATCAACGCCACAGCCAAGGGGGCCGCGCAATGAGCGTTGCAACACGAGGGGCGCTACCCAAGTCAGTCGGGCTAGGCGTCGGTGTTGTCCCGCTTTTGGCCCTGGCCGTATTCATCAACTATGTCGATCGCGGCAACCTTGCGACGGCGGCGCCGCTGATCAAGGATCAGCTCAAGCTCTCCGCCGCTCAAATCGGCATTTTGATCTCCGCCTTTTCGTGGACCTACACCCCAAGCCAGATCTTGGCCGGCTGGCTCTCAGAACGGATCAACGCCTATCGAACATTGGCGCTTGGCCTGGCGATCTGGTCGGCCGCGACAGCTCTGACAGGCGTCGTCTCGGGCTTTTGGGCCTTGGTCGTCCTGAGATTGCTCCTGGGTCTTGGGGAAAGCGCTGCGTTTCCGTGCAGTTCAAAACTCATCGCCCAGCACCTGCCGCAACACCGAATGGGCGCGGCCAATGGCCTGATCGGCGTAGGCCTGGCGCTCGGGCCGGCGCTTGGGACTTTTGCGGGCGGCAAGCTCATGGCCATCGCCGGATGGCGTCCGGTGTTTTTGGGTTTTGGTCTTATCTCGCTTCTTTGGCTTGTGCCCTGGCTCACGGTGACCCGCAGCGCCTCGGCGGCGCCTGAGCCCCACGACCATGGAGAAGCCCCGAGCTACCGCGCGATCTTGGCGAAAAGGGAGGCCTGGGGCGCAGGTCTTGGCCATTTCGCCAACAACTACGCCTTCTACTTTGTGATCAGTTGGCTGCCGCTCTACCTGGTGAAGGCGCGGGGATTTTCGGTCGGCCAGATGGCTGAGATCGGGGGAATGATCTACCTCGTCTACGCCGCCAGCTGCCTGATTGTAGGCCGTCTCACCGATTTCCTGATTTTGCGGGGCGTCGATTCGAGCCATGTGCGCAAAGGCGCCTGCATCATCAGTCATGTTGTTGTGGCGGCAAGTCTGCTGGTCTGCGCCATCGGCTCCTCCAACGTTTCGATCGCCAGCCTTTTCGTCGCCGGCGCCGCCTTTGGGCTCAACACCTCAACGATGTACGCCGTGGGTCAGATCCTGGGCGGCGAGCGGGGCGGCGGAAAGTGGATTGGGCTGCAGAACTGCATGGGAAATGTTGCGGGAATTGTCGGACCGATCATCACTGGCCTGGTCATTGATCAGACCGGGGCTTTTTATTGGGCCTTCATAATCGCCGCGGCCATTTCAATTGCAGGCGTCGCCGGCTGGACCCTGCTTATTCGGCGGATCGAGCTTTTGGACTGGACGCCCAGGTCGACCTGACCCCGGGGTCACATGGGCTCTTGATGGCGTCGTCATGGAACTGCGATTGACATAGCCGCGCCCGCAGACGAGAACGCCAAGCCTTCCAGTCCCCGTCGCCTTGGCGCGCGGGGATGCTTCCGTTTTAGGAGGGCTCCTCCGGTGACCGAGACGACCGCCGCCCCCGTTCCCAGCGATCACATCATGGCGGTCTATAGCCGCACGGCGTTGGCGTTCGAGCGAGGCGAAGGCGCGCGCCTCTACACCACCGACGGTGACGCATATCTCGACTGCATGGCTGGCATTGCAGTCAATGCGCTGGGACACGCCAACCCCAAGTTGGTTCAGGCGCTCAAGGACCAGGCCGAAAAACTCTGGCATGTCTCCAACATCTTCACGATCCCCGGCCAGGAAAAACTCGCAAAGGCCCTGACCGAAGCGACCTTCGCCGATGAGGTGTTTTTCACGAACTCTGGCGCTGAAGCGATCGAGTGCGCCATCAAGACCGCGCGCAAATATCATTGGGCGAAGGGACAGCCCGAGCGGATCGAAATCATCGGCTTTGATGGTTCCTTCCATGGCCGCACGATCGCTGCGGTCAACGCATCGGGAAACGCTGCCTATCTCGAAGGCTTCGGGCCGCCATTGCCAGGCTTCGTGCACCTGAAATTTGGTGATGTTGACGCGCTGCGCGGAGCGATCGGCCCTATGACAGCGGCCGTTCTTCTGGAGCCCGTGCAAGGCGAAGGCGGCGCCCGTTCCTGGCCCGACGCCGATCTGACGGCGATCCGCAAGCTCTGTGATGAGACCGGAACGCTGCTCATCTACGACGAGATCCAATGCGGCCTTGGCCGCTCGGGCAAGCTTTTCGCCTATGAGTGGGCGCAAGACGCGCAACCTGACATCATGGCCATCGCCAAGGCCCTGGGCGGCGGCTTTCCCGTCGGCGCCTGTCTGGCCACAGCTGAAGCCGGGCGTGGGATGACCGTTGGAAGCCACGGCTCGACCTATGGCGGCAATCCGTTGGCGATGGCGGTCGGTGCGGCGGCTTTGAAAGAGCTGGTGAGCCCGCAATTGCAAGCTCATGTGCGTGAAATCGCAGGTTATTTCACCCAGCAGCTGTCAGGCCTAAAGGAACGCTTTCCCGACGTGGTCTGCGACATTCGCGGCAAGGGCCTGCTGATCGGCGTCAAGCTGGTGACGCCCAATCGCGAGTTCATGCAGCACGCCCGCGATCAGCATCTCCTGTTGGCCGGCGGCGGCGACAACTGCGTGCGTCTCTTGCCGCCGCTCACCCTGACCATCGAGGAGGCCAGCGAAGCAATTGCAAAGCTCGAGGCGGCGTGCGAGGCCGCGCGCGCCAAAGCCAAGGCTGCTGCGTGAGCCAGCCGCTTCGTCACTTCCTCGATCTGTGGAAGCTCGAGGGCTCTGACTTGCGCGCGATCCTGGAGGACGCCAAGAAACGCAAATCAGAGCGCCTGGGATGGCCGAAGGGTCGGCCAGACGCCCGTGCTGACGCCGAGGGGCGGACCTTGGCGATGATCTTCGAGAAGAACTCCACACGAACGCGATTTTCATTTGACGCTGCGATGCGTCAGCTTGGCGGAAGCGTGATCATCTCCAACGCGGTCGACATGCAGCTTGGTCGCGGGGAGCCGATTGAAGACACTGCACGCGTTCTGTCGCGGATGGTGGACGCAGTCATGATCCGCGCCAACAACCACCAGGACGTCGAGCGTCTTGCGCTGTCGTCCTCAATTCCAGTGATCAATGGGCTGTCGGACAAGAGCCACCCCTGTCAGATCATGGCGGATCTCCTGACCATTGAGGAACACCGCGGTCCGGTGGCGGGTAAGACGCTGGCCTACGTCGGGGATGGCAACAATGTCTGCGCAAGCTTTATCCATGCCGCGCCGAAACTCGGCTACAGGCTGAATATCGCCGCGCCGGCCATCTATCATCCGGACCTTCGTGACCTTGCACGCGCCGCGCAGGAACAGGGAAGCGTCTTTGCGTCGGACGATCCTCGAGCGGCGGTCAAAGACGCCGACGTGGTGATCACCGACACCTGGGTTTCGATGGGCGACACCGACCACGACGAACGTCTGGACGCCCTGGAGCCCTTCCAAGTCGACGAAGCTCTGATGGACCTTGCGCGAAGCGACGCCGTTTTCCTGCACTGCTTGCCAGCCCATCGCGGGGAAGAAGTCACCGATGACGTTATCGATGGTCCTAAGAGTTTGATTTGGGATGAGGCCGAAAACCGCCTCCATGCTCAGAAATCCATCCTCGCGTGGTGTTTCGGCGCAATTTGATAAGCGATGACGGCCTTGGCGCCGGGGCGACTTACCGCGCTCGCAATCTGCATGATTTGTCCTATATGCCGCCGATGCCAAATTCTCCGATACCTGATGACGCGGTGACGGCCTTCCAGATCGAAGGCGAGCCCGTTCGGGGGCGCCTTGCGCGTCTGGGTCCGGCGATCGACGAGATCCTTCGCGCTCACGATTACCCCGAGCCTGTCGCAAACCTCTTGGGCGAGGCTTGCGCGCTGGCCGCTCTGGTTGGATCAAATCTGAAATTTGAAGGACGTCTGATTATCGAGGCGCGGGGCAACGGACCCGTCCGCTTTGTGGTGGCTGATTTTGATACCTCCGGGGGGCTGCGCGGCTATTGCGGGTTCGCCCCCGATGCCGTCGCCAGCGCCAGCGGCGGGTTTGTACGACCCGGAGCCAAGTCGCTCCTGGGCGATGGTCACTTCATGATGACGGTGGACCAGGGTCCGGACATGGACCGCTATCAGGGCGTCACCGCGATCGAGGGAGAAACCCTAGCCCTTTGCGCTGAACAGTATTTCGCCCAGTCAGAACAGACGCCGACCCGGGTGCGGCTCGCCGTTGCGTTGGCCGACGGGGCGTGGCGCGCCGGCGGGATCTTGATCCAGAATATCGCTGAAGATGACGCGCGCGGCTCGACCAGCGAAGCCTGGCGGCGAACACAGGCGTTCTTCGAGACCATCGGAGAAGACGAACTGGTCGATCCGGAACTGTCATCCCAACACCTGCTGTTCCGCCTTTTCCACGAAGATGGCGTGAGGGTTTTTGGATCCCAGCCTCTGCGCGCATTTTGCCGCTGCTCGCAGGAACGGATCGAGACGGTGTTGAAGTCCTTCGATGCGACGGATCGCGAGGGCATGGTCGAGCCGGATGGTCAGATCCGGGTCACGTGCGAATACTGCTCGAAGGTTTATTCCGTCTCACCCGAGGCGCTTGAGGTTTCGCCAGCCTCTTAGGATGGCTTTGCAGGCTTGGTGACTGGCCCGTCGAGGCGCTTGCCGCTGCGGATGGCTTCACAGACCGCATCAAGCGTGTCGTTTTCGGAGGCGACGGGTTCTTGCCAGCTGTGGCGATCGCCCTTGCGGCTGGCAAGTTCACCTTGCAGGTTGTTGTGAGCATAGACCGTCGCCATGGCCACTGCGAAACGGCGCGCCTGGCAATCAACAACCCAGTGCGCCAGTCCCGAGCGCGCGGTTCCAGTGCTCAGAACGATGGGCGTGAAAAGCTCGTGGCGAATATCGGTCTCCACCAAGCCGTCAGACATCAGCGACACGCCGTCAGGCGTGGCCAGGCGCACGCCCTCAGCGTCAAAATTCACCAGGACCCAGCCTTCTCCCTTGAGATTTTGCGCCACCCAAGTCGCCACGGAATGCTCATCCAGAGCGGCTGGCGGCGCAGGGTCCTTGATGGCCTTGGGGGCTGGTGCTGGCGCGGCCAGGGCGCTTAGCGCGATAAGCGCCGCAGCTGAGGCGAGCAGGTATATTCGGGCGGACGCCATGAATTTCATGATGACACAGCCCCCGCCAAAGACGAAGCCGTCAGGCCGCGTCTAGAGCTCGGCTGACGTCGCGGCAGAGGTCGCCTGCGCCCTCAAGTCCGACGCTCATTCTGACCCACCCTTCGGTCAAGCCGATCTCCAGCCGTTCGGCCGGGGGCATCGAGCGGTGGGTGGTCGTGCATGGGTGCGTCGCCATTGATTTAGCGTCGCCCAGGTTGTTGGAGATATCCACGATCTGCAATGTATTGAGAAATCGAAAGGCTGCATCGCGGGTTCCCAGGTCAAAGGCGATAAGATTGCCTGCGCCCGTCATTTGATTGGCGATAATCGCCGCCTGCGGATGGTCGGCGCGTCCGCAATAGATCGTTCGCCGCACCTTGCTGCTGGATGCGATTTGGTCAGCGACGCGTGCGGCGTTTTCGGTCTGACGACGAACCCTAAGCTCCAGGGTCTCCAGAGACTTCAGCAGCACCCAGGAATTGAAGGGCGACATCGCAGGGCCCGTGTGGCGAAGGATGTCTTTATAGGCTTCGGTCATGAGGGCTTCGGATCCCAGAATGGCGCCTCCCAGGACCCGGCCCTGACCGTCAATATGTTTGGTGGCCGAATAGACCACCACATCAGCCCCCAAGGTGAGGGGTTTCTGGAAGATCGGCGTGGCGAAGACGTTGTCGACGATGAGCTTGGCGCCAGCGGCATGGGCGATCTGGGCGACTGCGCCGATCGCGGTCACCTCCAGAAGCGGATTGGCTGGGCTTTCGACGAGGAAGGCCTTGGTGTTTGGCTTGACAGCATTCTTCCAGGCTTCCAGATCCGTCGCATCGACGTAAGTCGCCTCGACGCCAAAACGCGGCAGCCACTCTGAAATGATCCAACGACATGAACCGAAGAGGGCGCGGCCCGCCACCAGGTGATCGCCGGCCCGCAACAATCCCATGAGAGAGACGTGAACAGCGCTCATGCCAGATGCTGTGGCGCGGCAAACGTCTGCGCCTTCCAGCAAGGCCAGGCGATCTTCGAAGATCTGCGTCGTCGGATTTCCGAAGCGCTGATAGATGAAGCCAGGGCCGCCGGCGAAGCGCGCATCGGCGGCTTCGGCGCTTTCATAGGCGAAACTTTGGGTCAGATAGAGCGCCTCGGATATTTCACCGTAGGGCCCTCGCGCCGCACCACCGCGCACCATCCGGGTCGCGGTCTCCCAATCGCGCGGATCTTCGGCCATGGTCGCTCTCCTGGTTCGAACGTGGCGGCAAGAACGGCAGCCGCTGCGCCTCGTCAAGGCGCGGTTTTCTCCAAGCTGGACCAGATCGCTTGCAACGCAGCGCGTCTCAGCTAAGGCTTGACCGCCCATGAGCGAGACTCACCGCCCGGGCATTCTGCCCTGCCAAGCTATTGAAGCCCTGATCGCCACCGGCGCGATTAGGGCCGATGCGCCGTTTGAAATTGACCAGGTTCAGCCAGCTAGCCTCGATCTGAGGTTGGGGGCGCGAGCCTGGCGCGTTCGGGCCTCTTTCTTACCTGGTCATCATACGGTTCGCGAACGGATCGCCTCGGTTGCGATGCACGAAGTCGACTTGACTGTGGGCGCCGTTCTGGAGCGCGGCTGTGTCTATATCGCAGAGTTGCAGGAACGCCTGAAACTTCCGACGGGGGTCTCGGCGCGGGCTAACCCGAAGAGTTCAACCGGTCGCGTCGACGTTTTCGTGCGGCTGCTATCCGATCGTGGACGGGCCTTCGACGACGTAGACCCCGGCTACGATGGCCCGATCTATATGGAGATCGCCCCACAGACCTTCTCGGTTCTTGCGCGCACTGGCACCAGGCTGAACCAGCTGCGTTTGAAAGCCGGCGAACCGCCGCGCCTTCGTATCGAGAGCGTCGGTGTCGATCTGACAGGAGAAATCGCCGGGTTCCGCGGCCGCCGCCACGCAGGGCTTGTCGATCTCGATAAGGAAGATGGCCATGATCCGCGCGACTTCTGGGAGCCTCTGCATCCCAAGGATGGCCAGCTTTTGCTTGATCCTGGCGAGTTCTACATCTTGGCCTCCAAGGGGGCTGTGGAAATTCCCGTGCTGGAAGCCGCTGAGATGACGCCCATCGATCCGTCGGTGGGCGAGTTTCGCGTTCACTACGCCGGGTTCTTCGATCCAGGCTTCGGCACCGACGAGGCCCACGGCAAGGGTGCGCGCGGCGTGCTCGAAGTCCGCAGCCACGAAACGCCCTTTATACTGGAGGACGGCCAGACGGTGGCGAGACTGGTCTATGAGCCGCTCACCGAGAAACCAAATAGGCTCTATGGCGACCTTGGTTCGCATTACCAGCGACAAGGCCTCAAGCTTTCCAAACACTTTCGGATCTGGGGCCCTTAGCCTCGCGCGAGAAAGCAACCCACCGCGGTCTCGGGGACGCCTACGCGCGGCGGTCGGCTTTTCGTTAGCCCGGGGGCCTTGAGCGACTTTCGAAGCCTAGTCGCGCTTATAGATCGATCGTTTCGGCGTCTCGATCACGCGTCTGAGCATGGGCTCAAAGGCCTCCAGAGGCATCGTGTCATAGGATGGATCGAAGCTGTTCTGGTCGTAGAGGTGGCAGAACTGGGCGCAGTATTCAAAGTGAGGATGACCGCGGAATTCATCGCGCATGTCGCGATTGAGGCCGATGTGATGGAAGAAGTAATAGCCCTGGAAGATGCCGTGCTTGTCCATCATCCAGTGATTGGCGTCTGAGACGTAGGGGCGAAGGATCGTGGCGCCAAGTTCGGCATGGTTGGCCGGCATCAGGATATCGCCGATGTCGTGCATCAAGGCGCACACCACATATTCTTCGTCTCGGCCATCGCGGTACGCCCGCGTGGCGGTCTGAAGGGAGTGTTTCAACCGGTCCACCGCGAAGCCGCCATAGTCATTGTCCAGGAGCTTCAGGTGAGCCAGCATTCGGTCGGCCAGCTCACCTTTGTGAGGCGCTGCAGCGCGCGTGATCGCGGCCCAGTCATCCTGGGTGCCTTCGGTCATCGCATGAAACTTCGCGCGGGCCTGAACGACGTCACCGTCAGCCATAGGAACCTCCCTAAAACCTGTTGATAGATCGTGCGGCCCCGTTCGCCGGACGTCAACGCACCGGCGTTACACCGGTTCTGTCTGCGGTTCCTCGACGAAGCCCTTCCAGGTCCCCATGTACTTCACGAAGTCGGGGCCTAGCCCCTCCGCAAGAAGGTGCTTTTCGCTTACCGGGGTCTTGACCGGCGTAAAATCCGGATTTGCGGCGAGGCGCTGCGGATAGTCGTGGTGCAGAATTGCGGCGCGCCCCATGAAGACGAAGTCCATGCCCTGCTCAAGGCACGCGCGCGCATCAGCGGGCGTCATCACCTTGCCCGCGCAGCCCAGTCGCACGCGGCCTCGCGGAAGCTCGGCGAAATAGCTCATCAAGGTCCGGCCCTTGAATTCCTCTTCCATTGGCTCCTTGCCGAAATCCCAAAGCGACATGTCGAGGTAATCGATCTTTCCGTCGGCGAGAACACCTCGCGCGACCTCCACGATTTCGGCGAGTTTCAGCCCAAACCTCTCGGGAGAAAGACGTAGACCCAGGCTGAAGTTGGGTCCCGTGCTCGCCCTGACCCCGTCGATGATCTCATGAATGATCCGGGCGCGGTTCTCCAGGCTGCCGCCATAACGGTCGGTTCGCTTGTTGACTTCGGGGCTGAGGAACTGCGCCAGGATGTAACCGTGCGCCCCGTGCAGCTCGACACCCTGGAAGCCGGCGCGCTCGGACCGAATTGCTGCGGCGATGAAGTCATCGCGAAGGCGTTCGACCTCGCTGAGCGTCAGCGCGCGCGCCCCAAGTTCGGCGTTGTCAGAAGGACAGTGCGGAGCTTCTCCGATCAGCTCCTGCGGCGAGCGCATCCCAGCGTGGTGAAGTTGGACGACTGGGATGGAGCCATAGTCTTTGATCTTGGCGGCCAGCCGCGAAAGTCCTGCAAGATGCTCCTCGCCGAAGACGCCGAGCTGCCCCGGGAAGCCCTGACCTACCCGTTGAACATGTGCTGCGCAGGTCATGGTGAGGGCAAAGCCTCCCTTGGCCCGAAAGGTGAGCCATTTGAACTCATCTTCCGAAAGCGTTCCGTCTGGGTGGCTCTGAAGGTTGGTGAGCGGCGCCAAGACAAGACGGTTCTTGAGCTGCGGCCCGTGGGCCAGGCTCAGCGGTTCGAAAAGCTCGGACAAGTCGACGGTCCTCAAACGATTGTTCGAACACCTTTAGCTGACCCGAACTTGCCAGGGCAATGCAGCGAAACTGACAGCGCCTTCAGGGCGGCCATCGCTTTCGGCGGAAAGGGACTGAGCGCGGGGCGCTTTCTGTCAGGCGGCGAGCGCGAACTGAGCCTGGGTGGAGATGAACGCCTTGTTGCGGCGACGCAGAAGCATGCCTGCGCCGCCAAAGCCGATCATCATCAGCGCCCAGCTTGCAGGTTCGGGAACCACGCCGACCGGATCAGAATCCAATTGAGTGACCGAAATGTTGCTCGCGTCCCAGCCTTCGTCGGCTAAGGATTGCGGGCCCGCGTGACCGACGGTCAAAGAATTATAGCCAAAGGTCAACGTGTTGGAGCCCGCGGCCAGCGTCAGCGGGGTGGTGATATTCACCTGACCCCCCGTCCACGTAACAGCCGTGCCGTTCCCAGAAATATTGTTCACGGTTGCGGCAGGATCGGCCAAGAAAACCACGTCGTCACCGCCTCCGCCCAAATTGAAAGTGCCGGAGAACACCGCAGCGCCATTTAGCGACAAGGTGAAATCATCCTCGTAGAAATTGTTTCCATCGAGGCTGCCGAATCCATTGATTTCGAAAGATAAATTGGCCAATCCGCCATTGTGACTGGTGAAGGTTTCGTTGAACGACGTGTCGTCACCGCGTTCAAATGGTGCGCTGGTGTCTGAAAGGAGGGTTGCGGCCTGAGAACCTCCGGCCGCCAATAACGAAAGGGCGGCCATCGGAGCCGCCAGTTTCAGTTGAAAGCCCATATACAAATCCCCACGCAACATGACGCAACCCCGCAACGTGCGGTAAGCCGCTACGAACCCCCTCAACGTTCGGTTGGATCGAGCGGTTCCGCATTCCTGAGGATTTTTTTTGTTTGCACCACTTTTATTTTTGCGGCGTGAGAACCCGGCCAGATTCAGCGGTCTGAAGCAGGCTCAATGATGATCGCGCCCTTGACCACCTCCGTGACCACCGCCCCCACCTCCATGGCCGCCACCGCCCCCACCTCCATGACCGCCGCCGCCGCCGCCGCCGCCATGGCCGCCACCGCCGTGCCAACCGCCGCCGCCGCCACCACGATCACCACGACCGCCGCCGCCCTCCCAACGACCCCCGCCGTGGCTCCATCCGCCGCGATCGCCACGGAATTCACCGCGACCGCCACCACGGCCGCCGTAGCCTGACGCGAAGAAGCCCCGGTCACCGCCGTGGCGCCAGCCGTGCCAACCCCATCCGCCGCCCCATCCGAAGCCGTACCGCGCGCCGTAGCCGCACCAATACCAGCCCGGGCCCCGCCAACCGTCGAAGTACCAACAATACCGATGGCCGCCCCAGACATAGAGGGGATCCGGCTCTAACGCCGGACCGTAGAACCCTTCATAGCCGTAGGGTCCATAGGGGTCATAAGGTCCCACAAATCCCGGTTGGGCTTGGGCGGGAATGGCGCTGAAGGCGAGAAGACCGGACGCGGCCAAAGTGGCCAATTTCAATATTTTCATAGCGTACGCCTCCAAAAGGGGGCTTGCGGCAATGAGCGCCTCGATCACTCCAGAGCCTAGTTATCATTAGATTGAACGCGCATCGGCGCGGCTGGTTCTGCAGCCTGTCTACGCTACTGAAATTTCAGTCAAACACGCCGGAGCATGGCGATTAGCACGCCTTCGACCCAGGTCCGCTCAGATGGACTGAGGTGTGAAAGGAGCTCCGACACGCGACCCGACACCTCATCCTGCTCATCGCCGGCGGACGGGAAGAAGTCGCGAACCGGCGTCGCTAACACCCGCGACATCGCTTGCAAGGTTTCGAAGGTGGGGGCGCTCCTTCCGCGCTCTATCTTGCCCACAGATTGCAGGCTTCGGCCGATAGCTTCCGCCAAAACTGTTTGTGACATGCCGCGTCGCTCGCGGTGCTTTCGTATCGCCCGCCCCACTTCCATCTGAAGCGCCATCGCATCCCGACTCATAGGCACGAGACAAGCACCTGCCGAAGATGGTAGTGAGCAATCAACAGCTCCTATTGGAAAGGATATGATGGTTGCTATTTTCGGAGAAAGCCTGCAACATGGGCGTCGAATTCAGAGAGCGAAAAGGGCCCGGTCAGAAGTGGGCCTGCCAAAGGAACGGCCTGCGGTCATGAAACTTCAGTCTAAGCACTTGGATATCGACATTGTGGAGTTGACGAGACGAAGGCGCGGTTTTCGAGGCGGTCCAGGCTTCTATTGGCATGATGTTCACCTTCCGCCCGTCGGCCCATTCCGATCTCCGGCCGATGCGCTTAGAAACATTGTCAATCGGATGGAGTCTGGAGAACTCGAAGCAGCGATCGAAGCCATTAATCGGACGCGGGCGTCGCCCGATGCTTGAGTAACGACTGGTTGAACCTGCCAAAAGTGGTCTGAACCCCAATTGGGCCAGCAACTTTCGACGACGGTGGTCGCCGCAACAAACGCGTGACTAGGCGTGCATCAAGCCTTGCGATGCGATTGCCAAGCTTACCGAGGTGAAAGCCCGAGGTTCAGTTGCGTTGCGGTGGCCACCGGCGCGGCGTGTGGGCGAGCGCGAGGACCCATACCGTGTCGCCTGCGATCTCGTAGACCAGGCAATCGCTTTCATGGGGGATGAGCTCGCGGGTTCCAGAAATCGTTCCCGCTCTGCCGCGCATTGGAAATTCGCCCAAGTTCTTGGCCGTGCCGCCGAAGAGCTGGTCCATCCGCGTGGCCGACTTCGGACTTTCAGCGGCGATGTAATCCCAAATGTCGAGGCGGTCTTGATGTGTTTCTGGCGTCCAAACGACCTTCACGCCTCCCCAGCAGCCTTGAGGCGCCGGGCGGCAAAACCGACCTCGACCTCCTCATTAGACGTAGGACCGTATGTCCGCCGAGCCGAGGTGGCTCGCCCTACACTGCGCCTTCGAGGGTTGCTCGGAGTGGCCGAGCCGATCCTCATCGCAGGAGGACGAGCCGTGAAGCATCGCAGCGAAGTTTTCGTGGGGATCGATGTAGCGAAGGCGCGGGGCGCCATCAGTCTACGCTACTGAAATTTCAGTCAAACTCGCCAGAGCATGGTGATTAGCACGCCTTCGACCCGGGTCCGCTCAGATGAGCCCAGATGGCCAAAGGAGTCCTGATAGGCGAGCCGACGCGCACCATGCTCTGCGCCGGCGGACGGAAATGCGTTGGAACCGGCATCGATAACACCGGCTAGATCACGTCCAAGTTCGAGGTGATCCAAAGACCAGCGCGTTCATCCACCGATTGGAGCTAGCGCGCTCCGCTCAGAATATCGGTGTGGGCGTTGCGGTTGTGCTCCCAGGCCTGTTCGCTCGCTCCGGGATCGATCGGACGTTCCTTGCCGTAGGAGACGGTCGTGATCCGGGACGCCAACACCCCATGGGCGACTAGGAAATCCTTTACCGAACTGGCTCGCCGCGCACCAAGCGCCAAATTGTACTCTTGCGTGCCGCGCTCGTCGCAATTGCCTTCGATGCGAACCTGGACGGCCGGATAGCGCACGAGCCAAGCGGCCTGCGCAGCAAGAGCGCGCTGGGCGTCTGAACGAACGGCGTATTTATCGTAGTCGAAATAGACTCGGTCCCCGACATTGACGACGAAGTCCTTGGTTGTTCCTGGGAGGATGCTGCTGGCGACGGGCGGGGGCGGTGGTGCGGGTGCAGGAGGCGACGCCAGACGTGGCGGCGGCGCCGGCGGGGGTTGGGCGGCGCTCGGCGCCGGCTTGGGATGTGAAGCACAAGCCGCCAGTCCCGCCATCATCGCCGCACCCGCGGAGAGCGGTGGCCGGGATCGTTTGGACAGGGATCAGCGTCGGCTAAGTGGAATTGCTGCCGGTTGTGATTGGCCGGGCTTGGCGTGTCACGCAGGGAGGGCGTAGCCCGACTGGAGAGACGCG
>Ga0070730_10001463_pt1 | contig 22751 bp, 20 predicted proteins | sample Coa_R1_3_FD_66447 | JGI IMG/M metagenome (GOLD analysis project Ga0070730, IMG submission 66447) | Surface soil microbial communities from Centralia Pennsylvania, which are recovering from an underground coalmine fire - Coalmine... | ecosystem: Environmental > Terrestrial > Soil > Unclassified ... | reverse complement strand
CCCATGGCATAGCCGGTGGCCACGCGCGCCGGCACGCCCAGCGTGCGCAGCATCACCGCCATGGCCGAGGCATAGTAGCTGCAATAGCCACCAGGCGCCTCATATAGAAAATAGTCCACCGCGTCGCGGCCGGCCGGCGGGGGCGGCACATCCAGCCGGTAGGCGTAATTGGCGCGCAAGTAGTCTTGCAGCCGCAGCGGCTGATCGTAAGGATTGGCAGCGCCGTTGGCGATTTGGCGGGCGAGGCTGACCACCCGCGCCGGCAGGCTGGCGGGCAATTGCAGATACGTGGACTGGATGGCCGCGGGGTAATCTGCGCTGTCGGCGCGCAGAGCCGACTGGCTCACCCGGGGCGCCCACGAGGTGACCCTGTAGCTGGAGGCCGGCCCGGCCAGCAGCGTGGTGCCGCTGTCGGCGGGATCGCCGCCCACCAGCGCGCCCACGGTGGCGCTGACCGGCTGGTTGGCGGCGAACTGCGCCAGGCCATGGCTGGCCACGATGTCGAATTCTTGCTGCACCGCGTAGCGATCGGGCGGCGGGCCGGCGGCGGGCGCAGGGCTGCCTTGGCCAACCAAAAGGGATTGCCACCCCGTGCCGGTGTACGTGACATACAGCCCGCTGCGCCAATAGTGCTGCGGTGGAAGAGGCACGCCCGGGTAGGCGTCCGGAGCCGGCTCATTGAGCTTGACCCACATCAAGGTGTCCGGGCTCTGGTCGATGGCGCTGCCAATGATCGACAGGTCGGGCGTGCGCGCCACAGCCTGAGGCTGCCCGGCCACAGGCGGCCGCACGCCGGTGAAGAGCTGGTCGGCGGTGGCCGCCACTTGCTGCCGCGATGAGGCGAACAGGTCGCCCAGCGCGTGCCAGCCGCTGGGGCTGCCCACCAGCGGTGCCGCGGCGCTGAGCAGACCCACGCTCAGGGTCAGGCCAGCGGCCGCCGTGCCCCAATCAAGCCCCAGGTCATCCGGGTAATCCACCCCGCGCCGGTCCCAATCCAAGTTCTGGCTGGTGTAGGTCACATAGATCATCAGCACTAGCACCAGCACCAGGAACACCAGCAACTGCTGCCAGGGCTGCCCGCTTAGATGCGCGTTGGCCACCAGGATCACCGCTGCCGGCAAGCAGCCGGCCAGTGCCTGCCGCCGCCGCAGAACGCTCCAAACCAGCCAGGCCACGGCGCCCCATTCCAGCAGCGCCAGCAGAGCGACGAAAAGGCCAGTGTCACCGACCGGCTGGCCGCCGGCCACGGCAGCGCCCCAGGCCGCCACCCGCTGGCCCAGCGTGACGGATCGCAGGTGCAAATTCAACACCCAATCGCTCGGCGATTGCCTCAATTGCGATGGGTTGGGCAGCACATGACCCACCCGCTCGGCCGCCCCCGCGCTGATCATGAACACACTGTAGGCCAGCGCCCAGCGGCCCTTCCAACGCGAGCCGGCCAGCGCGGCGGCGCCCACGAGCGCCAGCCAGGCGCCTGGCCCCCACTGCACCCCGGCAACCCAGGCCGCCTGGTCCACGCTAAAGCTCAGCATGGCCACCAGGCCCACGAGCAGCCCTGCGATCAGCGTCCGGCGCCAGATGGCGCGGCCCACGACCGCTGCCTGCTGCTCAAACACCGCTCACCTTTTGGTTCACGCCAATCCCGCGCGGGGTCTGCCGGGCCACCGCCCGCCCGGTGCCCAGTGTGCGGAACTCCCAGCGCCGCAGCTCGCCCAGGGCGCCGCTGGCGGCTTGCAGCTCGCCGCATCGCAGCGCCCGGGCCGCCACGCCCTGGTCGGCCAGGGCCTGCACGGCAGCGTCGGCCCGGCCCACGCCCCCAAACGACTCGCGGTCAAGCACGACAGCTTCGAGACCGGTATGATGCGCCAGGCCGGTGAGCGCCTGGGTCCAATGCGTATCGAGTGAGGGGGTGATGACCACCACCCGGTCGCGCGCCGGCAGCGACGCCTCCAGTCGTGCCAGGGCGCGCCCCAGCGGATAGGGGCTGGTGGCATGCAGCGGCGCCAGCGCGCGCAGCACCGGCCACACTTGCCCGCGGCCCGCCTGTGGCCGCAGCACGTGCACGCTTTCGGCCTGCGCCAACAGCCCTACGGACAGCCCACGGCGCAGCATATGATCGGCCAACGATCCCATCAGCAGCACCATCGTCTCCTCGGTCGAGTCGGCCCCCTGGCCCAACTGTACCGCCGGGTCAAGGTCGGGCACCAGCCAGATGGTGGAGGTGGCTTCGGGCTCGAAGATCTTGGTATACAGCGCATCGCGGCGGGCGGTGGTGGGCCAATGGATGTGGCGCGGCGGGTCGCCGGGCGCGTAGCGGCGGGTGGTGGTGGCGCTGAGGGTCTCGGCGGGCAGGGCCTGGCGCAGGCGGCGGTGATCGCCCACCAGGCTGTTGTTCGGCAGCAGCCGCGGCGGCAGCGGCGCTAGCGGCGGATAGACCAGCAGCTCGTGCTGGTCGGTATACACCTGGCGCACCAGGAACAAGCCGAACGGGTCGCCCAGCCGCAGCTCCCACGGCCCAAGCGTAAACAGCCCGCGACGCGAGCACACCGCGTGGGCGCGCCAGTTCACGCTGCTGGCCGGGTCAGCGGCGCGCACGCTGCTCACCGTGTAGCCGGGCAGGTTCGAGCGGTCCGCAAACTCCGCCCACAGCACCGGCAGCGGCGAGCGGTTGTCGAGCGACAGGTGCTCTTCGAGCACGTCACCCACCTGCACCGCCGCAAAGATCAGCTTGCGGCGCGCCACCACATGGCGCGCCATGGTCCGCGCCCACCACCAGGCGGCCGCCACCATGCCCGCCAGGCCAAAGGCCAGCACCGCCGTCACCTCGCTGGGCGCGACCCCATACCAGGCCAGCGCCAACAGTGTCAGCCCCAGCGGCAGGCCGTGCCGCAGCTCAATTGTGACCCGGCGGTCGGGGAAAAAATAACGACGAAGGACGAACGACGAAGGACGAACGGTTTTCAGGCGACGAAGATGCGAGATGATTGATTTCAGATAGATGATGGGAGATGGATTCGATCCAGCGACATATGGCTGCCGCGGCGAAAAGACTGGTCGTTCCGCTCGGTCTTGCATCCTACACCGTTACCAACACCGTTCGTCCTCCGTCCTTCGTCGTTCTAGGGTGTGGCGCTTGGGGTCGGCTCGGGGGTGGGAATGCCCTGGGTGCCGGGGCCGTAGTCGAACACGGCGCGCCAGGGCTCGTAGTGCGTGGTGATGGGCGCTTCATCCGCATTAATTTGCTTCCCGTCGCGCATGATCACGCGCGACACGCTGACGTCGGCGCCATCGGCGGCATAGTCGGTCTGTTTGATCTGGCCTGGCTGCAGGGTGTCGTTCTCTTCATACATTGGCACGGGCGCGGGCACCACGTTCTGCACATTCGGCTGGCTCACGGTGGTCTGGCGGCCATCGGAGGTGGAATAGAACTGCCAGGTGATGCGGCTGGCGGCCGGGTCCACCTTGACCTCCATCAGCAGCCAGCTGGGCGTGTCGTTCTTAAACTGGAAGTCCACCAGCGGCGCGTACACGGTCGCGTCCAGCCCGGGGCCTTTCCAGGTGTCGCCGCGCTCATAGTAACCGACGCGGTAGGCGTGCGAATAGCGCAGGACGATGGGGAAGCCGCCAAAATACGCCGCGCGGAACACGGTGGTGCTCACCTGGCATACGCCGCCACCCACACCTTTTATGGTGCGCCCGCCAAAAATGATCAGCGCCTCGGAAAAGCCCGAGTCCAGGCTCACGTCGCCCAGGTTGTCGTCAAATGAGAACGTGCCATTCGGCGGCACCAGCAGCCCCTGAAAGCGCTCACCGGCCACGGTGATATTGTGCACGCGCTCAGCTGACGAACCGACGAAGTAGGTGGACTGCTGACTGACCAGCTCGTTGATGCCCAACTTCGCGGCCGTAGCATCGTCGCCTACCTGTGGCGGCGTCACCTTGAACACCAACGCCACGCTGTGCTGCCCGGCGGCCAGGGCCTTGTCGATGGCGGCCAGGCTGGCCTGAACGTCCAGGTCGCGCGCGGCCTGCGAGGGCGCGCTGAGCTCGATCTGTTTGGTCTTGCCGTTGAAGTTAAAGCGGGCGTTGATGGCCGGCTTGCGCAGCGGGTCGGCCAGGGGCTGCAGATAACTGGTCACCGCCGCCGGGTCGAGCCCCACTTCATAGTGGGCGGCGTTGGCGTTGTCGGCCACGCGCCGCACCTGGAGCATGCTGCCCAGGGTGGCCGGGTCAATGGTCCACGGCCCGGGGTCGCCCGCCAGCGGATGGGTGATGGTCAACATGAGGGGCTGGCTGAGAATGGCCTTGGCCGCCGCGGCCTGGGCCGCCGCATCCAACACCAGCGGCGGGGTTTGGATAAACTTGAGCGGGATATCGGCCGGCCGCAGCGCCAAAAGCGCCGGCCGCACGGCCGCGGCGGTGCCCACCACGTCGAGCTGGCGGCCAATCTGACCGGGGGTGGTGGCGATGTCGCTGCCGTTGGAGGTCAGCGTAGCCTCTACGGTCGGCTCGAACACCTGCTGGGCGATGGCGTTCAGATACACCTGCGCCTGACCGCCATCGTAAACCAACACGGGCGACACCTGCCGGCCGGAGTACCAGGCGCCAAAGATCTGCCAGGCATCAACAATGGGATTGCCCGTGCGCCCAATCGAGTAAGCCGCAGCAACCGTGGCGGCCAGGTCGAAGCGCAAGCCCAACTGAGCCGGCATGGCGGTCCAAGTTTTGCCGTTGGGCCGGTCCACATCGCGGAATGAGATCACCGGCCGCTGTGGATAGGTGAAGGCCTCCGTCAGAGCCGCCGCGGCGTCTTCCGGCGTGCGGCCCGACAGATCCACCCCCCAGGCCCTGACACCGGGATAAATGACCTGGCGATAATTCAAGCTAAAGAACGACGCGCCCGCCAACCACACGGCGCCAAAGATCGCCCCCAGAAAAACGACGGACAGCCCCAGTCGCGCCAGCCACACAGCGACGGGCACCCTGGTCCGAATGGGCGAAGTTACGGTGTCTTCCATACGCAGATTATACCTTTGCCAAAGTAACGCCCGGGGCTGAAGCCCCGCGCTACGCGAAGCGGCCACGCTGGCTGAAGCCAGCTAAAGCACGCCAAAGTTCTCCGCGCGCCCTAACCATACTCAAAACGTGTTTTGGGGCGCCATTGTTCCCCCTGCCGCCCTTTGACCAGAGTTTATTTACCAATCGACCATTCGACCGGCTGATTATTCGCCCAATTGACCAGTTGACTCAATCACCAATCACTAATTACCAATTGCCAGTTACTCCCTTTTTTGTCGCTCGTAGTGCCGCCGCGCTTTGGCCCGGTTGCCGCAGTCTTTCATGTCACACCAACGCCGGCTGCGGTTCTTGGTCATATCCAGGAACAAATAGCCGCAGCCGCGATCGTCGGCGCACTCGCCCACCCGTCCCAGCAGCTCTGGATGGGTCAGCAAATCAGCCGCCGAATAGGCCACCGGCCACAGCATACGGTCGAGGGCGTCGGCGCTGGCCGGCGCCGGCCAGCGCAGGGCATAGCCCTCAGCCGCGGGCACCAGGCGCGAATGGGCCAGGGATATCGGCAATTCGGTGTTGATGAGATTGAGGTCAGTGGGTTGCACCGGCTGTCTGTGGGCGGTGGCCGACAGCAGCCGAAAGATGGCCTCGCGCAGCGCATGGGCGCGCTCCAACACCGCCGCGGCTTCGGCCGGGCGGCGGGCGGCCTGGCGCGCCAGGCGCTGGGCCTCGGGCGCGGTGACCAGGCCCACCTTCTGGGCCCAGGCCAGCAGGTCGGTGTAGGCGGGCAATTCTTCAACGGGGTGATGGCTGGCGTGCCAGTTAACGGTGTTGGTGAAATCCAGGCACAGCCGCTCGGTTTCCAGCTTTAGCGAACTCTCGAACTCACGACTACCGATCATGGTTACAACCTTCAAAGTACTATTGACAGGTTAGAAAGCTTGTGCTATTCTTCAACCAGCAAAACGCATTATAGCAGGTTATGGCAGGTTGGACCAGGAGGTTGAGATGAACAGCTACGACTATTGGGAGCGGTACGCTGGCGAGACCCTGACGGACGCGCGTGAGTTCATGGCGCGCGAGCGGCTGACGCGGCATGGCGGCACACTCGAGGCCGGCCAGCTGCCCACCTGGCTGCTGGTCGGGCTGGTGTTGGTGGGTGTTGGCCTGTTGATACTGGCCCTGTAACACCCGCCCCTGCACCCAATTGTAGGGGCGGGTTTTTGACCCGCCCGCAGCCACAAGGATAACCCTCATGACCCAAACAGAAGCCCCATTAGCTGAACAGCCCGATCCCGCCAACAAGGCCGAGCTATTGGCCCGTATACGTGCCGCCCGCGCCAAGCTGGATAGCAGGCTGGCAGGCCTCGACGACGCGGCCCTTTCTGCGCCGGGGCCGGAAGGCTGGGCGGTGAAAGACCATTTGGCCCACCTGGCAGCCTGGGGCCGGAAAGTGCTGGCCAATATGGATGGCCGCAAGGGCCCCCAGGTGCTGGGCGTGCCTGAGGACGTCTACAAGCGCGGCGATTGGGTCGAAATCAACGAAATTGTCCGCGCTCCCGATAAGGCCCGCCCGGCCGCTGAAATCCTGGCCGAATACCGGCGCGTGCACGCCGCGCTGCTCGAGCGCATCGCCGCCCTGCCCGAGGCCGAGCTCTTCGGCGCCGATGACAATCTGCGCAACAACGTCGCCGGCAACACCTATGCTCACGATGACGAGCACCGGCCATGGATTGAGACGGTGCTGGCCTATACGCAGGCGAAGTAACAGTTTTGTCCGAAAATGCAATGGGCCGCCAACGGGTTTCACCCGTTGGCGGCCCATTGCATTTTCGGACTTTCGTTTACTTCCCTTCCGCCCACACCCGCTCCCACTGGCCGAAATAGGCAGCGCCCATGGCCGGGTCGTGGATGATCAGCACATTTTCGTCGTTGGCATTCTCGGCGCTGGCAGAAAAGTTATACGAGCCGGTGACGACGATGGCCTGATCCACGATAAAGACCTTGTCATGCATATTCTTGGTGTTGCCATCTTTGCGGATGCGGGCTGCCAGCCCACCTTGCGTGAGCATGTTCCAGACCACGTCGCCGCCGGCCGCCAACTGGCGGGCCTCGAACACGCCGCGCACATCGCGGCCGGCGGCCGCCTGGTCGAGCAGGGTCTGGCCGAAATCGCGGCGGGTGAAATCAAAAGCCATAAAGTAGATGCTGTACTGGGCGCCGGCCAGGGCATCGTCAATGTGGACGGCCGTGGCCCCATTCGGTGAAAAATAGGTCTCGATCCGCGTGCCGCCCAGGTTTATGACGGGATGCGGCGTGTCCGCCCGGACATGCGCGCCGAATTTGTGGGTGACAAACATCTTTTCGAACTCGTGGGTGTAATTCTGCGCCAGCTCGGATGACTGAACCGCGAGCATGTTGTTGTCGTTGCGATAGGCGTCGCTAAAGGTGAAATTCATCGAGCCGGTCCACACCAGCGCGCCATCGATCACCGCAAATTTGTCATGCATGATGGGCTGGCGATTGTCGGGCACCACCGGCACCCCGGCCTGCATCAGCGTCAGGATGCCGTCCATTTGCAGCGAGTCGCTATCCGTGACCACCCGCACCGTCACCCCGCGCGCCTTGGCGCGCAGCAGCGCGTCGGTGATGTTGGCCAGATCAAATTGATAGATGGCCAGGTCGATGGTGTGCTGCGCGCCGTCGAAGCTGGCGGCGATCTGAGCGGGGATGCCGCCGCTGGGGTTGGCAAGCTGGCCGGTGACGGCGGGATTGGTGAAGTACAGATGGTACCAGGTCGCGGTGGGCGGCGTGGCCGCCGACGCAGCGGTGGGCAGCGTGGCGGCCGCCGCGCTCGGCAAGGCGACCGGCGCCGGCAGCCCCAGCACCAGCGGCGTGCAGGCCGCGGCGGCCAGACCCAGAATACCGGCGACAGCCCCCAGCCAGGGGTGATTGCGAGCCATCATATCATTTGGTCATGCCAGCGCCAACGCCTGCACCACGCCCGCGTGCAGCGCCCCATTGCTTGCCACCACCGCCGGCTGCCCCAGCGTCCAGTGTGACCCTGCCAGGCTGGTCAGCGCGCCGCCGGCTTCGCGGATAATCAGCGCGCCGGCCGCGACGTCCCAGGGGGCCAGGTTCAAATGGTAATAGGCGTCCAGCCAGCCGGCCGCCACATAGGCCAGGCCCAGGGCGGCGCTGCCCGTGGCGCGCACGCTGCGGCAAGCCTCGGCCACCCGTGCCACTGAGTCCACCGTGCGGGCCCGCAACAGCGGATCGCGCGCCCAATCGACGCCCACCAGCCCTTCCGCCAAATCAGATGTCGTGCTCACACGCAGCGGCTGCGCCCCGGCCCGGCCGCGCTGGAAGAAAGCGCCTTGCCCGGCCTGCGCATAAAAGAGCTCGCGCCGCGCCGGATCGAAGATGGCGCCCGCCCGCATCGTGCCCGCCTCGGCCAGCGCTACCGACACACAAAACGACGGGTAGCGACGCGCATAGTTGGTGGTGCCATCGAGCGGGTCCACGATCCACAGGGGGTTCGCGCTGTTCAAGTCGGCGCCGGCCACGCCCTCTTCGCCCAGAAAAGCGTGCCTCGGAAAACGTTCGCGAATGATCTCGGCGATCAACTGCTGGGCGGCTTCGTCGGCGTCGGTGACGATGTCGCGCTGTCCTTTGTAGCGCACCTGGCGCGTCAGCGGCAGCTTGCGCAGCAACAGCTCGCCTGCCCGGCGCGCCGCTTCAATGGCAGTTTGCAATAGTGTATCCATGGGGCACAGTATACTTCGGCTCGATGTGATATTATTCTTGAGTGCTACCCGTTCTGGCCCAAATTGGCCCGTTTACCCTGTATGCCTACACGGTGCTCATCGACGCCGGGTTGGTTGTGGCGCTGGCCGCGCTCTACTACCAGGCGCCCGTGGGCAAGGCCTGGCGTTGGCTGGACCTGGGCCTGGCCGCTGCCATCGGCGGCTTCGTGGGGGCGCGGCTCTTGTATGTGTCGATCAATGCCGATTACTACTTGCCGCATATCGACGAGGTGGTACAGGTGTGGCAGGGCGGGCTGGCCTGGCTGGGCGCGCCGGCTGGCGCCTTCGTGGGCGCCTGGCTGTATGCCCGCGGCCGGCGGGAGCCGCTGGGGCCGGTGTTCGATGCGTTGGCCTTGCCCTTTGGCCTGCTGAGCTTGCTGGCCTGGGCCGGCTGTTTAGCGGCCGGCGCGGCCTATGGCTATGCTGTGGCGCCCGGCCAACTGCCCTCCTGGTTCGTCTCTCAGGCGCCCGACATATTCGGCCTGGTCATGACACGTTTTCCAACCCAGGCGCTGGGCATCGCCTGGAGCGTGCTGGCGCTCCTGGCCATTTGGGGCACGCGCCGCGGGACCGGCACGCGCTGGGCGCCGGGCGCGCTCGGCGCCTACTCCCTTAGCCTGGCTGCGCTGGGCGTGTTCTTGCTCAGCTTCACCCGCGGCGACCCGGCACCACTGGTCCGCGGCTATCGCATCGACGTGGTGGGGGCCGCACTGGTGCTGGTGGCCGCCACTGGCGCCTGGGCCTTCCGGCTGGCCCGCGGCACGCCGCCGTCCCCCGCGCCCGCCGCCGACAGCGCCGCCCCAACCGAGCCAGCCGCGAGCGCGGCCCCAACCGACTCGGTGACCAACGGATGACGACGCTCACTCTGGGCCTAGCCCAAATTAAAACTAAGTTGGGCGATGTGGCGGCCAACCTCGACCGCCATCTGGAGTACATCGAGCGGGCCGCCAGCCAGGGCGTGCAGCTGCTGGTGTTCCCCGAGCTGTCGCTGTCCGGCTACGCGCTGCTCGACCTGGCGCCCACGGCCGCACGCAAACCGGTGGCCGGCGACCCGACCTTTGGCCCGCTGCTGGAAGCGTCGCGGCGCATGGATCTGGTGGTGGGCTTTGTGGACGAAGATGTGCGCCATCGTTTTTACATTTCCGCCGCTTACCTATCGCAGGGCGAGACGGTGCACGTGCATCACAAGGTTTATTTGCCCACTTATGGCCTGTTCGACGAGGGCCGTTTTTTTGCTTGGGGCGACTCGATCCGCGCCTTCGACACGCGCTGGGGTCGGGTGGGCGTGCTCATCTGCGAAGACTTCTGGCACGCCTCCCCGCCTTACCTGCTGTGGATCGATGGCGCCGACCTGATGCTGTTCTGCTCGGCCTCGCCCGGCCGCGGCCTGGGCCAAAGCGATAAGCTCGAATCGGCCTGGTGGGTGGAGCACGTCAACCGCGCCTATGCCAGCTTGTTCACCGCCTTCGTGGCGCACTCCAACCGGGTGGGCTTTGAAGACGGACTGCACTTTTGGGGCGGCTCCACAGTTTTTGACCCCAACGGCGAGCTGGTGGTCCAGGGACCGTATCAAGAAGAATCGTTAGTCGTCAGCCAGCTCGACCTGGGCCAGGTGCGGCGCACCCGCACCCGCCTGCCCCTGCTGCGCGATGAGCGCCATGCGCTGACCCGCCGTGAGATCGAGCGCATCACGGCCGGCGACGATGGCGCCCGCGACAAAGGCTAAAACGGTGCTTTGAAGCGTTGCGCATGAAGACCCTAAGCGAAAATTTGCAGATCGATCCCGCGGTGGCCCACCGCATCCTGGTGGAGTTCATCCATGATGAAATTTGCCGCACCGGGCTCAGCCGCGCCGTGATCGCGCTCTCGGGCGGCATTGACTCGGCGCTGTCGTGCGCGCTGGCAGCCGAGGCGCTCGGCCCGCAGAACGTGTTGGCCATCTGCATGCCCTACGCCACCTCCACGCCGGCCTCGCTGGCCGATGCGCGGTTAGTAATCCAGCAAACCGGGGTGCAGAGCGAGACCTTCGAGATCACCGAGATGGTCAAGCCGCTCATCGACGGCCTGCCGCCCAACCAGCAGAAGCGGGCCGGCAATGCCATGGCGCGGGCGCGCATGATCGTGCTGTACGACCGCAGCGCCGGCTTCAATGGCCTGGTGGTGGGCACCGGCAACAAGACTGAGCTCCTGCTGGGCTACACCACGCTCTTTGGCGATTCGGCCTCGGCCATCAACCCATTGGGCGACCTGTATAAGACCCAGTTGCGCCAATTGGCGCGCCACATGCAGCTGCCGGCCCCCGTTCAGCAGAAAGCGCCCTCGGCCGACCTGTGGATCGGCCAGACCGACGAAACTGAGCTGGGCTTCACCTATGAGCGCGTTGACCAATTGTTGTATCTGCTGGTCGACCAGCGCTACCAGCCGGACGAGTGCATCACCGCCGGCTTCGAACCCGAGTTCGTCCGGCAGGTCATCGAACAAATCCGCCGCAACCAGTTCAAGCGCATGCTGCCCACCATCGCCAAGCTCAGCAACCGCACCATCGGCTACGACTTCTTATATCTCAGAGACTGGGGCACATAAAACCGTGTGGGGGTGTGGGACGCGCAGCGTAGGGGTATGGGAGAAAGAACACACTCCCACACGCCCACGCTTCGCGTCCCACACGCCCACACATTTTCATCATGACTCCTCAAACCAAGCCCTCCTCCCTGGTCGCGTTACGCTATTCCAATTACCGCCTGCTATGGTTCGGCCAGCTCGTGTCGTTCTCGGGCTCGATGATGCAGAACGCCGCCATATTGTGGCATGTGTCGCTGTTGGTGCCCGACAATCAGAAGGGCATTGCGCTCGGCCTGGTGGGCCTGGTGCGGGTGCTGCCGATCATCATTTTCTCGCTCGTCGGCGGCGTGGTGGCCGACGCGGTGGACCGGGTGCGCTTACTACTCATCACCCAGATCACCATGACGCTCTCGGCCGCAGTGCTGGCCTACATCACCTTTCGCGGGCTATCGGTGGTGTGGCCGCTCTACGCGCTGACAGCGGTCTCAGCCGCGGCCGGCAGTTTTGACAACCCGGCGCGCAACTCGCTCATCCCCAACCTGGTGCCGCGCGAGCATTTGGCCAACGCCATCAGCCTGAACACCATCATGTTCCAGTTGGCCTCGGTGGCCGGCCCGGCCCTGGGCGGCATCCTTATCGGCACGGTCTCGGTCGGCTGGGTCTACGCCTATAACGCTGTGTCGTTTCTGGCCGTCATCGGCGCGCTGCTGCTTATGCACAACGTGCCCCGCAACGCCGCCGGCGCCCGGGGCGCCACCAAGCCGGTCATCAGCCTGGCCGCCATGCGCGATGGGCTGCGCTTTGTGTTTTCCGCGCCGCTCATCCGCTCTACCATGCTGCTCGACTTCTTCGCCAATTTCTTTGCTTCGGCCATCGCGCTGCTGCCCATCTTTGCCCAGGACATCTTGAAGGTCGGCGCGCAGGGCTATGGCTGGCTGTTCGCCGCGCCGTCCGTCGGCGCGCTGATCGCCAGCATTGCCATGGTGCCGGCCACCGACCGGGTGGAGCGGCGCGGCACGGTGCTGCTGTGGGCGGTGGGTGTCTTTGGCGTGTCCACCGTGGTCTTCGGCCTGTCGCGCAACTTCTTTTTGACCCTGTTCTGCCTGGCGGCCTTTGGCGCCTCGGATATGGTCAGCACCGTCTATCGCAACATCATTCGCCAGTTGGCCACTCCCGACGAATTGCGTGGGCGCATGACCGGGGTCAACATGATTTTCTTTATGGGCGGCCCGCAGTTGGGCGAGCTGGAAGCCGGTGTGCTGGCCGATCTCACCACCGCTCCCTTCTCGGTGATCACCGGCGGCGTGGGGGCGCTCATCGCCACGCTGTATGTGGCGCGCACCACGCCCCAACTGCGCGATTACCGGCGCGATGATGAACTGATGGCGGCTCAGCCGGCGGCTGCCGACTAGAACTTGGCCGGCCGACCAAACCCCCCCGGCCCCCTTCCCTTAAGGGAAGGGGGGAGAAAACCCAAAATCGATTCGGGCGTAGAATTTGCCCATTCAGCCCTCCAGGAGTGGCCAGCCATGAAACGTGCGGTCAGCATCAGCCTCGGCTCGTCGAAGCGCAACAAGGCGGTGGAAGTGACCTTGTTGGGCGAGGCGGTCAGCATCGAGCGCATCGGCACCGACGGCGACATGGAAAAAGCCGCCCAGATGTACAAAGAGCTGGACGGAACGGTGGACGCCTTCGGCGTGGGCGGCGCCGATCTGGGCTTGATGGTGGCCGACAAGTGGTACCCGCTCTATTCGGTCAACAAGATGGTGCGCTTTGTCCAGAAAACACCCCTGGTCGATGGCACCGGCCTCAAGAACACGCTTGAAAAGCGCGTGGTGCCCTTCATGCTCCAGCACATCGGCCCCGACCTGGAGCCCAAACGGGTGATGATGACCGGCGGCGCCGACCGCTGGGGCATGACGCGCTCGTTCCTCGACGCTCATTTTGAATGTGTGTTCTGCGACCTGATGTTCGCGCTGGGCATCCCCCTGCCCCTGCGCAGCGAGCAGGCGGTGAAGAACCTGGCCGGCTTCATCATGCCCATCGCCGGCCGGCTGCCATTCGACTGGGTTTACCCCACCGGCGAGAAGCAGGAAATCAACACCCCCAAGTACGGTCAGTGGTATGCCTGGGCCACCGTCATCGGCGGCGACTGCCACTACATCAAGCGCTATATGCCCGCCCGCCTGGATGGCAAAGTGATTTGCACCAACACCACCACCACTGATGATGTGGAGAAGTTCCGCGCCGCCGGGGTGAAGCACCTGGTGACCACCACCCCGGTGATGGACGGCCGGTCGTTCGGCACCAACATGCTCGAAGCCGCGCTCATCGCGGTCAGCGGCCAGGGCCGTAAATTGACTAACCCCGAGCTGGAAGCGCTGATCGACAAGCTGGGGTTCGAGCCGACCCTGCAAACCCTGAATGGCTAGCCGCGCCATGCCCCTCATCGACGCCGTCATCACCGCCGGCGGCATTCCAAAGCCCGACGAGCCGCTTTATCCGGTAACCCAGGGCAAGTCGAAGGCGCTGCTGCCCATCGGCGGCCGGCCGATGGTGCAGTGGGTACTGGATGCCCTGGATGGCTCGGCGCTGGTAGGCCGGCTGGTGGTGGTGGGCCTGACGCCCGCAGAGGCGGCGCTGACCAGCCGCAAGGAACTTATTTACCTGCCCAATGCTGGCTCGATGATCGGCAATGCGCAGGCCGGGCTCAAGCAGATCCTGGCGCTGAACCCGGACGCCAAAAAAGCCATCATCGCCAGCGCTGATATCCCGTGTATGACAAGCGCGATGGTCGATTGGATGGTCAATACCTGCCTGGCCAGCGACCATGAGATCTACTATGGCCTGATCTCGGAAGCCGATATGGAGAAACGCTTCCCTGGCTCGCGCCGCAGCTTTTTCGCGCTCAAGGAAGGCCGCTTTTGCGGCAGTGACATCATCGTTCTCAGCACCGCGCTGGCCGGCAACTACAGCCCGGCCTGGAATGAGATCGTGGGCGCACGCAAGAACATCTTCCGCCAGGCCAGCATCGTCGGCTTCGACACGCTGTTGCTCATGTTATTACGCCAGATGACCATCCCCGAGGCCGAGCGCCGAGCAAAGACCAAGCTCGGCGTGAAGGGCCGCATCTTGCTCGACCCATATGCCGAAACCGGCATGGACGTGGACAAACCCCGGCAATATGAGCAGGTGAAGCGCGACCTGGAGGCGCGGCCGGCGCCGCCAGGAACGCCGCCGGCCTGATGGCCAGCCCGGCCCCATTTCGCGCCGGCCCACGCTTGCAGCGCCTGCTGCAAGCCGACCGGGACTATTCCGCCCGACTGCGCTACGCCGAAAAGCCCGGCCGGCTGCGGCGCGCCGCTATCTTCCTGGCCCACTCGGGCGATAGCTGGTTTTGGGGATTGGGGCTGGCCGCCGTGTGGCTGCTGGGCGGGCCAGATGCCAAGACCTGGGCCGTGCGGCTGGTGCTGGCCATCGTGGCGCTGGCAGCGCTGGTATTTTTAGTGAAGCGCCTGTTTCGACGCCAGCGGCCCCATGGCGAGTGGGGCGGCATTTACCGCAAAACCGACCCGCACTCCTTCCCCTCCGGCCACGCTGCTCGGATGCTGATGCTGGCGGTTCTGGCCGCCGCGCTGGGGCCGGCCTGGCTGGCTTGGCTGTTGTTGGTGTGGGCGCCGCTGGTGGCGCTGGCACGCGTGGCCATGGGTGTGCATTATTTGTCGGACATTATCGGCGGCGCGCTGCTGGGCATCGCGGTTGGGCTGGCGCTGGCGCTGGCGTGGCATTAGTGCGCTAACTGAAACATGAAAACGACTTCTGTGATGATGGCCTGGTTCCCGCTGGCCGGCGGCAACAACATTCTCGGCCAGGGCGGGCATGGCCTGATAAATGATTGGCGCATTCTCTTTGTCTTTGGCTGGGTGCCGCCCTTCGCAATTTTCCTTTGCAAACAGGGCTACGACATGCTGCCCAACGACTATCAGGATGCGGCCAAACTCGCCGGCGCCGGCATGTTTACCATCATTACCCGCGTATATGGGCCGCTGCTAAAACCGGTGATCGCCGCGCTGGTCGTTGTTACGTTTCTAAGTATCTGGAACGACTACCTGTGGCCGGATTTGACGCTCACCGATCATCCCCAGTTTGTCCCCATCACCTTGCGCATCGCGGGGATCGGCGTATCGAATACCAGCTCCGGTTTCGGGCCGCCCAATCCGGCCGCCCTGATGCGCATCTTGCTGGCGTTGTGGCCCCCAGCGCTGGTCTATCTGGCCTTGCAGCGCTATTTCGTCCAGGGGCTGGTGGCCAGCGGGCTAAAGGGCTGAGCCCTGCGCCCAGCCTTGAGTCAGGGATCTTGCAACCGCCCCAGATTTTACGACTCGGCTTCCTCGGCCCTCCGCGCCCTTTGCGCTCTCCGCCGTGCACGCTTTTCCTCCGCTCCCGACGGCCGCTTGCCAAACGTCTCCAAAATCTCTTCCAGCACCGGCAGCAGGTGCCCCACCTGCTTGGCCCGGATGACCCAATCCCACATCGGCTCGAATTTTTTCCAGCCCCCGGCATAGGCGGTGTGCCGTAGGCCATCGAGCAGGCTGGCCTTCGAGCGCGCGCCGCGCAGGATGGACCCCCAGGTGTAGAAATCGTGATACGCGCGCCAATAGCCGGCCTCCAGCGCCGCCGGCGCCTGCCGCGCCGGCTGAAAGACCACATGCCGCGTGTCATACAGATCCCATTGGCTGTGCAGCAGCCGGCCTTGCTTGGCTATGCGCTGGTAAAGACCCGTGCCGGGATAAGGGGTCAGAATGTGGAACGTGGCCGTCTCGATGCCCTGGCTGACGGCCCAATCTACCGTGCGCGCGAACACCGTCTCGTCATCCGCGTCCATCCCAAACACAAAGCTGCCATTGACCATGATGCCCAGGTCGTGCAGCCGCCGGATGGCGGCCGTGTAATCGCGGTCCAGGTTTTGATATTTGTGGTGCTCGCGCAGATTGTCCTGGCTGATGGTCTCAAAGCCCACAAACAGGCTGCGCAGCCCGCAGGCCGCCGCCTTTTCCAGCAGGTTCGGCGCCAGCACGGCTTTTACCGTGCCCGCTGCCTGCCACAGCCGCCCCATGCCGCGCATGCCCTCGAACAGGGCCGCGGCAAAGCGCGCGTTGCCGAACAGGTGATCGTCCAGAAAGTAGAGGTGCCGGCCCGGCAGGCGCTCGATCTCGGCCAGCGCGTCGTCAACGGTCTGGGTATAGAACGATTTGCCGCCCTCGAAGAAGGCGTCTTTGTAGCAGAAGTCGCAGCTGTGCGGGCAGCCGCGTGAGACCACGATCGAGTTGGGCACCAGGTAAAGCCGACGTTTGATCAGGTCGCGCCGGATGGGCGGCAGGCCGGTCAGGGTGCGCGTCTGCGACACGTAGCGCTGCCCCGGATGCCCGGCGCGGTAATCCGCCAGGAACGCCGGCCAGATGTCCTCGCCCGGCCCCAGGAAAATCGTGTCGCCGTGGGCGGCGGCCTCCTCGGGCAGCGAGGTGACGTGCAGGCCGCCCAGGCACACATGGGCCCCGCGCTGTCGATAGTGGTCGGCCAGCGCGTAGGCGCGCGACGCCGAGGTGATGTAGACCTGGATGACCACCAGCTCGGGCTCATCGTCCAGGTCCAGCCGCTCCACATGCTCGTCCTGCAGCACAACCTCGTCGTCCGGGTCGAGATAGCCGGCCAACGTGGCCAGGCCCAGCGGCGGAAACAGGTGATATTTGATTGGCCGCCAGAAGGGACTAGTGGCCTCGGTGAGCGCGGGCAAGATCATCTTAACTTTCATGGCTTGAGGGCTCCCGTGGAGGACCGAAACAAGAAGACGCGAAGTCACAAAGACACAAAGGTAAGAGGGTAGCTGGCGGGCTGAAATTGCCGTCGCCGCGCGATGAGCAGCATCAGAACATAGCCGGCGGCCAAGAAGGCCAGTCAGCCCATGATGCTGCGGGCTTCACCTTTCTTCTCTTTTTGCTTTTCTCCGCGCTCTCCGCGGTGAGTCTTCTCTAGCCACTCGCGTGCCGCAGCCGCCACTCGGCAAACAAAGCCTGCGGATGCACCACCAGCGGCGTTGGCGTCCATGGCCGCAGCCGCCGCGAAATGCGCCCCAGGCGCTGCAAGCGGCGCTCGTCACTCTCGGTCCAGCGAAAACCAAACGCCTCGCGCAGGCGGGGCGGGGTCAGCCCGATACTCACAAAGCTGGCCAACCGCGAAGCGCGGCCCAGGCCGCGCGGCGTCATCAGCGCATTCACCACGGCCCGCCCCGCCGGCCCAACCGTCAGCGCATCGCTGCGCACCATCGCGTCCACGTAGGTCTGAAAATCGTCGTACTCCGGCGGCATCAGCTCGGCCGGGATGCCAAAGGCGCGCCCCAGTTGCAGGCCGCCGGCGTAATAGGCCTGCTTTTCCCTGAGCGCCAGCGGGCGCACCAGGTGCTCATACACCACCAGCACCGAGTCGATCAGGGTAGCCACCACCCACAATTGCAGCAGCGGGTCGTCGGCGCGGTAGGGCGTGCCGGCCAGGTAGGGCCCCACGTCTTGCGCCAGCGTGCCGCGCACCCGGCCATGGCAGCCGCGCGTGTGCGCCACCGCCGCCCGCGCCCGGCTGGCCGGCTCGAAATTAATCGCGGTCATCACCCCTACCGTGCGGAACAGCCGGCGCAGCGGCTGCCGCTGAAAGTCGCTGTGCTCAGCTACCCCGGCCGCCACCAGGGGATGAGCCATCTCCAGCAGCAAAGCCCGCGGCCCCGACAGCACCATCAAAGCCTCGCGATTGATTCGCCAAAATACCGAACCCGGAGTGAAATATCGATTGTCGAACATCAACGCTTCTAACTCCCATACCCCCACACGCCCACACCCACTTACTGCTTGATCACCGCCTCCACCACCGCAACCACCACCAGGCTGGCCAGCAGCGTCCCCAGCCAGCCGGCCAACGCCAACTGACCCACCACTTTGATGCGCTGCTCGGTCTCGCGCAGGGAGCGCGCCACCAGCACGAAGCCCGGCCGCGCGCCGGCCACGCGCTCCACCACCGCCGCGAAGCGCGTGCCCGCCTGGGGCTGCCACGAGATGCGGTCCTCGCCCTTCTGGCGCACCGAGTCGAGCACGCCGCCCGGCAAGGCCGGCGGTTGGCCGTTCAATAGACCTGTGGCCGCCAGCACCGTTCCCTTGTCATCAAAGACGATGGAGAACGGCGCCAGGCTCTGGTCCACATCCAGGGAGGCGCTGAGCACCACGCTCGCCAGCGGCTCGCCGGCCGTCAGGCGCGCAGCCGTGTCCTGCGCCATTTGGATCTGCGGGTCGTTGCCCTCCTGCCGCAGCGCCTGTTGGCTCACCACATACGCTATCCCACACAGGCCGGTAATCACCACTGCCAGCGGCAGCCAATGACGGATCACTCGACGGATCAATGCATTCTCCCTTTTCGTCTCTTGATTTCCTGCACTATAGCCTGCCTGACACCGTTAATCCTACCGCTCAGACGCGCTCCATCGCGCACCTGAGTGCTTGACTTCCAAGCAAAAACGGTTTTACTTTGTCCAGAAATGCGTGAGGCGATGACCGCGGTTCGCGGCCATCGCCCCACGCATTTCTGGATATTCTTGCCCGCGCTACAATAGGCCCATGCTGAACTGTGTGGAATTAGCCGTTGCTCAATCTTCTCCTGATCGAAGATAACGCCAACCTGCGCGCCGCCCTGCAAACCGGCCTCGCGGGCACCGGCCAGGCGGTGGTGGCCTTCGCCTGCGCCAGCGGCGAAGAGGCGCTGGCCTACTGCCTGGCCGCCGGTGCCCGCGAGGCCGTGCCCGACGTAGCGCTGATGGACGTGCAGTTAGCGGGCGAGCTAAACGGGGTCGCCGCCGCTGTCGCCCTGCGGCGCGAGTTCCCGCGCTTCCCCGTGGTGTTCTATTCCATCCAGGACGACGACGCCTACTACCGCGATTTTCGGCGCTCGGGCATCCTCAGCCATTACGCCTACGTTCGCAAATCCAACTACCTGCTGCCGCAGATGATCGTCCCGCTGCTGCGTGACGCCGCCGCCGGGCGCAGCTTTATCGACCCGGACATTGAAAGCCGGGTGCAGGCTGTGCGCCACAAGGACGAGCAATCGCCCTTCGCCCTGCTCGAGCCCAACGAGCAGGCGGTGGCCGGCCTGTTGGCCCGCGGCCTCACCAATGAGCAAATCGCGGCCCGCTCCGGCTTTCGCGACAAGCGCACCATCAGCCGCACCAACGGTCAAATCTACGCCGCCTGGGGCCTGACCAACACCGCCACCGACGAGAAGGTGGCCCGCACCCGGGCCGCGCTCATCGCCCTCACCCGGCGGCTGATCGCCTGGGACGCCGAAGGTGTGGCGCGGGTGATGGATGAGGCCGGCCGCTGGGTGGAATGGAAGCCCGAGGCCGAATGACCGGCCAGTTCTGGCTCGACTGGTCCTCGCTGGCCGTGTCGCTGTTCAATGCCAGCTTGCTCATCTGGCTGGGCCTGACCGTGGCGCTCAACGCTGAGCGCCCACGGCGCGAACGGCGCGAACGCCGTGCGCTGGCCGCCACCGGCTCGGTCGCCACCGGCGGCTCGGTCGCCACCGGCGGCTCGGTCGCCGCCGGCGGCCAGCCCGGCGCGGGCTGGGGCACCGCGCTCATTGCCGCCAGCCTGCTGGCCGGCGGCCTGTTCTTCGTCGCGCATTCCGCGCTGCTCAGTTACGAGCTCAACACGGTCAGTCGCGGCCTAGAATTTTGGTGGCGGCTGGGCTGGTGGCCGGTGATCGCCCTGCCCCTGGCCTGGTATGTGCTGGTGCTGTGGTATTCCGGTTATTGGGATGACGCGCGCACAGCCCTGCACCGCCGCCATCGCTTCGGGCTGTGGCTCGGCGCCGCTGGCCTGCTGCTGATGGTGGCCCTGGTGTTGTTTGCCAACCCCCTGCCCAGCCTGGGGCCGGGCGCGCGCCCCAGCCCCAGCGCTTTGCTCGAAATTGCCGGCCTGCCGCTGCTGGCGCTGGCCTACCCGTTCTACATCCTGCTGTGCATGAGCCTGGCGTTGGATGCCCTTCTCCGTCCCGGCCCCACCGGCCGGCTGCTGGGCGACCTGGCCCGCCGGCGCGCCCGCCCCTGGCTGGCGGCCGGCTCTGCCCTGCTGGTGTTGGTCAGCCTGCTGGTGGGCTGGGCCATTGTCTGGATCTTTGAGCGCCTCAACGCCGACCCAACCGGACCGGTGCTCATTACCCCCAGCCTGGCGGCCACCATTGGCTGGGCCGACCTGACCATTGCCAGCCTAATCGCCGCGGCCGTGCTTATGCTCGGCCAATCGTTGGTGGCCTATGAAGTGTTCACCGGCAAGACCCTGCCCCGGCGCGGGCTGCTTCGCTTTTGGGGCAATGCCGTGGTGCTGGCCGCCGGCTATGGCCTGGTGGCGGGTTGGAGCCTGACCCTGCACCTGCGACCAACCTATATCGTGCTGCTGAGCACCGGCCTGCTCAGCCTGTTCTATGCGCTGTTCAGTTGGCGCTCCTACGTCGAGCGCGAGCGCTACATGCAGCAGCTCCGGCCGTTCGTCGCCAGTCAGCGGTTATATGACCATTTGCTGGAGCAAGCCCAGGCCCAACCGGGCGCCGGTCCCACCGTCGCAGACTTTGCCCCCGACGTCGCCGCAACCCAAATCACTTTCCGCGCCTTGTGCCGCAATGTCCTTGACGCGCGCCTGGCCTATTTGGTGGCCGTCGGGCCGTCGGCCGCGCTGGCCGGTCCGCCCCTTGTCTATCAAGCCGTAGACGTCGGGCCGTCGGCCGCGCTAGCGGGTCAACCCCTTGTCTATCAGGCCGCTGCCGTCGGGCCGTCGGCACCGCTAGCCGGTCCGCCAATTGTCTATCAGGCCTCTGCCGAGGCCGAGACCTCCCAACTGGGGCCCAGCCTCGAGGCGGTCACCGCGCTGGTGGCTGCCAGCGAGCAGTCGTTTTTGGCAGTGGAGCTGCCCGAGGCGCTGGGCGTGCATTGGGCCCTGGCCCTGCGCAGTGAGCGGCGGCCGGCCGCTGGCGATGGGTTGATTGGGCTGCTGCTGCTGGGCGATAAGCTCGGCGGCGGGCTTTATACCCAGGAAGAGATCGATATTGCCCGCGCTGGCGGTGAGCGGCTGATCGACACGCTCGCCAGCGCCGAGCTGGCCCGGCGCCTGGTGGTGCTCCAGCGCCAGCGCCTGGCCGAGAGCCAGGTGCTCGACCAGCGCACCCGGCGCGTCATCCACGACGATGTGCTGCCCCAGCTGCACGCGGCGCTGCTTTATTTGCACGCGTTGCCCGCGTCGGCCACGGCGCCCGTGGCCGGCGTGCCGGCGACTGGCGTGCCGGCGACTGGCGTGCTGGACGCCGCCGGCCCCGCGGCGGAGGCCATCAACTTGCTGGCCGGGGCGCATCGCCAACTGGCCGAGCTGCTGCGCGAGCTGCCCTCCGGCCCCGAGCCAGAGGTGGCCCGGTTGGGCCTGTTCGCTGCGCTGCACCGGCTGGCGGCAGGCGAGTTCGCGCATGCCTTCGATGCGGTGAGTTGGCAGGTAGACTCGCAGGCTGAGGAGCGGGCCGGCCGACTGCCTCCGCTGGCGGCCGAGGTGTTGTTCTACGCCGCGCGCGAGGCCATGCGCAACGCTGCTCGCTATGGCCGTCGCGCTGGCGAGCCCGCCCAGCTTAACCTCGCCATCCGCGGTGCCTGGAACGACCAGCCAGGGGCCGCTCGCGGTTTGAGCCTGATCGTGGAAGACAATGGCGTGGGCTTGAACGAGCCTCCACCCCCGGACGGCGAGCGCCCCGGCGGAGGCCAGGGCCTGGCGCTGCACAGCACTCTGCTGGCCGTGGTGGGCGGCTCGTTGACGATTCAGAGTGAGCCGGGGCTATTTACGCGGGTGACGCTTTGCCTGCCGGCTGCCCTCAACTAGATCCCTCGCCAGAGATGCTGAACAGCTGGGATTGCCACCGGTCCGGCATCTCTTGCGCGAACACTTGTTTCATACGAACAATAAACTAGACGATGATTTGACAAACTCAAGCGATGTGCTATCATCGCTCAAACTTATGGCGCTCGATCGTTTCGGCCGCAACATCCACTATTTGCGCATCAGCCTCACCGACCGCTGCAACTTGCGCTGCGTCTACTGCATGCCGGAAGACATGAAATTCCGGCCGCGCGCCGAGCTGCTGCAGGACGATGAGCTGCTGCAGTTGGTGCGCCTGTTCACCCAGCTCGGGTTCGACAAGTTCCGCCTGACCGGCGGCGAGCCCACCGTGCGCGCCAACCTGGTGGAGATCGTGCGCGGCATGGCCCAAACACCCGGCGTGCGCTCACTGTCGATGACCACC
>Ga0070730_10001462_pt1 | contig 22756 bp, 22 predicted proteins | sample Coa_R1_3_FD_66447 | JGI IMG/M metagenome (GOLD analysis project Ga0070730, IMG submission 66447) | Surface soil microbial communities from Centralia Pennsylvania, which are recovering from an underground coalmine fire - Coalmine... | ecosystem: Environmental > Terrestrial > Soil > Unclassified ... | reverse complement strand
CGTCGTCCACGTCCGCACAGCGCACCATCGCAAGCGGACGGCGGTCGTAAGCCTGATTCCAGACCTTCCGCGCCTCATCGTACTCGCGCGATCCGCTAGTCAGGAAGCGGCCGTGAATCCTTCGGGCCAAGTCGTCCAGGTCGCCCGCCAAAGCGCGCGCGCTCAGCGCGAGGGAGCCTGCGGAGGCCAATCCGCCTGTGAGGGCTGTGCGGCGGGTCCAGCCGATGGTCGCGGCTCTGCGTGTGGTCAAGGTCAGCCTCCCCCACCTGTCCACCGCCAAACTACATTGCGAACTTATCAGTGTCCGCTATGCGGTCGAACATTGCCCTTGGCTCCCGAGCCGAAAAGCGGACGCAGCCACGACGTCCGCCAAACCACGGACGGCGGACACAGGCGAGGACGACATGATCTCGGTCCGCGCGGCCATCGTTTCGCGGACCGAGCCAGCACCGGATGGCCGCGAACTCTCGATCAGGCGTGCGCGTTCACGAGCTGGGCCAACTGCCAACCTGCCGTCCCCGGGTGAAGATCGGCGGGCCTATTTGGACGTGGCGGCCTTGTTGATCATGGCTACTATTTCGGACTTGCTGGCGTTGATCGTCGCCGACCCGTCCTGGACGGCCAACGCCGCGGTGTCGACGGAGAAGCTTTGTGCGCCCATCTTGATGGTTGCGAGCTGCTTATCGCCACCGGGGCTCGGTTTTACGTCGGTGATTTCGCCAATGGTGGCGCCGGTCTTGTCTTTCACGGGTTGTCCGGCGGCGACCTGAGCCGTGGCGCTCGTCGTCGCGGCTGGTTGGCTTGCGGTCGATCCGCTTGCCGAATCGGAAGGCGCGCTCGCGGCCGGCGGGGTCGGGGTCGAGGTGTCCGTAGCGGGAGTCGCGGCTTGAGCGGCTACCGGAAGGACGATGGCGAGAAGCACAGTGGCGGCGCCATGGATCATTGTTTTGCGCATGAGGGTCTCCTGTTATGGCGTTCCCCGTTCGGTGCGTAACGCGGCGGTGGCGCCCTCGTTCACAGCGCAGTTTCATTTTAGTTGCCCTGGAACGAGCGAAAGGAGGCCCGGACGGGTCCGGACCTCCTCGGGGGCGGCGCCGCGGAATGGCCGCCGAAGCGGCCGCTCCGATCGGCGCGAGGCTTCGATCAGTCGTGCGGCGTTGTCGCCGCGCCGGCGACGGCGCCCGTGCCGCCACCCACGGCGGCGCCAACCGCCGCGCCAGGGGCGCACCCAACCGGAATGGTCACAATACACCCGATTGCAGCGCCGATACCGGCGCCCGTCGCTCCGCCCGCCAGGGCGCGCGCGCCCGGATCCGAGTGCCAACTCCCATCCCGCTCGTAATACCCACGGTCGTTATCCGGGTCGGGGCGCCAGTGCACATGCTCGTCATTTCGGTGGGCGTCATACCAATCGGACTTGTAGTAGGTGATCGGCGCGTCGGGCCCGTAAGCATACCTCCGGTGCACCCGCCAGCAATCGCCGTACTGATTGCAGGCGACGTAGGTCCGGTCGACCGAATCGGCGCTCGCCACCGTCGGCATCATCGAGCTACCGCCCATAATGGCGAGAAACGAAGTCAGTCCGAACGCAGTGGTAAGAATCTTCATAGTATCACCTTCCTTTGGTGATGGGCCGCAGGCCCAGCCAGCTGTCCCTTCGTCTACAAACGAGGCGGGAAAGACCTTGGTTCCAGCTACGGATGGGATGAGGGAAGCCGCGACGATGATCCTGTGACGGGAGCGCCACGCCGCGTCGCCTCGGCGGAGGGTCCCCCGCCGCCTCGCACGGGGATCGTGTCCCAGCCCGTGGTGCAACTCGACGGCTTGGCGATCGTGATCTCCGGCAGGGCCGGGGCGGTCAGCTCGCCAGTATCGGCAAGCTGACGGTGGGATCATCGCTCAGCGGCGCGACCGGGCCTCGCGCGTTCAGCTCTTCCCCACGGCGCGCGCCAGCGCGGCCATGGAGTCGCGAGCGAAGGTCCTGCTGACCTGCGCCTCCGGCAGGAACATGAAGCCGTGCGGCGCGCCGGGATAGATGTGCAGCTCGGTGGGGACGCCGGCGCGGATCAGGCGGCGGGCGTATTCCAGATCCTCCTCGAGGAAGAGGTCGAGGGCCCCGCAGATCATGAAGGTCGGCGGCAGGCCCGACAGGTCGTCAGCGCGGGCCGGCGCGGCGAACGGCGAGACGTCGGCTGCGCCGGGCGGTCCGCCCAGCAGCGAGGCCCAGCCGAAACGGTTGCTGTCCGGCGTCCACACGAACTGGCCGACATACCGAGAGGGGTCCGGGTGGGTGACCGTGCGGTCGTCCAGCATCGGAAACACCAGGTGCTGGAAGGCCACGGCGTATTCGCCCCGGTGTCTGGCCAGAAGAACCAAGGCCGCCGCAAGTCCGCCGCCGGCGCTCTCGCCGGTCACGACGATGCGGCCGGGATCGACGCCGAGCGCCGCCGCCTGGGCGTGCAGCCATGCCAGACCGGCGTAGCAGTCCTCCACCGGTCCCGGATGGGGCGTCTCCGGCGCCAGGCGATAGTCGACCGAGACCACCACCGCGCCGAGCTGGCTCGCATAGGCGGCGTCGGTCGGACCGGTCATCTCCGCCGAGCCGAGCACATAGCCGCCCCCGTGGATGTGGAGAATCCCCGGACGACCGGGCCCGGTCGCCTTCGGCGCGGTCACCACCAGGCGCACGTCCGGCGCGCCGTCACGGCCGGGCGTCCGCGCCTCGTGGACCTCGACATCGGCCGGCAGCGGCGGGAACGGCGGGCGCGTGGCCGCCATCGTCGCGCGCACCTGCTCGATGCCCTCGGACTCGAAACTGAAGGCCGGAAACTCGGCCAGGGGCGCCATTTCCGGGTCCAGCAGGTGTCGGGAGGGCATGGAGGGCTCCTTGGGCCGGGGTCGCTGCCCCGCGACCTTGCCCGTCTTGCCCCTGTCCCCGCAACACCCGCTGGCAGGCGGGCTGGGCTGATTGTCGCGCCGCTTGTGAAAGCGATTCGCTGATGAACTAGGCGGCCGCTTTCAGCCGCTCCAACAGCAGGGCGTGCAGCACCGAGCCGCCGGCGCAGATTGATCCGGCAGCCAGGGGATCGGCGGCCCCGTCGGCGTCGCTGACCACCCCGCCCGCCTCGGTCACCAGCAGGATCCCCGCCGCCATGTCCCAGGGCGACAGGTCGCGCTCCCAGAAGCCGTCGAAGCGGCCCGCCGCCACCCAGGCGAGGTCGAGCGCCGCGGCCCCGAAGCGGCGCACGCCGGAGACCCGCTGGCTGACCTGGTGCAGCTCCTTGAGGAACCGGCCGTGCTGGCCGTGCCCGAGGAAGGGGATGCCGGTGGCGAAGACCGCCTCCTCGAGCCGCGTCCGCGCCGCGACCCGCAGCCGGCGGTCGTTCAGATAGGCGCCGCGGCCGCGCTCGGCCCAGAACAGGTCGGCGTTGGCGGGGTTGTAGGTCACCCCGGCGACGATCTGCCCCTCCCGCTGCAGCGCGATGTTGATCGCGAAATGCGGCATGGCGTGCAGGAAGTTGGTCGTGCCATCGAGGGGGTCGACGATCCAGGTGTGGGTCTTGTCCGTGCCCTCGATCAGGCCGCGCTCCTCGCCGAGAAAGCCGTATCCCGGGCGCGCCTTGGTCAGGTCCTCGAAGATCGTCTGCTCGGCCTTGAGGTCCGCCGCCGAAACGTAGTCCGCCGCCCCCTTCTTGGAGACCTGCAGCTCGGCGACCTCACCGAAGTCGCGCGACAGCGCCCGGCCAGCCTTGCGGGCGGCGTCGACCATAACCTTGACGAGAGCGGAGGTGGGGACGGCCAAGGCGGCGGACCCTAGTCGAGAGCCCCTCGCTCGGCAAGGCGAGCTCAGGGCGCCTGGCGCGCCTTCAGCCCTTCGGCGATTACGGTGTTGAAGGCGGCCACGGCGGCCGCCGGTCCCTCGGGATGGGCCCAGACGCCGGCCGACACCGCCAGGAAGTCGGCGCCGGCGGCGACCAGCGGCCGGCAATTCCCGACCGTGATGCCGCCGATGGCGACGCAGGGCGTCAGCATGGTCTCCTGCCAGATTTCCAGGATCTCCAGGTCCGGCCGGTGGACCGTGGCCTTGGTCGTCGTCGGGAAGAAGGCGCCGAACGCCACGTAGTCGGCCCCCGCCTCGGCGGCCGCCATCGCCAGGTCGCGACTGTCGTGGCAGGTGACGCCCACGATCCCTCCCGGACCGACGGCGCGCCTGGCGGCGTCGAAGGGTCCGTCGGACTGGCCGATGTGGACCCCGTCGCACCCCAGCCGCGCCGCCAGGTCCGGCCTGTCGTTGAGGATCAGGGCGACATCCCGCCGCCGCGTCACCGGCGCCAGGGCCTCGACGGCGGCGGCGATCGCCTCGTCCGGCGCGTCCTCCAGGCGCAGCTGCACCGCTCCCACGTCACCGGCTTCGAGCGCGGCCGCCAGGACGCCCGCGAACGCCCCGGGATCGCCGAGGTCAGGCGGCGTGATCAGGTACAGCCGGCAGAGCGGCGCGGTCATCGCCGCCGGCCTAGGCCTGCGCCGGGGCCGGGGCCGGGGCCGGGGCGGAGACGAAGAACGGCTGCTGGAACGCCTGGAAGACCGCCATCGCCTCGCAGGCCGCGGAGTGCGCCTTCAGGGCCGGCCAGGCGGCGAGATCGAAGACGTCCGGGTGGGCTTCCGAGACGAACCGCAGGGCGCAGGCGATCATGATGTCGGCATGGGTCAGCGCCTCGCCCAGCCACCACGGCCCGGCGCCCGCCGCGCGGTCGGCTTCGAGGACGTCCAGCACACTGGACATCTGGCTGCGGCAACGCTCGATCCACATCGGGGTCGCCCGCTCGTGCAGCACCCTTTCGTAGACGAGGCTCACCGCCTTGTCGGCCATCCCGGCGCCCAGGGCGCAGACCTTGAGCAGGCGGCGACGGACGGCGCCCCGGCGCGGGACCAGGGCGCGCGCCTCGCCGGCGATCTCGTCCAGCGCCTCGAGGATGGCGGCGCTCTCGATCAGCACATCGCCGTCATCCAGCACCAGCGTCGGCACGCGCCGCAGGGGATTGAAGGCGGCGATCTTCTCCGCGTCGCCGAACACCGACCAGGCCCGGTGCTCGAACGGCATGTCGTAGAGCCGCAGCGCGATCGCCACGCGGCGCACGAAGGGACTGTCGTAGTGGCCGATCAGGATCATGCCCCCATATCACCGGCCCCACAGATCCGTTCAACCCATGGGCCCTCCCATTGGCTCAGACGGCCGTATAGGAAACCCCAATGTCACCTGTCCCCGCCGAGTGGGCGACCCATCGCGCGATGTGGGTCGGCTTCCCGAGCCACGAAGACCTCTGGGAGGATAACCTCGCCGCGGCCCAGGCCGAGGTCGCCGCCCTGGCGCGCGCCCTGGCCGGGCCGGGCCGGGAGACCGTTAGGCTGATGGTCGCCGGAGACGCCGCCGCGCGCGCGGCCGAGGTTCTGCTGGCGGGAACATCGAACGTCGAGATCGTCCCGGGCGCCTTCGGAGACATCTGGCTTCGCGACACCGGTCCGATCTTCACCTCTCCCGCTTCGGCGGCCGCGTTTCGCTTCAACGGCTGGGGCGGCAAATACGAGCTGCCGGGCGATGAGACTGTCGCCGACCAGATCGCCGCCCACGCCGGCGGCGCGCTCCAACGCCACGACTTCGTCCTCGAGGGCGGCGCCCTGGACCACGACGGCCAGGGTACGGCGCTCACGACGCGGCAGTGCCTGCTCAACCCCAACCGCAACCCCGGCTGGCGCGAAGGCGACGCCGAGAGGGCCCTGTCCAACGCCCTCGGCGTGAGACGGGTCCTGTGGCTTGGCGAGGGGCTGATGAACGACCATACCGACGGACACGTCGACAACCTGGCGCGTTTCGTCGCCCCGGGGGTCGTGGCATGTCCGGCGGCGTATGGCCTGGACGATCCGAACGCCGCCGCCTACGACGCCGCGGCCCAGGCCCTGGCCGGCTTCGTCGACGCCTCCGGCGCGCCCCTGAAGGTCGTGCGCATCCCCTCGCCGGGCAGGCTGATGGACGCCAACCACCGGGTGACGCCGGCCTCGCACATGAATTTCCTGATCGCCAACGGCGCGGTCATCGTTCCCACCTACGGCGATCCCGCCGGCGCCTGGGCCGTGCAGGCGCTGCAGATCCTCCTTCCCGGGCGCGACGTGATCGGCCTGCCCGCCACCGCGCTCCTGAGCGGAGGCGGCGCCTTCCACTGCATCAGCCAGCAGGAGATCGCGTGATGGCGCGCACGCTCCGGGTCGCGGCGCTTCAGGCCTCGTTCGGCGAGGACATGGACGCCAACATCGCCAGGGTCGCGGCCCTGATCCGCGAGGCCGCCGCCGCCGGCGCCCAGGTCATCCTCCCGCCCGAGCTGTTCCAGGGCCCCTATTTCTGCGTGGCCCAGCAGGAGCGCTGGTTCGCCACGGCCTGGCCCTGGCGCGAACATCCAGTCGTCCGGTTCCTTGCGCCCCTGGCGGCCGAACTCGGCGTCGTCCTGCCGCTCTCGATCTTCGAGCGCGAGGGGCCGCACTACTTCAACAGCCTGGTGATGGTCGACGCGGACGGGTCCCTGCTCGGCCTCTACCGCAAGAGCCATATCCCCGATGGTCCGGGATACATGGAGAAATACTACTTCCGGCCCGGCGACACCGGCTTCAAGGTCTGGGACACCCGCTTCGGCCGCCTGGGCGTCGGCATCTGCTGGGACCAGTGGTACCCCGAGGCGGCCAGGGCCATGGTGCTGATGGGGGCCGAGGTCCTCTTCTACCCGACCGCCATCGGCAGCGAGCCGCACGATCCGACCCTCGATACGGCCCTGCCGTGGCGCCGGGCCATGCAGGGCCACGCGGTGTCCAACATCGTGCCGGTGGTGGGCGCCAACCGGACCGGCTTCGAGCCGTGGCCGGACTTCCCGAACGGCGGCCAGACGTTCTACGGATCGAGCTTCATCAGCGACCATCGCGGCGACCTCATCGCCGCGTTCGGCCGCCAGGACGAGGGGATGATCGGCGCGAGCGTGGATCTCGACTTCCTGGCGACCCACCGCGCCGCCTGGGGCTTCTTCCGCGATCGCCGGCCCGACCTCTACGGCGCCTTGAGCGCGCCCCGGCCCGCATGATCGAAACGGCGCGCGTGATCCTGCGGGGGTGGCGCGAGGCCGACCGCGTCCCCTATGCCGCCATGATGGCCGATCCCGAGGTCGGCGACTGGCTGGGCGGCGTCCTCACCGAAGCCCAGGCCGACGCCCAGGTCGACCGTTTCATCGCCGGCCCCGCCGCCCGCGGCCCCGGGTGGCTGGCGATCGAGCGCCGCGACGACGGCGCCTTCCTCGGCGCCGGCTGCCTCCGGGAGGTCTTCCTTGAGCATCCCCTCGCCGGAGAGGTGGAGATCGGCTGGCGGCTCGCCCGTTCCGGCTGGGGCGCCGGCTACGCCACCGAGGCGGCGCGCGCCCTGCTCGATCATGGTTTCACACAGCTGCGCCTTCCCGAGATCATCGCCTTCACCGCGGTCGCCAACGCGCGATCGAGGGCGGTGATGGAGCGGCTGGGGCTCGAACGGCGGCCAGCCCGCGATTTCGATCATCCGGCGCTGGACGTCGGCCACCCTCTGCGCCGTCACGTGGTCTACGCCACGACGGCGGACGCATACCGTTCAGGCGCGGCCGGACGGTGATCCTGCGCCTCACGCTCCTCATATGGGCAACCCTGATGACCGCCACGCTCGCGCACGCCTCGCCGCCCCTCACCCCTGAGCGGGTGTTCGCCAGCCCGGCCCTGTCCGGCCCGACCGCGCGCGGCGTCGCCATCTCGCCCGACGGGCGGTGGGTGACGTGGCTGAAGGGCGCGCCGGACGATCAGTACAAGCTCGACCTGTGGATCGCGCCTACGTCCGGGGGCGAGGCGCGCCTGCTCGTCGCCGGCAAGAGCGTGGAGCCGGAGGGCGCGGCGCTGAGCGAAGAGGAGGTGAGCCGGCGCGAGCGCCAGCGGGTCGCCGCCTTGTCCGGCGTCGTCGCCTATGACTGGGACGAGCAGTCCAGACGCCTGCTGATTCCCGCCGGCGGCGCCCTCTATCTCGCCGACGCGCAGAGCGGGGCGGTGACGCGGCTGGCGACCGGCGGCCCGGGCGCCCTCGATCCCCAGATTTCGCCCCTGGGGCGCTGGGTGAGCTATGTGCGGGACCAGAACCTCTACGCCCTCGATCTGACCGGCGGCGGCGAGCGGGCGATCACGACCGAGGGCAAGGGGCCCGTCAGCTACGGTGTCGCCGAATTCGTGGCCCAGGAGGAGATGGGCCGCTTCACCGGCGCATGGTGGTCCCCCGGCGATGCGGCCATCGCCTTCGCCCGCGTGGACGAGAGCCCGGTCGAGATCGTCGATCGGCTGGAGATCGGCGCCAAGGGATCCACGATCACGCCGCAGCGCTATCCCCGCGCCGGGGCGCCCAACGCCAGGGTGAGCCTGTTCGTGCAGTCCCTGACGCCGGGCGCCGCGCCGGTGAAGGTCGATCTGGGGACCGATCCCGACATCTATCTGGCCCGCGTGCATTGGTCCGCCGACGGACGAGACCTGTTCGTAGAGAGACAGAGCCGCGACCAGCGGCGGCTCGACCTGCTGAGAGTCGACCCGGCGACGGGCGCGTCCCGGGTGATCCTGGCCGAACGCCAGGCGCCCTGGGTCGACCTCGACGACGACTTCCACGCCCTGAAGGACGGGAGCTTCATCTGGGGGTCGGCCCGCACGGGGGCCCACCAGCTGTATCTCTACGACCGTGAGGGGACCCTCGTCCGCCCCATCACCTCGGGCTCCATCCCCAGCGCCGGCGGAGGGGGAGGGGCCGGTCTGAGGGCGCCAGGCGTGGCGGGCGTCGACGAAGCGCGAGGGCTGGTCTACTTCATGGCGTCGGAAGAGACGCCGCTCGAACGCCAGCTCTACGTCGTCTCGTACCGCGATCCTGGCCGCGATCCTGGCCGCGATCCCGGTCCGCCGCGGGCCATCACCAGCGGCCATGGCTGGTGGACGGCGGTCATGCCGAAGTCCGCCGCCACCTACATCGGCTACTACTCCGATCCGGCCACCCCGCCCCGCACGGCGCTCTACGACGTCACCGGCCGCCGCCTGCGCTGGATCGAACGGAACGCCCTGGACGAGACCCATCCATTTCATCCTTATGCCGATCGATATCCGGCGGCGGAGTTCGGGACCCTGAGGTCCGCCGACGGCCAGGATCTCCACTACGTGCTGATGAAGCCCGTCGGCTTCGATCCGGCGCGGCGGTATCCAGCCATCGTCGAGGTCTACGGCGGTCCTCACGCCCAGACGGTCACCCGTTCGTGGCGCAATCCCTCCGAGAAGCTCTATCTCGAGCGGGGCTACGTGCTCTTCCAGCTCGACAACCGCGGGTCGGCCAACCGCGACGTCCGCTTCGAGGCCGCCATCGCCGGCCGCCTGGGCTCGGTGGAAGTGGATGACCAGGTCGTGGGCCTGAACTGGCTGCGCAGCCAACCCTTCGTCGATGGACATCGCATCGGCGTGACCGGCTGGTCCTACGGCGGCTACATGACGTTGCGGATGATGACCGACCCGCGCACGCATCTGAAGGCCGGCGCCGCGGGCGCGCCGCCGACGGATTGGCGCGAGTACGACACCCACTACACCGAGCGGTACCTGGGGCTGCCCCAGACCAACGCGGCCGCCTATGATGCCGCGGCGGTGATCCCTCGCCTCGGCGCCCTTTCGGGCCGCCTTCTCCTGCTTCAGGGCATGGCCGACGACAACGTCCAGATCTCCAACTCATTCGCGGTCATGGCCGACCTGCAGGGGAGGGGCATTCCTTTCGAGCTGATGCTCTTCCCCGGCCAGCGACATGGGATCCAGGGCGAGGCCCGGCAGCTGCAGCTCTGGCGCACCTATCTGGCGTTCTTCGCGCGGGAGCTCGGCGAGACGCCCTGAGCCCTGCAGCTCGAGGGCGAGGTGGATCACAGCGGAAGAAACCGGCGGAGCGTCCTAACCGTCAAGAGACGCCTTGAATCTTTCCCCCGCGCCAACTAGGTTCCGCGCCTTCGCCGATCAGGCGGCGCGCGCTCGTAGCTCAGCTGGATAGAGCATCAGACTACGAATCTGAGGGTCGGGCGTTCGAATCGCTCCGAGCGCGCCAATTTCCCGGTCGAAATCAATAAGTTGAGCAAGGCTGTCCGGCCCGCGCCGCCGGCCTCGCCCGGCGGCGGTCGCGCCTCGTGCGATGCGAGCGCGCGCCCGCCCGGTTCCGCGCGCGAAGCGTCGCCACGCTCATTCAGAATCGACATGTCGCCCTGCACAACTTGCATTGGCGCCCTGAACGACGCGCCACCACCTGGAGATCGCGGTTGGGAACCGGGCGCGACGCGCCGGTCCCTCGGACCGAAAAATCAATCCACGCGACACATCAGGAGATGCGCGATGACGAAGGAAAATATGCTGCCGGTCCGGCGGCTCGGCAGGACCGACATGCTGGTCACGCGGGTCGGCTTCGGCTCGTGGGCCGTGGGCGGCGACTGGGCGGTGGGCTGGGGCAGCCAGGATGACCGCGACTCGATCGCCGCCATCCGCCATGCGGTCGCGCGCGGCGTGAACTGGATCGACACCGCGGCCATCTACGGTCTGGGGCACTCCGAAGAGGTGGTCGCCGCGGCGCTCGCCGAGATCCCCCGGGGCGAGCGCCCCTACGTCTTCACCAAGTGCGGCCTGGTCGGGGATCCGGCGGATCGCAACGCCGCGCCGAGGCAGGTGGGCGCCCCGGCCAGCATTCGCGCGGAGATCGAAGCCTCGCTGCGCCGGCTGAACGTCGAGCGCATCGACCTCTATCAGATGCACTGGCCGGCCGAGGACGGAACCCCGCTCGAGGCCTACTGGCGGACTCTTCTCGACCTGAAGCAGGAAGGCAAGGTCGGGGCCGTCGGCCTCTCCAACCACCATGCCGAGCAGCTGCAGGCGGCCGAAGCGATCGGCCACGTCGACACCCTGCAACCCCCCTTCTCCGCCATCAAGCGGGAAGTCGCCGCCGCCGAGCTCCCGTGGTGCGAGGCCCACGACACCGGGGTCATCGTCTACAGCCCGATGCAAGCCGGCCTGCTGAGCGGGTCGTTCACCCCGCAGAGGGCTGTGTCGCTGCCGGCCAACGACTGGCGCTCGCGAAACGCCGAATTCACCGGCGAAACCCTGCTCCGCAATCTCGTCGTGGCGGACGCGATGCGGGACGTCGCCGAGCGTCACGGGACGACGGTCGCCAGCGTCGCGGTGGCCTGGACGCTGGCCTGGCCCGGCGTCACCGCGGCGATCGTCGGCGCGCGCAGCCCCCGTCAGGTCGACGGCTGGATCGACGCCGCCCGCCTGGAGTTGACGGCGTCGGACATGCAATTGATCGCTTCGGCGATCGAGCGTAGCGGCGCCGGCTACGGCCCCGCCCAGCCGCGGGCCGCGGCCGAGGCGGCAAACCCGGCGTCAAGGTCCGCGGCGTAACGGCATCGGCCGTGGGCGGCCATCCTCCCGCGGCGCAAAGGAGCGACGAACATGCGCGTGGGATTTATCGGACTGGGCCACATGGGATCCGGCATGGCCGCCAACCTGGTCAAGGCCGGGCACGAGGTCACGGTCCATAATCGCTCGCCGGAGAGGACCGCGCCGCTGGTCGCTCTCGGCGCCACGGCGGCCTGGCGCCTCGCCGACGCCTGCCGCGGCGAGGCGGTGATCACCATGCTGGCCGACGACGGCGCCGTCGAGGGCGTGGTGTTCGGCGACGGCGGCGTCCTGGCGACGCTCGCGCCCGGGGCGATTCACGTCTCGTGCAGCACGATCAGCGTCGATCTCTCCCGCCGCCTCGCGGAGGCGCATGCCCGGGCGTCGCAGCGCTACGTCGCGGCCCCCGTGTTCGGACGCCCCGACGCCGCCGCCGCCGCCAAGCTGTTCGTCGTGGCCGGAGGCGCGCCGGACGCCGTGGAGGCCGTGCGACCCCTGCTGGACGCCGTCGGCCAGCGCACCTTCGTCATGTCGGCGCAGCCGGACGCCGCCAATCTGGTGAAGGTCAGCGGCAACTTCCTCATCGCCACGGTCATCGAATCCCTCGGCGAGGCGATGGCCCTGGTCGGCAAGGGCGGCGTCGACCTGCACGCCTATCTCGACCTCCTGACATCGACGCTGTTCCCGGCGCCGGTCTACCGCATCTACGGCGACCTGATCGCCGAGCGGCGGTTCGAGCCCCCCGGTTTCGCGGCGCCCCTCGGAGCCAAGGACATTCGCCTGGCGTTGGCGGGCGCCGAAGAGCTGCGCGTGCCGATGCCGCTGGCGAGCCTGCTGCGCGACCGCTTCCTGACCCTGCTCGCCAACGGGGGCGATGGGATGGATTGGTCGGCGATCGGCGGTCTCGCCGCCCAGGACGCCGGGACGGCGCCGCGCTGACGAGGTCTCCCCCCTCGCGTTCAGAGGCGTTCAGAAGTGCGCGGCGGCGGAGAGCACCGCCCCGCGCAGCCACTTGTGGGCCGGGTGATCATCGAACCGGCTGTGCCAGACCATGACGCTGCAGAGCGGCGGCGAGGGGATCGGCAGCTCGGTCAGATCGATCGCATGGGCCAGGCGGAACTCCTCGGCGATCTGGCGGCCCATGACCGCCACCATGTCCGACTGGGTGAGCAGGGCCCCGGCCGACAGATAGGGGGCCTCGGCCATCACGGTCCGCGACAGGCCCCGGGTCGCCAGCTCCGCATCGACGAAGCCGAGGTCGTCGCCGCTCGATGAGATCATCAGGTGCGGGAGTGCCGCGAAGGCGTCCAGGTCCAGTCCGCGTTCGGCGATCGGATGCCCGCGGCGCGTCACCGCCACGTAGTGGTCCTCGATCAGGGCCGTGGACGAGAAGCGGCTGACAGAGGGCTCCCGGCCCAGCAGGGCGAGGTCGAGCTCGCCGCGGTCGAGCATCTCCGGCACATCCAGGGTGCCGCTGGGACGCAGCGACAGGCGCACGTTCGGCGCCAGCGCCCGGCACTCGGCGAAGACCGGCCCCGCCAGCACCACCGCGGCATAGTTGTTCAGGGCGATCGCGAACCGCCGATTGGCCTCCTCGGGGGCGAACTCCTCGGGATCGAGGGTTCGCTGCAGGTCGCGCAGGGCGCGGCTGATCGGCTCGGCCAGGTGTTCGGCGCGGGGGGTCGGCATCATGCCCTCCGGCGTTCGGACAAAGAGCTGGTCCTTCAGCATCCAGCGCAGGCGATTGAGCGCGTGGCTCATGGCGGGCTGGCTCAGGCCCAGCTTGTCGCCCGCCTTGGTCACGCTGCGTTCGCGCAGCACCGCCTCGAACACCACCAGGAGATTGAGGTCGAAGGTCTTGAGTTCCACCGGCGTCCAGCCCCGCGCCACTTACACTCACATTCGCTCGGCGAATGAGTGCGTGCAGAAGATGCACTGGTCTCATACACCATCTCTGGCACCTTGGCGACCCAAGAGAACTCCGGAGCGTCGTCCATGGCCCCATCCCCATCCCTGAGTCTGCACAGGCTCGGCCGAGACGAAAACGGCGCGCCTTTGGACGCGCTCGTCGTCATCCTCTTCGGCGAGGGCCAGCAGGCCGAGGCGGAGGCGTTCACCCGCCAATGGGCGCCCGCCGTTCCGCGCGGAGCGTTCGTCGGTCTCGAGCTCGACCTGAACGCGCGCCGGACCGACCTCGTGGGCCTGCGCGCCCTCATCGACGAAGCCGCCGAAGCGCATGGGTTGCAGGGCTGGCAGATCGTCCTTCTCGGCGCCGGCCCGGCCGGTCGGTTGGCGATCGATCTGGCGATGCTGGGCGTGGCGCCCGGCGCGGCGGTGATCGCCCTCGACATCCCGCTCGAGTCGACACCGACGAACCTGACGCCGCTGCCCGCCTCCGTGCGCATGGTGCAGCGAAGCACCCCCGAGGATCCCGACGGCGAGCGTTTCCACGCCGTCGTGGACGCGCTCCAGCGCCGCCGCGTCAACGTCCGGAGCATGCTGCTGCCCGATCTCGGCGCCGCCACCGAGCGCGCCGGCCAGCGCGCCGCGGGCGCCTTCCTGGTGGAGCTGGTCGCCAACGCCGGCCGTTCGGCCCCCACGGAGAGGTCCTGGCCATGATCCGCCTGGTCAAGCTCGCGCTCGCGCGCCCCTACACCATTGTGGTCATGGCGCTGCTGATCCTGATCTTCGGCGTCAGCGCCTCCGTGCGCACGCCGGTCGACATCTTCCCCAGCATCAACGTGCCGGTGGTCAGCGCGGTGTTCAGCTACAGCGGCCTCTCGCCGGACGACATGTCGGGCCGGATCGTCACCTATTACGAGCGGGCGCTGACGACGAGCGTCAACGACATCGAGCACATCGAGTCGCAGTCGCTGCCCAACTACGGCGTCGTGAAGATCTTCTTCCAGCCGACGGTGAACATCAACGCCGCCCTGGCCCAGGTGACCGCCGTCTCGCAGACGGTGCTCAAGCAGATGCCGGCCGGCATCACCCCGCCGACCATCCTCAGCTATGACGCCTCCAGCGTCCCGATCCTGCAGCTGGCGCTGTCCAGCAAGACCCTGTCGGAGACGACGCTGTTCGACCAGGCCTCCAGCTTCATCCGGCCGCAGCTCGCCTCCGTCGCCGGCGCCGCCATCCCGCTGCCCTACGGCGGCAAGGTCAGGCAGGTCGAGGCCGACCTCAATCCCCAGGCGCTGGCCCAGTTCGGCCTGTCGGCGAACGATGTCGTCACCGCCCTGTCGCTGCAGAACCTCATCATTCCGGTGGGAACGCAGAAGATCGGCAAGCTCGAGTACACCGTCAGTCTCAACGACTCGCCGACCGCGATCGGCGCCTTCAACGATCTTCCTATCAAGACGGCGAACGGCGCGGTCATCTACATGCGCGACGTCGCCTTCGTCCACGACGGCAGCCCACCCCAGACGAACGTCGTGCACGTCGACGGCCACAGCGCCGTGCTGCTGAGCATCATCAAGTCCGGCGCCACCTCGACGCTCTCGATCATCGCCGGGGTCAAGGCGCTCCTGCCGCAGATCGAGAAGACGCTTCCCCCCGGCCTGCAGCTGACGACGGCGGGGGACCAGTCGAGCTTCGTGATCGCCGCGGTGTCGGGGGTCGTCCGCGAGGGCCTCATCGCCGCGTCCCTCACCGGCCTGATGATCCTGCTGTTCCTCGGCAGCTGGCGCTCGACCCTGATCATCACGGTCTCGATCCCGCTGGCGATCCTGGCCTCGGTGGCCGCCCTCTCGGCGCTTGGCCAGACGATCAACGTGATGACCCTCGGCGGCCTGGCCCTGGCGGTGGGGATCCTGGTCGACGACGCGACGGTCAACATCGAGAACATCAACCGCCGGCTGGAAGGCGGCGACGACATCCGCGCCGCCATCGTCGGAAGCGCCGAGCAGATCATCCCGCCCGCCACCGTGTCGCTGGCGTCGATGTCGCTGGCCTTCCTGCCGATGCTCGGCCTGGGCGGGGTGGCGGGCTATCTGTTCCGCCCGCTCGCCGAGGCGGTGGTCTTCGCGCTCGTGGCCTCCTACCTGCTGTCGATCACCCTCGTGCCGGCCATGGCCAACGCCCTGCTGGGCGGGGCCGCGGCCGGGCCGGAGACGGCTGGGCCGGCGTCCGGAAGGCTGTCGCGCCTTCTGGCCACGCTGGGACGGTTCCAGCGTCGCTTCGAGGCCCGCTTCGAAGCCCTGCGCGAAGGCTACGCCGGCCTCCTGGCCCTCGCCCTGCGCCAACAGCGCCGCGTGATCGTCGGCTTCTTCGGCGTCTCGCTGGCTTCGCTCGCCCTGTTCCCGGCGCTCGGCCAGGACTTCTTCCCCAGCGTCGACGGCGGGCAGATCAAGATCCACCTCCGCGCCCAGACGGGCACGCGGATCGAGGAGACCACCCTGCTGGCCGACCGGGTGGGCGCGGCGATCAGCCAGATCGTTCCCCCCGCCGAGCTGGGCAGCGTGGTCGACAACATCGGCCTCAGCGTCAGCGGCATCAACATGGCCTACGACAACTCCGGCACGATCGGGACCGAGGACGCTGATATCCTGGTCAGCCTCCAGCCCCATCACGGCGCCACCGCGGACTATGTGCGGCGGATGCGCGAGATCCTGCCGCGCCGCTTTCCCGGGGTCACCTTCTCCTTCCTTCCGGCCGACATGGTCAGCCAGATCCTGAACTTCGGCGCGCCGGCCCCGATCGACCTTCAGGTCGTCGGCTCCAACGCGGCGGCCGACCGCAAGTATGCCGAGGAGTTGCTGGCCCGCGTCGCGCGGATCCCAGGTGTCGCCGACGCCCGCATCCAGCAGGCCTTCCAGGAGCCGACCCTGGACGTGAACGTCAACCGGTCCCTGGCGGGGCTGGTGGGCCTCAACGAGCGCGACGCGACCACCGCCATGCTGACGACCCTGGCCGGCAGCTCGCAGGTCTATCCGACCTACTGGCTGAACCCGAAGACGGGCGTCTCCTACCCCGTCGAGATCCAGACGCCGCAGCCGCAGGTCAGCTCGTTGAACGACCTCCAGGTCCTGCCGGTGACCGCCGGCGCCGGGCCGGCCGTCGCGCCGCAGCTGCTGGGCGGGGTCGCCGACATCCGGCGCGCGCCCACCGACGCGCTGGTCTCCCACTACGACGTGCGGCCGGTCATCGAGATCTACGCCACGCCGCAGGGCCGCGACCTCGGCGCCGTCGCCGACGACCTCCGCAAGGCCGTCAAGGCGACGGCGCACGATGTCCCGGTGGGCGCCAACGTCGTGTTGCGCGGCCAGGTGACGACGATGACCAGCGCCTACCAGCAGCTGTTCGTCGGCCTGGCCTTCGCCATCGTGCTCATCTACCTGCTGATCGTCGTCAACTTCCAATCCTGGCTCGACCCGCTGGTGATCGTGTCGGCCCTGCCGACGGCGCTGGCCGGCATCGTCTGGATGCTGTTCGCGACCGGGACCACCCTGTCAGTGCCCGCCCTCACCGGCGCCATCATGTGCATGGGCGTGGCCACGGCCAACAGCCTGCTGGTGATCACCTTCGCCCGGGAGCGCATGGCGGCGGGCGCCGACGCGCTGAGCGCGGCCCTGGAAGCCGGCGCGACCCGGTTCAGGCCGGTGATGATGACGGCGCTCGCCATGATCCTCGGCATGCTGCCGATGGCGATCGAGCCCAGCCAGAACAGCCCGCTCGGCCGCGCGGTCATCGGTGGTCTGCTGTTCGCCACCTGCGCCACCCTGCTCCTCGTGCCGACCCTGTTCAGCGTCGTGCACGGCCGCGCCCCGGCGCGCGCCGCCCGGGCGGTCTCCCCGCCCACGGCGCCGCCCGCCGCCATTCCTGACCAAGCCTGAGGGAATCCAGCCATGTCACCCGAAGAGATCAAGGTTCCGAACATCCGCCGCCTGAAGCTGTTCGGCGGGGCCGCCGTGGGGCTGGCCCTCGCCGTGGGGGCGGGCGGACTGATCGCCCGGGCCCACACCACCCAGCAGAACGCCCAGTGGTCCAGGACCCAGGCCGTGCCGACCGTCGCCCTCGCGAAACTGAACGCCGAGGGCGCCAGCCAGCTCAGCCTGCCGGGCGCGGTGCAGGCGTATGAGACCGCCCAGATCTACGCCCGCGTCAGCGGCTATCTGAAGAGCTGGCGCCAGGACATCGGCGCTTCGGTGAAGACCGGCGAGATTCTGGCCTCCATCGACGCGCCCGAGCTCGACCAGCAGCTGGTGCAGGCCAAGGCCGACCTGGCAACGGCCCAGGCCAACGAGCGCCTCTCGGCCCTCACCGCCAAGCGCTGGTCGGCTCTGATGGGCTCGGGGGGCGTCTCGCAGCAGGCCGTGGACGAAAAGGTCGGCGACGAGGCCGCCAAGACCGCGCTGGTCGCGGCGGCGCAGGCCAACGTCCGCCGCCTGGAGGCCACGGAGGCCTACAAGCGCGTCGTCGCCCCGTTCGACGGCATCGTCACCGCGCGGAAAACGGACATCGGCGCGCTCATCAACGCCGGGTCAACCGGCCAGGAGCTGTTCGAAGTGGCCGACCTGAGCCGGCTGCGCCTCTACGTGCAGGCGCCCCAGGCGCTGTCGGCCAAGCTTGCGCCCGGCCAGGCCGCGACCTTCGCCGTGCCGCAGTTCCCCGGCCGTACGTTCCCGGCGACGGTGGTGGCGGTCTCCCACATGCTGGACGCCAACTCGCGCACCATGCAGGTCGAGCTGCAGGCGGAAAACCCGGGCGGGCTGCTGGCCGCCGGCTCCTACTGCGAGGTCTCCTTCCAGGTCGCCGGCGACGGCGGGGCCATGCGCGTTCCGGCCACCGCCCTCATCGTCGGCGCCGGCGGCAGCCAGGTGGCCGTCGTCGGCGCCGACGGCCGGGCGGTGCTGAAGACCGTCAAGCTCGGCCGCGACTTCGGCGACAGCGTCGAGGTCACCGCCGGCCTGCAGCCGGCCGACCGGGTCATCGACAGTCCCCCCGAAACCCTGCGCAACGGCGATCCCGTCCGTCTCGCCAGTCGCCCACCCGCCCGCAGAGGAGGCTAGAGTCATGCGTCGCACCGGTTCCAGAATCGCCCTCACCCTGCTGGCCGCCTCCGCCCTGGCGGCCTGCAGCTTCGCGCCGAGATACACGCCCCCGCCCGTGCCGATCCCGGCGACCTATCAGCACCAGGGCATCTGGGACTCGGCGCAGCCCTCCGACAGCCTCGCCCGCGGCGACTGGTGGCGGAAGTTCTCCGACCCCACCCTCGATGGGCTGGAGGCACAGATCGAGGGGGCCAACCCCGACCTGGCCGCGGCCCTGGCGCGCTTCGACGAGTCGCGGGACTATACGGCCGAAGCGACGGCCGGCCTGTTTCCCCAGATCGGGCTCGGGGCCTCGGTATCGGCCAACCGGCAGTCGGCGCAGCGACCGCTGCGCGGCGTCGCCCAGCCGACCTTCTACACGGCCGACCAGGTGGGGGCCGCCGTCAGCTACGAGTTCGACTTCTGGGGCAAGATCCGCAACGAGATCGCCAGCCGCAAGGCGCTGGCCCAGGCCAGCGACGCCGATCTCGCGACCCTGCGGCTCAGCCTGCAGGCGGAACTGGCCACCGACTACTTCCAGCTGCGGGGACTGGACGCCACCGCCCGGCTGCTGGCCGACACGGTCGCCGCCTACCAGAAGGCGCTCGACCTCACCCAGACGCTGTTCAAGGGCAAGATCGCTGCCGCGATCGACGTCTCCCGCGCCCAGACGCAGCTGGACGCCGTCCGCGCCCAGGTGTCGGACGTCGCGGCGCGGCGCGCGCTCCTCGAGCACGCCATCGCGGTCCTGGTCGGCAAGCCCGCCTCCGACTTCGCCATTCCGGCGGACGCGACGGCGTTCGTCCTGCCGGAGATCCCCCCGGACCTGCCCTCGGCCCTGCTCCAGCGCCGGCCGGACATCGCCTCGGCCGAGCGGGCCGCCGCCGCGGCCAACGCCGAGATCGGCGTCGCCCGGGCGGCCTTCTATCCGAACGTCACCTTCGACGCCCTGGGCGGTTTCCAGAGCTCGGGACAGAACCTGTTCAAGCTGGCGGACAGCTTCTGGTCCGTGGGTCCGAGCCTCAGCCTGCCGATCTTCGACGGCGGGCGGCTGCGCGCGCAGGAGAGGGGTGCCTACGCCCGGTTCCACGAGACCTCGGCCTTCTATCGCTCGACCGTGCTGACCGCCTTCAAGGAGGTGGAGGACAATCGCGCCCTCCTGCACTGGCTCGGGCAGGAGTCCGTCGACACCGAAGCGGGCGTGGCGGCCGCCCAGAAGACTCTCACCGCGGCGCTGGCTCTCTATCGCGAGGGGGCGACCAACTACCTGGACGTGGTCACCGCCCAGACCGCCCTGCTGCAGGCCCAGCAATCCGCCCTCGACATCCGCACCCGTCGCCTGACGGCGGATGTCGGACTGGTGCGCGCGCTGGGTGGCGGGTGGGATGTTTCGGAACTGGCCTCGAACGACCGCGGGGGCAAGGCCAGGTCGCCGGGCGGGATGTAGAAAAGCCGAGGGCCGCCCCTTGGGAGCGGCCCTCTCTCGCTGCTAGTGCATCCAGCGGCAGACATGGTGATGGTGGCGCCAGTAGCACGAGCGGCGCCCATCGTCGTGGCGGTACCGGTCATAGCCGCGGGTCTCGCCGTAGCGCTGATCCCCCGTCTGATGATCGCGGTTGTCCTGGTACTGCTGGCCGCGGTCGTATCCGGGGTGCTGGTCCTGCTGATAGCCGCCCGGCTGATCCGGGCGGGCCTGGTAGGTCTGGGCGGATGCGGCGCCCGCCAGCAGGACCGACAGCGCCAGGGCGCCGGCGAACAGATGTTTCATAGTGACTCTCCGAAAGGGCGCGATATTGCGCTCGCACTCACAGAACAGCATTGAACATGAGTGGCACGTGAACAAAACACGCCAGGTCCAGGATGGTTTCATCACGAGCTTATCCGCGCCAAATACGGGGAAACGCGGCGGAATCATGCGATCGCAGCGCACAAAAACACATGAACGGAGAATAACAGACTGCCTCAGCGTCGGTTCATGGCGGCCGGCGCATGGTGCACGCCTGATGAGAGGCAGGCCTCCCGCCGCCGCTCGTTGTCGGGATTGTCCGACCCAATGAGGAGTATGAACATGAAGACGCTGGTGATGGGCCTCGCGGGCCTCGCGATCCTGGCCGCGCCGCTGGCGGCTTCCGCCGAACCCTACGGCCACGGGCGTGACGGCGGCGGCTGGAGCCACGAATCCCGCGGCTACGGACGCGGCTACGACCGCGGCTACGACCGAGACGGTGGCGCCGCCATCGTGGCGGGTGTCGCGGGCCTCGCGCTCGGCGCGGCCCTGTCCGACCGCGGCGACTACGGCTACGCCCCCGACTACGGCTACGGCTACGCTCCGGCCTACGGCTACGCGCCGCGCTGCTTCTGGCAGAACCAGCCCTACCGGACCTACTACGGCGTCGCCTACCGGCAGGTCGAGGTCTGCCGCTGAGTGAGCTCGAGTTCTAGGCAAGGGGCCGCGTCGAAAGATGCGGCCCCCTCTGCCTGAGACTCGGCGGCCGGCGCCGTAAACGACCGTTGATGCGGTGGTTCGGCGCCGCTTTGCGCGACCCCCCGATGACCTCACGATGAGAAAGAGCATTGGTAGTATTGCATATTGCAATTGCCGGAGTCAACCCTCACGAATCGTCGGGCCCGTAGCGGGCGAGGACCCTGGCCTCCGCCCGCAGGCGGTCGGCGGCCTCGTGGTGGCCGCCCCGCTCGTAGTCGGCGATCGAGGCCTCGCGTTCGGCGATCTCGCCGGCGACGAGCCCCTCGACCTCGCCTGCCGACAGCGCCCGCCGCGGCACGTCGCCGGAGCGGCCGTAGACCGGGGCGTTGCGCGCCGTCGTGGCGACCGCGCCGGCGTTGTCGAGGGCGGCGAGGAGGGACCTGAGGGCGGAGATCTCAGCGCCGTCCCTGGCCTTCAGCGCCAGCTTCAGATCGCCGGCCACGCGAAGGCGCATGGCCTGCGCAGCGTCGGGGGTCGGATCGTCGGGCCTGGTCATTGACCGTGTCTCATGAAAATGAACGGCGATCGCCGGGATCGTGAACATCACGCGTAACCGCCGACCACAATCCGGTCGAGATGTTGTTTGACGGCTTCGGCGCGGCCCTCCTTGATGAGCGCCTCGGCGGTCTGGTCGCCGAAAGTGACTAGGTCTGCTCCGCTGCTTCCCTTGCCGCCCGGGATGCCGCCCTCATCTTCTCGATCGCGCCGGAGCAAATCAGTTCGCGGCGTTCCTCCAGCCCCCGGTGCAGCTCCACCAGGGTGCGCACCGCATGCTCTTGTCTCTGGATCGCGGCCCAGTAGGCAGCCACGTTAGCGTTCGCGGCGATCGGGTCGGCGAGACCTGTGTCCGGCAGCACGTTCTCCAGAAAGAAGAGCGCCGGCACGAGCGCGCAGTCGGCCAGGGTGACGCGGCCCAGGCAAGCGAAGCCGTCGAGGCCAATCATCCGGTCCAGCGCCTTGGTGTTGCTCGCCAGCTGGCCGCCCAGCAGCGCGACGATGCCTTCGTTGCCGGTGGTGACAGGGGTTTGGGCGGCGAGGACGCGGGTCTGAACCGCGAGCATGAACGTGTTGTTCATCAGGTAGATGTCGCCGATGCGCGCCAGGGCGCGGCTGTGGGCGTTCTCGCGGGGCGTCGCCCCCAGCAGCGAAGGCTCGGGATAGATCTCCTCGAGATACTCCGCGATCACGTCCGACTCCGGCATCGCCTCGCCGTCGATCTCGAGCAACGGGATGCGGCCGATCGGATGGTCTTGGTAGAACTTCGGCGTGCCGTAAGTCGGCGGCTGCTCGATGGCGATGTCGGTGAGACCCTTGGCGTAGATCTGCATCCGCACCCGCGCCGAGTAGGGACTGAGATCCCAGGAATAGAGCTTCATCGTCATCACGCTTCCTCTTTCGCGTCAGGCCCGCCCGCGCGTCGGGCCGGGACTCAGTTGCACCAGCCTCCCCCTTTGGACCACGACGCTCGAACGGCCGTCGGCCCTAGGGAAAGCCTCCACTTCCCCCGCCGTCGATCCTGGCCTCGGCAAGGCCGCCGTCATCGCGTCCCTCCGTCAGCAGCGCTTCGGCGCGGGCGAGGAACGGTGCGATCTCGCGCCGCCAGCGCTCGGTCCCCTGCCGCCAGCACCAGTCGCCATCGTCGCGGACCTGCAGGACCGCCTTTGGCGAGAAGCGGAAGTACCAGGTGCTCGATCCATCCCGCGCCTTGAACAGGTGGACGCTGAACTCGCTGAACTTCAGGAGCGCG
>Ga0070730_10001460_pt1 | contig 22776 bp, 20 predicted proteins | sample Coa_R1_3_FD_66447 | JGI IMG/M metagenome (GOLD analysis project Ga0070730, IMG submission 66447) | Surface soil microbial communities from Centralia Pennsylvania, which are recovering from an underground coalmine fire - Coalmine... | ecosystem: Environmental > Terrestrial > Soil > Unclassified ... | reverse complement strand
CGCGGCGCTGAAGCGCCGCTCTTCCACTGTTCTGGGACCCCTCTTCTGCCAACACTGAAGCCCCCTCTTCACACTGAAGCCCCCTCTTCTGCCAACACTGAAGCCCCCTCTTCTCCAACTCTGAAGCCCCCTCTTCGAACTGCCCTCCGCGAGCTAGCCCCGCGGCATTGACTTGCTGAGAACGAGGCACTAGTATTCGGGCAATCGGGCCGGTGAGCCCAGAATTCATGCCACTTGAGATCGGAACCCGGGAAGTTTCTCACGTCACCATCCTGGACGTGAAAGGCCGGATTGTGCTCGGAGATGAGACGCACCAGCTACGGGTGGCAGTGCGCGACCTGATCGGGCAGGGCAAGAAAAAGATCATCCTGAATCTCGCCGAGGTAGACTACATCGACAGCTCGGGAGTGGGCGAGCTGGTGGGCGCGTTTACGGCGGTGCGTGGGTCGGGCGGCGAGCTGAAGCTGCTGAACCTGAGCCAGAAGGTCCAGGACGTGCTGCACATCACCAAGCTGTACACGGTGTTTGACGTGCGGGACGATGAGTTCAAGGCCGTGAAGTCGTTCGATTATTTCTACGCGAAGTGATCCCGGCAACTACGCCCATTCTGCTATTCCACTCGACCTAGCCTTTCGCACTGCACATCCCCGGAGGCCCAAGGCCGCAAAATAGCTTGGGCTTGTAAGTTACGAACGTAACCAGCCCGAAAAGGCCGGGCTGTTCTGTTTTTGTAACAGCCTGAATGTGCCTGCCTTTCAGCATTGACAATGAGCGGTAAGGTAGCGGATCATTTCGAAACCTGCTGACCAGGTGCCTAGTTCCGGTCGGCATCTTCCTTTTCTACTTCAAAAGAGGTTTCAAACCAGGGGAATTCCAGACCAACAATTGAAAATAAGGAGAAGCAAGCCTATGAAGTCGATGTATGCCCAGATTCTTGGTGCGGCGGTCCTAGCCTTGTTCTGCACGGCGGGACTCGCCCAGGATGCCCAGATCGAGCCCGGCAGCGAGCGGCCGATGTTTACCCGCCTGCCTGCCACCTTACACAGCCCGAGAACCGCGAGAGAAGCCGCCAGCGCGCCACTCCAAACGTGGAACGGCTCGTTCACTTATCAGGGAACAACCTACAACTACAACATGGTGGGTGCGACCCCGTCTTCGAGTACGACGGCCACAGTAGCCACTTACATTATTCCCATCAAAATCGTCCTGTCGAATGGTTCAACTTATGATCCGCAGACGAAGCTGAGCAATGGAAATACAGTGGTGCAGAATACGGTGGCATCGCCGATCTTCAGCACCGCCGTCGATTTCACCTCGGGCGGCGTGAACCTCGGTTCGTCGCAGTATATCGACGCGTACCAGCGCGCGAATTTTGGCGGCAGCACTGCCAATCCTTCGCACCTTGTGTTGGGAGGTCCGACGGTACTTGCTGAAAAAACATTAAACGTACCGAAGCGGTCTGGAACCCGAGGAAACGTGTTCGGATTTACAGCCGGACTGGTGGACATCAACTACTTCGATACCCAGTTGCATAGCATTATCACCAGTCTGACCAATGCCGGTACGATCGGTCCCAGCGCGTTCCCGATCTTTCTGACATATGACGTTTATCTGACGCAAAACCGCCAGTGCTGCATTGGCGGATATCACAGCTCCACCGGCACCACGAGCGCGCCGCAGTCGTACGCGCACGCGACCTATGTCGATCACGTGGGAGCGTTCTCGCAGGACGTCTCCGCGTTGTCGCATGAAGTGGGCGAGTGGGCGGATGACCCGCTGGTGGTCAACATCAATGGGAACAACACACCTTGCGGCAATCTGGAGAACGGCGATCCCTTGGAGAACAACGCCAACTTTGGGGATTTCCAGTACACCGCAAACGGATTCACGTACAACCTGCAAGACCTTGTGACGCTGCCCTATTTCGGAGCGCCGACTGGCACGTCGGTGAATCACGAGTTTACCTTCCAGGGAGAGGTGCTCACGGTTTGCCAGAACGGAGCATAGCTGGAAGTTTCGTCTGAAGCCCGCTCCTGAGGGAGCGGGCTTTTTTACATCCGGGCTCCTCCACGGCGAACTCGGATGGAGCAAGGCGTGTGCCTTGCGCACGGTTTGGCGGCGAGGACGCCGCCACGACAGCCGGCGAGACGCCAGCGCTACTGGTTGACTCCCATTTGTGTCAGGATGTACGCGTAGTCGAACGCCGCCTCATGCAGCCGGTCGTATCTTCCGGAGGCACCTCCGTGACCTGCGGGGCTTAGGTTCGTCTTGAAGATCAGAACATTCTTGTCCGTCCGCGTCGCGCGCATTTTGGCTACGTACTTCGCCGGCTCCCAGTACATCACCTGGCTGTCGTTGAAGGACGTCTTGACCAGCATGTTGGGATACGCCTTGGCCTCGATGTTGTCGTAGGGCGAGTACGTGATCATGTAATCGAAGGCCGCTTTCTCCTTGGGATTGCCCCACTCTTCAAATTCGCCGACGGTCAACGGGAGAGTTTCGTCGAGCATCGTGTTGATCACATCCACGAACGGGACCTTCACCACGGCGGCATGAAACAGGTCAGGCCGCATGTTGAGGACCGCGCCCATCAGCAGACCGCCGGCGCTGGCTCCCTCGATGACGAGCTTGTCCTTGGATCCGTATCCGCGCTTGATGAGGTCTTCGGCGCAGGCGATGAAATCGGTGAACGTAGTCTTCTTGTTCATCATGCGGCCGGCGTCGTGCCAGGCCTTGCCCATCTCGCCGCCGCCGCGGATGTGCGCAACTGCGAAGACCACTCCACGGTCGACCATACTGAATATGTTGGAATTGAAATTCATGTCGAGCGAGATGCCGTACGAGCCGTATCCGTAGAGGTAGAGCGGGCCGGTGCCGTCGAGTTTGGCGCTCTTCAGGCGGAGCACGGAGACTGGAACCTTCACGCCGTCGGAAGCGACAGCGTAAATCTGTTCGACCTGATACTTCGAGGCATCATATCCGCCCGGCACCTCCTTCTGCTTCAACAACTGCGACGTTCCTTTTTCCATGTCGTACGAGAAAACCGACATCGGGGTAATCGGAGACTGATATCCGTATCGGAAATCGGTCGTGTCATAAACGCGATTGATATAGGGATACGCATCGTAGGCCTGCTCGGGGAAAGCGATGCGCTTGGATTGTCCGCTGCGCAAATCGATCACGCGAATCTGCGGCAGGCCATTCTCGCGCTCGTAGAGCACGCAGAAGTTGCGGAAGAAATCGGTCTCGTCGAGCATGATGCCGGGATTGTGCGCCATGACTTCATGCCAGGTCTTGCTGCCGGGATCGGTGACGGGAGCATTGACGAGCCGGAAGTTGCGTCCGGTATCGTTGACGCGGATGTAGAACGAATCCCCGTTGTGATCGGGATAGTATTCGACACCCTGCTTGCGCGGCTCGAGACTCTTCCATTCGGCGTCGGCCTGCACGGCGGGAATGTAGCGCGCTTCGCTCGTCGTGTGGCTCTTCGAAATCAGGAAGATAAAAACCTGGCTGCGCGTTTTAAACGCGTGCAGGGAAAAGCGCTCGTCGGGCTCTTCGTAGACGAGCGCATCCGGATCCGTCGATCCCGCAGCGTGGCGATACAGGCGGTACTGGCGCTTGGAGACCGCATCTTCCTGCGTATAGAAAATCGTCTGATTGTCGCTGGCCCACACGACCGAGCCGACGCGTTCGGCGTGATCGGCGAGCGTCTTGCCCGTCCGCAGATCTTTGACGGCGAGCGTGAACTGGCGGAACCCGGTGTTGTCGTAGGTATAGGCGAGCAGGTTGCCGTCGGGACTGACGGCGAAGGCCTGCACGGTCATGAAGGCCTGTCCGGCGGCGAGCTGGTTGATGTCGAGCAGAATCTCTTCGGCGTCGGCGGACGTGGCCTTCTTGCGGCAGCGGATCGGATACTGCTTGCCGGCCTCGGTCCGCGTGTAATAGAAGTAGTCGCCTTCGCGGTAGGGGACCTCGACGTCGGTCTCCTTGATATGGGAGAGCATCTCGTCATAAAGCTTTTTCTGCAGCGGCTCAGTGGGCTTCATGATCGAGTCGGCGTAGGCGTTTTCTTTTTCGAGATAAGCGCGCACTTCGGGATTGGATTTTTCGCGGAGCCAGGCGTAGTTGTCGGTCATTTTCCTTCCGTTCACTTCGGTAACGTGGGGGATGGTTTTGGCGACGGGTGGAGCGGGAGCAGTGTCAGCCGCGAAAAGAATGGGGAGCAGAAGGAGCACGCGCAGGATAACGTTTGACATGGGATCTCCGAGTGCGCTACGGATGCGAGCAAAACATAACTCGCAGTTCAAGGCAAATGCAACCCGCTAACATTGTCATCCCGACCGAAGCGAACGCGAGCATTGTGGAGGGACCTTTTGTTGATAGCGGTAGCGCCGGTAGTGTGCTGGATCTTGCGAGGAGCACGCGGAACGATAATACGGGAAAGGGCCCGTGCTTCTCAAAGAATCGATTTATCCGAAATCTTGTCAATAAGCAGAAATTACACGAATCGACTTATCCTGCTGAAAACATTCACAAAATAAAGTGCGAAGCCGTGTCCAGTTTACCCCTTCAAATTTGCTAGTCTGGAAGTATAGAAGGAAATTAACGAGGCGCGGCCGTCAGGTCGCGCCTTTTCCTTTGTACGCTGCATGGCCATGCTATGCCCGCTCGTACCGCCGGCGAACTCGCTCGATCAAATCGACATGTTCGCCGGCTACTTGATTCCCGAGGACGCCTGGTATCTGATCCCGGCGGTGCTGCTCCTGGGCAAACGAAGAGTAGTCGTGCTTTTTCTGGTGGTTGGGCATGAACTGGCAGCGATATCCGGCGCCCGACCTCACGATTGTGGATTTGACCAGCACGCGGCGAAAGTTCTCCCCGCGTTCGATGCCGACATCGTAGGCGCGCGTTTCTCCCCAGGGCTTGCTGACGGAGAAGCGGCGCTTGGCGGCCGCGGCCATGAATTGCCGCTCGACCCATTCGCCGCGCTGCTTGAAGCTGGTGAATCTCTCCCAATAGTGCATGAGCCCTTCCGGCATCCCGTTCTCCTGTGAACATCCCCACTTCTGGCAAAGTCAGCCAGAAGTGGGGCACCCTGCCAGAGTTGCGGAGCTCCGCTCCTGGACAGCCGAGGGCTGCTGTCCTTACATGAATGTTTTTTATGAATGGCTGGCGGGTGGGACTTGGGCGGGAATGGCACGAGTTTACTCGTGCCACTACTGCGACAAGATCACTCCGGCTTCAGCCGCTGAGGGACGGTTCTTTGAGATGCCGATATCACCACCACTGTGGGGTGCCCCGTCCTTTGCGTTCTTTGCAAGGGCGGGAATTCCGACTGCAGGCAGAGAGTGAGCTCGCACCGACGCTAACAGTCAGCCAAAACATCGCTGTTGGCAGCACCGTACCCGCCCTTCGCAAAATGCGCGAAAAGCGGGGCACCCGGCCAGGGGCTGGTGAAGCCGAGCCGGTCCACGTAAAAGCGGAGCGAGGCGTCGACGTCTTTCACGTGTAAGACGGGGCGCGCGAACCAGCCTGTCATAGGCTAACGTCCTCGAAGGGAGACACTTCCCTCCTGCGTCTGAATTCTATGCCGACAGTCATGAGCCCTTAGGTGTGCGGGAAGGACGGGCGCCCATTGTATTGGGCGTGCACCGTAGCGGCATCAGTCTACCTGCTTGATCTGGTACGTGGATATTCGGTGAACCCTCACGAACTCCTGAAATTCAGCCTCATTACGGAGAACAGTACTCACCGGCAGCGACAGTATTTCTGGACGGTTTTGGTCGATATTCTGAAGATAGCTGTGCCAGATAGTGAGGATCTTCTCCATCGGCATGCCCATAGCAGCCTCGAAAAACGTTGGGTATCCGACTCGGTCATTGGCCGCAACTAGCCTTAGGAAACGCCTCAGCTTTCCTTGGTCCCACAGAAATACCGCCGCCATGCGGAGTTTGGACTCATTTTGCTCTGGCGCTCCATTTTCTGAAACGATTTTGGCCAAATCGAGTTTGGTCAGATCTGGACCTAACGATCTTATCCTCCATGGATTCTGAAATCCCCAATAGAGAACGAGGCCGCTGCTGCTCCGGTACCCATAGAACTTCTCAAAGAAAGAGGGAATTCCCTCCATGGCCCAGGCAGGTCGATGGAGAAGGTTTTCTTCGACAAGCGGATGCATGGTTTCATGCGTAAATGTCCCTAGACCAGACTGCTCATAGGTCGCCAACACTTTCCTCGAAAAGACGTAGATACCGAAGTCAGCTGGATCTTGGATCCCTAAGTCGTGGTGCATGAACTGAATAAAACTGCCTTCATCCTCAGAGATGAAGACACGGATCGGATAGCCCCGTTCTGAATTGAAGAACTGGTGCTTAACGATCTCCACGAAGTTGTCGGACAGTGAGATCGTCTGGGCATTTTGAGGAGAGTCTCTTTGCAAGTGGAATTCGAAATATTTTGTGTCGTGATGAACAGGAAACTGAGTGACAACCGTATCTGAACTCGCGTTCTGAAAAGTAGGGTTAGAGGAAACGGTGCAGGCAGGTGCCAATTCCATCAGTCCGAGGCATAGCAAAAACATGGTGTGTGGGGCAGATACAAAACCGGCACGGCGAAATCGGCGCACGAAAAATTCCGTTAATGCGGCAGCTACACAGAAGCGGATGAACCATCGTATCAAATTTGCTTTTCCTTTCCCCACTATGAAACTGCGCGTGCCCGCATGTTGCGTAAGAAGACTAGAAGGGCAGAAGCAAAAAAATCGGGACAGCCGTTGGCGGCCGTCCCAGATGTGTCGTGATGCTACTGAATCAATGTGCCGCCGTTGCCGTTAGGCTCGTCCTCAGGCGCGATCACTACCGCCGCGGCCACCCGGTCTCCCGGCTCCAGCTGCAGCAGGCGGACGCCTTGGGCGTTCCGTCCGGACTCGCGGATCGTGGTCGAGTCCATGCGGATGATTTTGCCGTAGTGGCTGATCAGCATGACTTCGGATTTCTCGTCGACCTGGGCGATTCCGACGACTTTGCCGACGCGTTCGGTGGTCTTGAGGTTGATCACGCCTTTGCCGCCGCGGTTGGTGAGGCGGTAGGAGTCGGCGGGCGTGCGCTTGCCGAATCCGTTTTCGGTGACCGAGAGGATCAGGTCGCCTTTGACCGTGGCGTCGACGGCTTCAACCTCGGAGGGCGCTTTCGCACCCTCGACGGGCGGAGCGCCCGTCCCCACATGTTCCGTGGTGGCTTCCGGCTTTGTTGTCGTCGCCATGCCTATGACGTAGTCTCCCTTTTCGAGGTCGATGCCCCAGACTCCGTACGCGGCGCGGCCCATCGGCCTCACGTGGCTTTCGTCGAAGCGGACGGCCATGCCTTCATGGCTGGCTAGGAAGACGATCTGGTTGCCATCGGTGACGCGGCAGGCTACTAATTCGTCTCCCTGCTCGATGCTGATGGCCATGATGCCGTTGGAGCGCACGTGCATGAATTCGCGCAGCTCGGATTTTTTGACGAGTCCGCCGCGCGTGGCGAAGAAGATGTACTTGCCTTCTTCTTCGAGGTTGCGCACGGCGAGCATGGTCTTCACCGTCTCGCCGGGCTGCAGCCCGATCAGGTTGCCGACGTGCTTGCCTTTTCCGGCGGCGCTGACGTCGGGAATTTCATAGACCTTGAGCCAGTAGACGCGCCCGGTGTTGGTGAAGAACAGGATGTAGGCGTGCGTGGACGCGATGAAGAGGTGCTCGACGAAATCCTCGTCGCGCGTCTTCATGCCGGTGCGGCCCGTGCCTCCACGGCGCTGCATTCGGTAGGTGGAAATGGGCGTCCGCTTCATGTAGCCGGAGTGGCTGACCGTGACCGCCACCTGCTCGTCGGCGATGAGATCTTCGAGGACGATCTCGGCGGCTTCGTCTTCGATGCGGGTGCGGCGGTCGTCCCCATATGACTTCTTCACTTCCTCCAGCTCTTTGATGATGACGGCTCGCAGCTTTTTCTCGGAGGCGAGAATCGATTCGTATTCGGCGATGCTGTCGCGGACTTCCTTCAACTCGTTCGAGATCTCGTCGATCGAAAGCTTGGTCAGGCGATGCAGTTGCAGTTCGAGGATGGCGTCGGCCTGCTTGGAGGTGAAAGGTTTTTCGGGATCGACTTTGGGCGCGCGGCCCGTGGTGTTGATGTCGATCTTCTTGCCGCCGAAGTATTGCACCAAATTCTCGCGGGCGTCGGCGCGATTGGCGCTGCCGCGAATGATGGTAATGACATTGTCCAGATGATCGAGCGCCTTCAGGTAGCCTTCGAGGATGTGCTCGCGGTCTTTTGCCTTGGCGAGCAGGTAGGCGGTGCGGCGGCGCACGACGTCGACGCGGTGCTCGATGAAGTACTTGATGGTGGGGATCAGGCCCAGTTCGCGAGGCTGTCCGTTGACCACCGCGAGCAGGATCATCGAGAAGCCTTCCTGCATCTGAGTGTGTTTGTAGAGCTGGTTGAGGACGATCTGGGGTTCGGCGCCGCGCTTGAGTTCGACGACGATGCGCATGCCCTCGCGATCGCTCTCGTCGCGGATGTCGGAGATGTCTTCGATGTCTTTGTCGTTGACCAGCTGCGCGATGCGCTCGACCAGGCGCGCCTTGTTCACCTGATAGGGAATCTCGGTGACGATGATGGCCTGGCGGTCTTTCGTGATGTTCTCGATGGCGGCCTTGGCGCGCATGGTGAAGCGCCCGCGCCCGGTGCGGTAGGCCTCAAAAATTCCAGAGCGTCCGTGGATGACGGCGGCGGTCGGGAAATCGGGTCCCTGAACGAATTTCAGAATTTCCGCAAGCTGCGCGTTGGGATTGTTGACCAGCGTGATGGTCGCGTCGACGATTTCGGTGAGATTGTGCGGCGGAATTTTCGTCGCCATGCCGACAGCGATTCCATCGGAGCCGTTGATCAGAAGATTCGGAATGCGCGCGGGAAGAACGTCAGGCTCGATCTCGCTGCCGTCGTAGTTGGGATGGAAATCAACAGTCTCTTTATCGAGATCCTCAAGCAGCGGCGTAGAAACTTGCGCGAGCTTCGCTTCGGTATAACGATCCGCCGCTGGCGGATCGCCATCGACCGACCCAAAATTCCCTTGCCCAAAAATCAGCGGATACCGCATCGACCAATCCTGCGCAAGACGCACTAACGCGTCATACACAGCTAAATTCCCATGCGGATGGTACTTGCCCATCACCTCGCCGACGATACGCGCGCACTTACGCGTAGCCCGGTTGGGGTACAACCCCATCTGCTGCAGGGTGAATAAAATTCGGCGGTGGACGGGCTTCAGGCCGTCGCGAACATCCGGGAGGGCGCGGCCGATGATGACCGACATCGAGTAGTCGAGATACGAGCGGCGCATCTCCTCTTCGATGTTGACGGGTTGAATGTTCAGCGCGCCGGGGCTGCCGCCGTCACCACCGGGCGGAGGCGTTAGAGGAAGTTGGGGTGTTTGGTCGTCGGGCATTCTTTAGCTCTCAGCCGTCGGCTTTTAGCGCTCAGCCTCAACGGCTTTTGTTCCGCGTAAACCCTTGAATCTATAGGATGTTATTGGTCCTGGGAACTGTTTTGATTATACCACGAATGGGGGTAACTCGGGGGATTCCAGCGATACGCAAATACTCTGTTCCCGAGATGGGAAATCCTCAGGAATTTGTTTTTCTTTTGGTCGGATGTCACAGAGATTTGTGGGGTGCAATTGCTAATGTCGGCGAATGAAGCGGATTCCTTCGTTGGATGGAGTGCGGGCGATCGCGATCTCGATGGTGGTGATGGGGCACTGGTTTGAGTCGCACTATCACTGGGCGATTGCAGGAGCTTACGCCAGCCTGGGACGGAGAATCTTCTTTGTGTTGTCGGGATACCTGATCACGATGCTGCTGATGAAGCAGTACGGCAAGAGTTCGACGATTCGACTGCGAGAGTTTTACGTGCGGCGAGCGTATCGGATTTTGCCGGGGGCGCTGGCGTTCATGCTTCCGGTATTTGCAATCTTCTGGCACGAGTTGCGGTGGTATCACATGGCGGCTGCCGTGTTGTATGTGGTGAATTTCGATTTTGGGCATCCGTGGTTTCTGGGACATTTGTGGTCGATCAGCGTGCAGGAGCAGTTTTACTTTTTGTGGCCTTGTGTGATCAAGAGATGGTATCGGCTGCGGGTGGCGATTCCGTTGGCAGTGATTGCGTTTGCGCCGGTGTATCGGGTGGCGTGCCACTTTGCGGGGTTGCACGGGAAGGCGGACGAGACGTTTCCGGCGGTGGCGGACATCCTGGCGATTGGATGTCTACTGGCGATTTTCGAGACACGGCTGCCCACAATTCGGCGGTGGGGTGCGCTGGCTATGATTTTTCCCGTAGTGCTGGTTCCGATTTACATGGGCGTGCTGCAATTTCACACTACGGTGCTGCTGCTGATTGTGCTGTGGCCGGCGATGCACCTGTCGATTGCGGGATTGCTGCTGCATGTGGTGCGGACGCCGTACAGGATTTTGAATGTGGAACCTCTGATGTGGCTGGGAAGGATCAGTTATGGGCTGTATCTGTGGCAGCAGTTGTTTGCGTTTGGAGAGCAGCGGCGGCCCTGGTATTTCATGCTGATTGCAGTAGGGGCGGCGGCTGCGTCGTACTACTTGGTCGAGCAGCCGATGTTGCGGGTGCGGGAGAGACGAGTGCAGGCACGAGGGTTCAGCAAGGCGTATCCCGCGGCGGCATGATTGGGCAAAGCAGCGTGCTTGGAGGGATAAGGAGAGGAAAGTCAAAATCCCAACGAGGAAAGTCAAAATCCCCACTCTAAAATCGCAAAAGGCGCGATTTTGGAATGGGGCACCCTCGTTCATGTGAATTGAAATGGTCCGGGCTAGGGGTCAGGGGCCGACGATGACTTCGTTGGGAGCTTGGGGGATGCGGAAGGGGACGCCTCGGGATTGGTTGGAGGCGATGGTTTCGGGCAGGTTGAGCGCGGTGAGATCGACTTTGCGGACCCAGGCTCCCGCGTTTGCGTAGTCGGCGCTGGCGTAGAGGACTCCGCCGACGATGGTGTAGTTGGACACTTCTTCCTGATGTCCGTCGCGGAAGTGGAGCGTTGTGACTTTGTAAGTGGGGGCAGACGAGGCCACTTCTGGCGCGATCGGTTCCTCGATGGTTTGCGCGTAGGACTCCGTGTCGCCACTGACGCGGACAAAGCGATTGCCTCGGAGTTCAATCAGCAGCGGCTGCGCCGGTTCGGGAAACTTTACTTCCGCGGATGCTGAGGGCGGGGTCTGCATCATGATGAGGGGTGGCTGCGAAACATCGGAAGGTCCCGCAGAAAAATAGTCAGTGTAAAAGGGATCGAAAAACGGGAATAGATATCGGCCGTGCCTTGGACCGAAATGTCCGTTGTGGGTTCCTTGAAAGCCGCCGTTGCGGGCCGGAGAGAAGTGGGCAGAAAGCTGAGATGTACCAAAACCTGCGCGCTGCGCTGACATGCTCACCGGAATGACGGCGAGCAGGGCGGCGAGAAGGAGTTTCCTCATGGCTAGTTTGCCTGGAGCGAGGGTGGAAGCTGAAAGACCACGCCACGGTCGTCGTTTTGCTTGAGGGTGGCGTCGAGATCGAGGTCGGCGATCGCGATTTTGCGCGAGTGGCCGGGCGTCATATCGTATAACGTGCTTCCGACAATCGCGTAGTTGCCGACTTCGATCTTGTGTCCGTCTTTGAAGACAAGAAGTGTGGGATCGGGAGCGGATGCGGGATCGGGGAGAGATTCACTGGAAACATCAGCGCGAGGGCTGTAGTTGTCACTCACTGGAGGGATGTAAGAACGCTCTCCGGAACCGCGGCGGTCGAAGATGGTCGGGCCACCCTGATATTCAGCATCATCGTTGGTGTTATCGTCGGCTGTGTTATCTACTACGTAGGGAACTGGAACGGCGTAGAGCGCTCCGTATCCATTGCGGCGGCGGTGATGCTCGCCATCGTGACGCTTGTTTGGAGTCGTCGTCGAGAACGTTGTGTGTGAGTTGGAAGAATAGCCGCGTGGTCCAAGCGAGGTTACGCTGGGTGCAGTGCCGTTGACGGCGCGTCCCCCGAATCCGGGAGAGGTGACCGAGGCGGGGGCGCCGTTGATCTGGGCGTGGGCGCTCACGGGGAGCAGCGAAAGGCTGAGAGCAGCGACGGAAAGCAAAATCAAGTGCCGCATCGAACCATCATACTCCTGCATGCAAAACATAGCCGCACCTCGTTAGCAGAACGCCCTCGTAGGGTTAGATTGCAAGCATAGTTGAGCGGATGCTTAGAAGGAGATGTCACGGGTAACCTGGAGCTATAATCTTTAGTGACTTGGGAAGCAGATTCTAAAGGATTTAGGGGCGATTCAGAGTAGTGGACGGCACGTTGTAGCCGATGGACCTGCAAGGGCTGAAGCCCGTATTTATTGGATATGCTGAGCGTGGCGCTAAAGCGCCGCTCCTCCACGAAAAGCCGACTAGGGAGAGGAAGAAATATACGAAAACACAGGGTCCCTCCACTCCGCTCGCGTGCGCTCGCTGCGGTCGGGATGACAGATGTTGGATAGAAGCATGAAATCGACACTTCAGTTTGCGATGTTGGCGCTGGTCATGATCATCGTGGCCATGGTGTCTGGGTTGACTGCCATGCGGTTCGCGATTCATGGGCAGGAGGTGACAGTGCCACCACTGGTCGGACTGACCCCGGCGGAGGCGGAACGGACGGTGTCGGGACTTGGACTGCAGATGTCGATTGAGCGGCAGTATTACAGTCCGCAGATTCCGGAGGGAAGAATCATGTCGCAGCTGCCGCTGCCGGGGACGAAGGTGCGGAGAGGATGGCAGTTGCGGGTGGCGCAGAGCCTGGGGCCGACACGGGTGGCGATTCCGGATGTGACGGGAGAGAGCGAGCACGCGGCGGAGTTGAATATCCGGCGGCGCGGGTTGGATGTGGCGTCGCTGGCGCAGGTGGAGACGGAGGGGATTCCGGCGGATCAGGTTTTGGCGCAGAGTCCGCGGGCAGATGCCACGCAGGTGGTGGCACCGAAGATCAGTTTGCTGGTGACAAGCGCGGCGGAAACTCAGACGTTCGTCATGCCGAGTTTCGTGGGACAGACGCTGGGAAGCGTGAGCCAGACCTTGCAGGATTCAGGGTTCAAGCTGGGGAATGTGACAGTGGCGGCGCCGGAGAGCCCTGCTGTTAATGATGCGAATGCAGCTCCGGTTCAGGAAACTCCTCCGCCAGCACAGCCGACGCCATCGAGTGTGATTGTGTCGCAGACGCCTGGGGCGGGGCAGAGAGTTGTGTCGGGGAGTGTGGTGAATCTGGAAGTACGGTAAAAATTCTTTTGCCACGGAATTGCGCGGATTCTCGCGGATAAAGCAAATATTACTATTGCGGAGCTTCGCTCCGCGGACAGCCGAGGGCGGCTGTCCCTACATGGATTTCTCGAGGATGGCGGCGAAGAAGCCTTCGCAAGGGTGAACTCCTGGAATGGTGCGGAGGTAGGGCCCGCGAAGCAATGATGCGGGATCTGGCCAAATGAGGGCTCCGCTTGATTTCAGGCTGTCTAGTTCTTCGCGACAGTCAACCCTTTGGACTGAGTTCGACTCGGACAGCAGTTGCTCGAGCACGTCTTCGTTTTCTTCTTTTTCCAGCGAACAAGTTGAGTAGATGAGGCGTCCGCCGGGCTTGAGGTGGGCGAGCGCGGACCGCAGGATCGCGATTTGGCGGTTGTGTAAGTCGGTGAGGTCTGAGGGAGTGAGCCTCCACTTGATTTCGGGATGGCGGCGTAACGTGCCGGTGCCGGAGCAGGGGACATCGGACAGAATGCGGTCGAAGGTGGATGAGAATGGGAGATCGCGAGCGTCAGCGGTTAGAACTTGCGTTTGGGGCGTGGAACGCAGTCGATCTCGCAGCAGGCGGGCACGGTGAGGGTGGACTTCGACGGCGGTGATTTCGGCGCTGGAATTCTGATCTGCGATGGCTAGAGTTTTGCCACCTGGGGCGGCGCAGCAATCCAGGATGTGTAAGGCCTGGTGGCTTGCGTTGCCGACCAGGGCAGCTACCAGTTGCGAGGCTTCGTCTTGCATCGCGATGCTGCCGTTGCGGAACGTTTTGGTTTTCGCGACGTCACCGGATTGGACGCGACGAGCATCGCGGAGCAACTCGCCGGGGAGTAGTTGAAGGCCTTCTGCTTTGAGTTCATCTTCAGTGGAGGACTTGCGCAGGCGGATTGTCGTTGTCGGGGCGGATTGGTTTTGCTCGCAGATCTGCTTTGCCGCGGGGATGCCGTACTCTCGTGCCCAACGCTCAACTAACCATTGCGGATGCGAGTACGCGTTCGCCAAGTCAAAGGCATTCACCACGCGGGGCGCAGAGGTACACAGGGGCGATGAGAGTTTGCGAAGGACTGCGTTTACGAATGGGGCGGCTGAACGTTTGCGGGCGCGTTTCACCAATTCCACGCTTTCGTTGAGCGCAGCTCGGGGCGGGATGCGGTCCGAGAATCGGAACTGATACAGGGCCAGGCGCAGTGTGATCAGGACTTCGAGATCGAGTTTCTTGAGCGGCTGCGAGGAGGAGGCGGTGATTTCGTCGTCGAGGCGGGAGCGCCAGCGAAGAACTCCCATCACCAGTTCGGTGGCGAGGGCGTGATCTTTCGAGGAGAGGCTTTGATTGGCGTGGAGGAGTTCGGAGGCGTAGGAGGATTCGCGCTCGACTCGGAGGAGGATATCGAACGCGGCGGCGCGGGCGGGGGAGACGGGCATGATTTCGATTGTAGGCTCTTCGCCCAGAAACAAAGGGTCCCTCCACTACGCTCGCATTCGCTCGCTTCGGTCGGGATGACAAAGTATGGTGAGTTGGATAGTGGTTCAGGTTCCTAACTTTTCGCCGGGTTCGGGGCGGTAGCCGCGGGCAAAATTTTCAGCGGTGGTGCGTTTCTTTCCTTCGAGTTGAAGCTCGACGATTTCCAGCGAAGTGTTTTGGCCGCAGCCTACGATCAGGCGATTGGCTTTGGCGATGATTTCCGCGGGGGGTGCGGATTCATTCGCTGGGCGAGCTTTGAGGATTTGCAGATTCTTGCCGCGGAATTTGGTGTAGGAGCCCGGCCAGGGTTGGAATCCGCGTTGGCGGTGGAGGATTTCTGAGGCGGGGCGGGTGAAGTCGATCAGGCCGTCTTCTTTTTTCAGGATCGGCGCCAAGGTGGCTTGCGCATTGTCTTGCTTGCGGGGGTGAATTGTGCCGGCCTGGAGTGCGGTTAGAGTTTCGACGATTAGATCGGCGCCGAGTTTCGCTAGAGGCGGGGCTAGAGTCTCGGCTGTGTCTTCCGGCGCGATGAGCAATTCTTCTTGCAGGAGGATGTCGCCGGTATCAAGGCCGGCGTCGATGCGCATGGTGGTTACGCCGGTGATGGTTTCGCCGTTGGCGATGGCCCACTGGATGGGGGCGGCGCCGCGATATTTCGGAAGCAAGGAGGCGTGCAGATTGATGTTGCCGAGAGGAGGAAGATCGAGCATCCATTGCGGGATGATGCGGCCATAGCCTACAACGATGATGGCATCGGGCTTGTGGGCGGTGAGTTGGGCGCGGAATTCGACGTTGGTTTTTATTTTGTCGGGTTGAGTGATGGGGAGATTTAGTTTTTCGGCGGATTGTTTGACGGGGGAGGCGACTAGTTCCAGGCCGCGTCCTTTAGGGCGGTCGGGCCGGGTGACCACGAGGTGGACGCGATGTCCGGCTTCGACGAGCTTTTCGAGCGTCGGGACGGCGAAGCGGGGAGTTCCGCAGAAAATCAGGTTAAGAGGCATGAGCAAATTGAGTAATTGGGGAATTTGGTAATTGAAACGCCAAGACGACCACGGGGGCTAAAGCCCCAATTCATCCCGCGCTTTACGCGGCCCTTGAAGGGCCGCTCTTCCACGGTATCTCCTGCATAGTGGTTCTAGCCACCTGTATCTCCCGCATGGTTCTAGCCACCTGTATCTCTCGCATAGTTCTAGCCGCGGTATCTCCTGCATACGTGGTTCCTAGCCACGATGCTACCGCGGGCCGCGGTATGTTGACGGCGCAGGTTGGTTCTTCTTACCGAAGCGTAATTAAATTACACAATTACTCAATTACCCAATTACAAAATTTCTACCATTCTCCCGCTTTCATCAGCTTTTTGATTTTGCGTTTCATCAGGTCGCGCTTCAGGGCGCTGATGTGGCTGATGTAGAGCTTGCCGTTGAGGTGATCGGTTTCGTGAAGTAGGGCGCGGGCCAGGAGTTCTTCTCCGGTTTTTTCGAAGACTTTGCCGTGGACGTCTTGTGCGCGGACCGTGACTTTGTTGGGGCGCGTCACATTTTCGCGGAAGTCGGGGATGCTGAGGCATCCTTCGCTCTGGGTGTGCTTGCCCTCGGTGTGAATGATTTCGGGGTTGATGAGGACAAGCTTGGCCTTGGGATCTTCTTTGAAGGTGACGTCGATGACTGCGACGCGGCGTCCGATGCCGATTTGAGGGGCGGCCAGGCCGACTCCGTGGGCTTCGTACATGGACTCGAACATATCGTCGACGAGCTTGAGCAACTCGTCGTCGAAGACAGTGACCGTCTCGGATGGTTTTTCGAGGACCGGGTTGCCGAATTTGACGATGGGATAGATCATCAGAAGTTCTTCAGTTGCTGGCCGTAGCCCTGGAAGTTGCGAAGAGTTTCGGTCATGGAGTCGCCGCCGAATTTTTCGAGAGCGCAGCGAGCGAGAGTTAAGGCGACCATGGCTTCAGCAGCGACACCGGCTGCGGGGACTACACAGACATCAGAGCGTTCGTAGGCGGCCTTCACGGGTTCGCGGGTGGCGAAGTCGACGGACTGCAAGGGGCGGCGCAGGGTGGAAATCGGCTTCAGGTAGCCGCGAACGCGGATTTCTTCACCATTGGAGATGCCGCCTTCGATGCCTCCGGCATTGTTGTGCGTGCGGGAGAAAGCGGTGAAGCTGGAATGGCCGCTGTAACCGATCTCGTCGTGGACCTGGGAGCCGGGGGAAAAGGCGGCGGCGACACCGGATCCGATTTCGACTGCCTTGACTGCTTGCAATGACATGACGGCGGCCGCGAGAAGGGCGTCGAGACGCTCGTCCCATTGCGCGTAAGTTCCGAGGCCGGGCGGAACGTTGTGAGCGACGACTTCGAAGACGCCGCCCAGGGAGTCTCCGGTTTTCAGGACCTTGTCGACTTCGTCTTTCATGCGCTGTTCGGCTTCCGGATCGGCACAGTTTAGGAGAACTTCGTTCACATCGTAGAGGGCCTGGATTTTCTCCCACGGGACCTGATCGTGCAACGTCACGCTGCCGGTGGTGATGACGTGGCTAAGGATCTCGATGCCGAGTTCGCGGAGTAACAACTTCGCGATGGCTCCGATGGAGACGCGGGCGGCGGATTCGCGGGCGGAGGCGCGCTCGAGAATGTATCGGGCTTCGGGGAAATTGTATTTGAGGGCTCCGGCCAGATCAGCGTGGCCGGGGCGCGGGGAGGCAACCCGCTTGTGCTTGGCTGGATCTCCGGCCCCGACGGGGAGAGATTCCTGCCAATTCTTCCAGTCGCGGTTCTCGAGCTGGATCGAGATGGGCGAGCCGATGGTGATACCGTGGCGCACGCCGGAGAGGATGTGGGCGGTGTCACGCTCGATCTTCATGCGTCCGCCACGGCCGTAGCCTTGCTGGCGACGCCAAAGCTCGCGGTCGAGGAATGCCTGGTCGATCTTCAGTCCGGCGGGGATGCCGGAGAGGAAGGCGACCAGAGCCTCGCCGTGGGACTCTCCTGCTGTGAAGTAGCGCAACATTAAGTTGTTGATTGTACAGGATGGGAGTGCCATTCGATGCCCGGCAGGAACACAGGGTCCCCTCCACTACGCTCGCTGCGCTCGCTTCGGTCGGGATGACAATCTGGGTTGAGATGGGCGAATTTGGGTGAGCCGTTTCGAAGCCGGAGGGGTTACAATACCGTAACGTTTTCGGCTGAGCGGTTTAGGTAACTGACCGGGTCTATCCGTCCGTCCCTGACTAGTTTGCAAAGGGCTTGCACTCAAGCCCGCGCCACCAAAACAATCCTCTGGCATCAAGGAGGGACTGTGTGTACGCCTGCACAGATCCGCGAAAAAAAGAAAATTCGGTGCGTTCTGATACATGACCACGTCCTGCTGCGGCAGGGAGTGCGGCGGCTGCTGGAAGATGAAGCTGATATGGAAGTGGTTGCGGAGGCGGGAAATGCTGCCGAAGCGCTGCGGAAAGTGTATGAGCAGCGTCCGGAGGTGGTGATCACAGAAGAGCAGGTTTTTGGGTGTGCCGCCGATCGGATCCAGATGCTGGTGATGCACGAGTGTGCGCACAGCAAAGTTGTGTTTCTGACGAGCCAGCAGAGCGGGCCGACGGGAATGGCCGCCAGCGGGAACAGCCATGCTCCGCGTGGGACGTCGGCGGAAGAATTGGTGGAGATGGTGCGAATGACGGCGGTGCCGAGGGAATCCGTTGGAGCAGAGATTCCTAGTGTGGGCGAATGGAAATTCGGGAGCGGCACGAGGCGGCGGGGATTGACGGAACGGGAGCGCGAGGTTTTGAAGCTGCTGGCCGAGGGACGAACGGTGCGGTCGGCGGCCGGAGTGTTGGGCTTGAGCGCGAAGACGGTGGATGCGCATAAGTTTAATCTGATGCGGAAATTGGGGATTCACAACAAGGCAGAGTTGGTGATGTGGGCGATTCAGATGAAAGTGGTGAAGCTGCCGGTGAATTACTGATCTTCTTCTTGAAACCTACCCCTTTCCTTTATGTGTTGGAGTCTGATAGCTCTTCCCATTGGTGCAGGTGACGGCATTTTCGACAGCCGAGTACCCAAAAGCTTCACCACAGAGGTCACAGGGGAACACAGAGGAGAGCTCGTTTCCAGGATAAGAACACAGGATCCCTCGACTTCGCTCGGGATGACAAATCTATTTGTTTCTTGCAAGTCATCCGACGACTGCGGTAACGAGTTCCGCGAGGCTCGCGACTGTCACGTCGGGTTTGGCTTCGGCGGATTTGACGGCGCCGACGCCGGGTCTTGCCGAGGGACGATTGACCCAGACCGTCGCGAGGCCTAGAGTCTGGGCGGGAATCACATCATGATAGATGCTCTGCCCTACGTGCAGAACGCGATGCGCGGGCGCGTTGATGCGGCTTAGAGCTAATTCGAACAACATCAGGGAAGGTTTGTAGGCTCGGGCTTGCTGCGCGGTGATGACTTCGTCGAAATCGACTCCAAGTTGAGGGCGCGTGGCCGCAAAGAGATCGTCGTCGGTATTGGAGAGAATCGCGAGACGGTAGCGGTTCTTGAGTTGGGTGAGAGCGGCGGCGGTGTCGGGCCAAGGAGTCCAGGCCGGCAGCGAGTCTGCCAAAGAACGAACTTCTTCCGCGGTGGGCGTGAATCTGAGTTCTTTGCCGAATTGACGGATCACCGAGGCGAGAACCTCGCGGTAGGGTTGGTACGCAGCCTGTTCGGAACGCTGCTCGAAATCTCCGTAAAGCTTGAGAACTGTCGCGTCATCGAGATCCTTCGAATGGGCGGAAAGGATGCGATGAAGCGCGGGGAGCAGGCCTGCCTCCCAGTTGATGAGGGTTCCGTAGCAATCGAAGGTAAGGATTTCGAAGCGGGAGAAATCGAACATGACGAGTGGCTGGTTTTCTGGATGACCTGAAGCATCCCTGTCCGCGTGCATGCCGAGGACAGGGATGAATGCGGCAATTACTTCATACGCTCGAGCTTGACTTCTTGAGAGAGCGAGAAAGAGACGGCGGATTCGGCTGGCAGGACGATTTCTTTATTGCCGGTAAGGGCCGAACCACCCGCACCAGCGCCAGCTCCTGCTGCTGCGCCGATGGCGGCACCTTTGCCACCTCCAGCGAGTGCTCCAATGACTCCGCCAAGGGCGGCGCCGCCTCCGGTGATGACGGCTGTGCGTTTCCCCTTCCCTTTCTCATTGAAGGTCTTGGTATCGGTTTGGACCGGCAGGTTATAACCGTTGAGGTCGATGGATGTGAGCTGCAGGACGAGATCGGCGCCGCCGGCAAATTTGCCTAACGGCTTGGCATCGACGACGGTTCCGTTGACGCGCGAGCCCCGTGGAATACCGACTTCATTGCCCGCCATGACGTCTGTCGAAACGGTGCCGTCAAACGTCTGGCCAGCTTTGCTGAGCTTTGATCCGAGCGCGGAACCAAGGCTTACGGTAATAGCGGTTCCGGCGGGAATGATGATGGGCTCTTTTTTCTTCTCCACGCGGGCTTCTTTTCTTGCTTCGCGATGCTCGCTTGGCGCTTTAGTACTGGATGCAGTGTTATCCGGTGGAGCGCTGGTGTCGGTCGCGTTGTCGGCGGGCTTGCTCGTACACCCGAGAACAGCCAGGGTCAAATAAGCAGAGAGAGTGAACAGAATTAGACGTGAACGCATAAGCCCCTCCAAATTCCGTTGTTCAATGTAATGCAATCAGGCGGTGGGTTCAACCGGAAGAGAGACGGTGGGGAATCAACAGTGCATAGTGCGGGTGAGCCTTCCGATTCGCCGCGGGCCCCCGGTCCTCTTCGCGAGGATGACAAGCGGCATGCAGTGGGGATGTCCCGGTCGCCTGCATAATTTGGTTTTGCTGACGTACGGTCCCTCACGCCGGTTTTGCCGCCGCTCAGGATGACAAGCTCAAGGTTTGGAATCAACGCCCGGCAACGTGGGAGCAAGGTCGCGGGGTTCGGCCTGAGATTCGTGATGGTCACTGACTGGTTCTTCGGCTTGTTTTTCGGGCGGTGAGGATTTTTGAGGAGCGAGGAATTTCTCGGTGTTGAGAAGGGGGCGGCCCAAGGAGGCGTTGTAGCTGGTCCAGGGGCCGTCGAGAGAGGCCTCGCGCTCGAAGTGGGTACGCATAGCCTCCATTTTTGAATCCAGATTGTCGAGATAGTGCAGCACGAGCGCTTCGGGGAACATGGGAAGCTTCGGGGATCCGAACTCGTATTCGCCGTGATGGCTGATGATGAGGTGCTCGACCATCGTCTTGAGTTCGTCGGGAAACCCAGGCAGGTGCGCAAGCTTGGCTTGGAGCATTTCGAGTTCGATGATCATGTGGCCGAGGAGCTGGCCCTTGGTCGTGTAGGAGAACGAGCGGTTATAGGTGAGCTCGTGGATCTTCCCAATATCGTGGAAGAACGCGCCGGTGAGGAGAAGATCGCGATTGATGTGCGGATAGTTCTTGCAGATGAGATCGCAGGAGCGGAATAGAGAAACGACGTGGTCGAGGAGGCCTCCGATGTAGGCGTGGTGGAGAGTCTTGGCTGCGGGGGCATTGCGGTACGCGGCGGAGATCTCGGGGTCGGCCATGAAGGCCTGAACTAATGCCTTGAGGTGGGGATTCTCGAAGCCGTTGATGTAGTTTGTCAGCGTTTGCCAAAGTTCATCGATGTTCTTGGTGGTTTTGGGCAGGTAATCGGCAAACTCGATTTCCGATTCGCCCAGCTTTCGTACTTTGTGGATGGTGAGCTGGAAGCGCTGCTTGTACTTGTTGATGAGGCCTTTTGTCTTGATGAAGTCGTCCTGCTCGAAGGCCTCGAGGACTTCGTCGACGTTGTCCCACATTTTGGCTTCGAGCTGGCCACTGCGATCTCCCAGGGTAAGTGCGAGATAGGGTTCGCCGGTCTTCTTGGGCTTGATCTGCTTGGCAACGACGACGAAGGTGGAGGTGATCACCTTGTTCTCGTGGCGCGCGCAGTCGCAGATGTAGAACTCTTTCATGGGTCGTCTGAGTATAGAACAAGGAGCGGTTGGGAAGTCATGGTCCGAATGCGCAATCGACGCGCCCGACTTCCACGAGGCGTAACACAGGGTCCCTCCACTCCGCTCGCGTGCGCTCGCTACGGTCGGGATGACAGAGTACGAATTATGGTATGAAACCCCTTGTCGTGGAGCTCAGAGAATGCCGAGCTTTTTATGCCTCTTCTTCTTCAGTTGCTTGGCGTCGCCTTCCTTGGGGGCTCCGGTTTCGACCGGCTTGGTCTGGTTGGGGCTGGCGCCGGTGTCAACGTAGCCGGGCTTGATGTCGATATATGCGTCTTCACGGAGTTTCGTCAGGTAGGTGCGGAGCGCGGGCTGCAGTTTTTCGTAATACAGGGCGTCCTGAATTTTCGGAAGAACGTCTTTCATAGGAGGGATGCCGGCCTGCTGGTGGTCGAGGACTCTGAGGATTACGAATCCCTGCTTGGTGTGGATGACGTCGGTGACATCGCCCGCTTTCATGGAGAAAGTTGTGTCTTCAAGCTGCTTGGCGAGTTGGCCACGCTTGAACATGCCGAGCGCGCCACCGTCCCCGGCGGAGGGCCCATCGGAGTATTTCTTGGCAATGTCCTCGAAATTCGCGCCACCACGGATCTGCTTGAGCAGATCGTTGGCCTTGGCTTCGGCGGCGGCGAGTGAGGCTTCTTCGGCGGCTTGTTTCGCGGCGTCGTCCGTGGGAGTTTGGGCGGCGACATTCGGACCGGGAGCCTTCGGGTCCGGCTCAGGAGTGATGGAGACGGCTTTGGGCGCGACGAGAATTTCGCTTAAGCGAATGTACTCGGGTTGCTCCATTTCATTCTTGTGCGCCTCGTAAAACTTCTCTTCCTCTTCTTTGGTCATCGGGATGTGAGCGCCGACTTCCTCGCCAATGACCTTGCGGGTGATGATCTGATTTTTTTGCTGCTGTTTGAAGTCCTCCCAGGAGACGCCCTGCTTTTCGGCTTCCTTTTC
>Ga0070730_10001459_pt1 | contig 22789 bp, 28 predicted proteins | sample Coa_R1_3_FD_66447 | JGI IMG/M metagenome (GOLD analysis project Ga0070730, IMG submission 66447) | Surface soil microbial communities from Centralia Pennsylvania, which are recovering from an underground coalmine fire - Coalmine... | ecosystem: Environmental > Terrestrial > Soil > Unclassified ... | reverse complement strand
ACGCCGGAGGCAGTGGAAAAATCGCTGGCCTGGGCCAAGGAACAAGGCGTGCGCATCGAACCAGCCAGCGCTGAATCCGAGGCGGCGCGTGCCCCTCGCAGCGCAGCGAAGCGTGGCGACCAGGTATGAGTGTTCGAGTTCGGATTCCGACGCCGTTGCGCGCGGCGACCGAGGGTGTCGCGGAGTTGAGCTCGGAGGCGGCGACGGTCTTCGGTCTGATCGAAGAACTGGAAGCGCGCTACCCGGCCATCAGGGGCCGTCTGCGGGACGAGTCCGGAGCACTGCGCCGCTTCGTGAACCTGTACATCAATGGCGAGGACGTGCGCTTTCAACAGGGTCTGGAAACCAGCCTGAAGGCCGGCGACGAGCTGAGCATCGTCCCCGCCGTCGCCGGCGGCTAATCCGGCTCGACGACGACCGGCGTGGCTCGGGTGGCGCCGGTGATGGCGGCCGCGCTGGCGTCGCGGGCGGCAATCTCGAGCAGGCCGGTACTGCCGGCCAGGGCGAGGAGTGCGCCCGGTGGGACCGCTGCGTAGTGCGCCGCCGGCTCGACGCTGCACTGCCCGACCCGCACCCGGAACCCCGCGGGTAGGGAATCTGACCGAAGATTCGTCACCAGGTTCCCGTACGTGTCGACGTGCAGCACCTCACCGCTGAGGCCGTCTGGCACTGGCAAACTGACGTGCTGCAGGTCGTCTACGGCGTAGCCTAACTCTTCGAGCAGCACACCCGCGGCGAGATGGCCGGCAACGGGGCCGAAGACGTCGCGCCCATGGAACGTCGCCGAAGGCAGATTGCCCGATCGCCAGTAGGCTGGCTCGGTGAGGGCGACGGCCGCGGCGCAGCCACCCAGGCGCTCGACCGCTGGCCCCAGCAGTCCGTTGTCAGGTCCGACGAACACGTCCCCGCGAGCTGCGCGAATCGCGACCGCGCGTCGAGCCGAGCCGACGCCGGGATCGACTACCGCCAGGTGGACGGTGCCGGCCGGGAACGGCTCGACGGCCGACCAGAGCAAGAATGCGCCCGCCCGGATGTCCTGCGGCGGCACGGCGTGCGTCAGATCGACCAGGGTTGCCGACGAGGCCACCGCCAGGATCGCGCCTTTGACCTGTCCGACGTAGGTGTCGGCGAGGCCGAAATCGGTGAGCAGCGTCACGACGGTCATATTTCCTATAATGTTGATTCGCTTAGTTAGCTTTTAAGCGAAACCCCGACGAACATGCGACTCACCATGCGCAGCGATTATGGCGCGCACGCCGTCATCGAGCTCGCCCGCCGTGCCGGGCAGGGCCCGGTGCAGTGCGCCGAAATTGCCGCCTGCCAGAAAATCCCCGAAGCCTACCTCGACCAGCTGCTGAGCAGCCTGCGACGCGTCGGCATCGTGCGCAGCGTCCGCGGGCCGCGTGGCGGTCACGAGTTGGCGCGCGACCCGCGTCAGCTGACGCTCGGCGAGATCGTGACCGCGCTGGAAGGGCCAGTCGTCCCGCACGAGTTCGTCCACGGGCCGGCTGTCGACGGCGAAGACTGGCGGGCGGCGTGTGCCGTCCGCAACGCCTGGCTCGCGGCCACCGAGGCCTCGCAGCGGGTGCTCGATCGCACCACCATTCAGGATCTGCTCGAGGAGCAGGTTCAGATTCGCGCCCATCGGGCCGAACAGTCTGCTTCGGGAATGCTTCCGGCGTCCCCAGCGTTACTCACCACTGAGCACTGACCATTGGAGAACCATCTGTGACCTCGCACAACGGCACATCAAACGGAACTGTTCGTGGCCCGGCCCTGTCGTTGGACCAGGCCCGGCGGTACGCGCGCCACCTCATCCTGCCCGAGGTTGGTTCTATCGGCCAACGCAAACTGCTGGCCGCCAGGGTCCTGCTGATCGGCGCCGGCGGGCTGGGCTCACCCGCGGCGCTGTACCTCGCCGCGGCGGGCGTCGGCCACATCGGCATCGTCGACTATGACACCGTCGATCTGAGCAATCTGCATCGCCAGATCATCCACGGCCACGCCAACATCGGGCGGGCCAAAGTCGACTCGGTGCGCGATCGGCTGGCGGACGTGAACCCGGACGTCGACGTCGCGACCTTCAACGAGCCGCTGACATCGGCCAACGCGTTCGACATCATGCGAGACTTCGACATTGTGGTGAACGGGTCGGACAACTTCCCGACCCGCTACCTCGTCAATGACGCCGCGTACCTGCTGAAGAAGCCGCTTGTGGACGGCACGCTGTTCCGCTTTGAGGGGCGCGCCAATGTGTTCCTGCCCGGCCAGGGCTGCTATCGGTGCCTCTTTCCCGCGCCGCCACCGCCAGGCGCGGTGCCCAGCTGCGCCGAGGCGGGCGTGCTCGGGGCGATGTGTGGCGTCATCGGCACGATCCAGGCGGTCGAGACGATCAAGCTCATTCTCAACCTGGGCGACCCACTGGTGAACCGGCTGATGCTGTTCGATAGCTTGAGCATGGAGTTCCGAGAGGTCCGGATCCCGCGCGATCCGAATTGCCCGTTGTGCGGCGACAATCCGACGATCCACGAGCTCGTCGACTACGAGGCGTTCTGCGGTGCGCCGGTTACGACGCTGGGCTGAGTGATTGCTGATGGCAAACGTGCGTGTTCCATCCATGTTGCGGCCAACGGTTGGCGGCGAACGCAGCGTCCTGGCCGAGGGCGCGACGCTGCGCGAACTGATCAAGGACGTCGACCAGCGCCATCCCGGCTTCGCCGGGCAGCTTCTGGAGACCAGCGGGGCGCAGCGGCCGTTCGTCAACATCTACGTGAACGACGAAGACGTGCGCTACCTGAAGGGGCTCGACACCGCCGTCTCCGAGGGTGACGTGATCTCGATCCTGCCGGCCGTAGCCGGCGGGTGACCCTGGCGGGGGCCCGCACGCTCACGACGATCGAGCGCACCATCGGCAATACGCCGCTCGTCGAGTTGCCGAGTTTTAACCCGCGAGTTGACATCCGTATCTGGGCGAAGCTGGAAGGCGCGAATCCGTCTGGCTCGGTCAAAGATCGCATCGCGCTGGCGATGCTCGACGCGGCCGAGGCCAACGGTGACCTTGTGCCGGGCACCGCCCGGGTCATCATCGAGCCGACCAGTGGCAACACGGGCATTGCGCTGGCTATGCTGGCCAGTCGGCGCGGCTATCGCTTCCTGGCGGTGCTGCCGGAAAACGTGAGTATCGAACGCCGGCAGTTGCTTGAGCTGTATGGCTCGGCGCTCGAATTCACACCGGGTGAATTGGGCAGCAATGGCGCGATCCGGCGTGCCCAGGAGCTCGTTGCTGTGCATCCGGAACGGTTCTTCATGCCATTTCAGTACGGCAATGCCGGGAACCCGGGGGCGCACTACACCACGACCGCGCCCGAGATCTTGCGCGACCTGCCGTCGATTACCCACTTCGTGGCCGGGCTCGGCACCGGCGGCACGCTGACCGGGACGGGGCGACGGCTCAAGGAAGACAAGCCAGGCGTGCAGGTGATCGCTGCCGAGCCGCACCCGGGCGAGGGGGTCCAGGGCTTGCGCAGCCTCGACGCGGGCTTCATCCCGCCAGTGCTCGACCCCAGTGTGCTCGACGGCAAGATCCTGGTCACCTCCGACGACGCGCTGGTCATGACGCGCCGGCTGGCGCAACAGGAGGGCGTCTTTGCCGGGATCTCCTCCGGGGCCGTCCTGCACGCGGCGCTCCGCGTAGCTGCTCGCCTGGAGCCGGGGCAGGCCGACATCGTGTGTCTGTTCGCCGATGCTGGCTGGAAATACCTGAGCCTCGGCGTGTGGACGCAGCCACTTGACCAGGCCCAGGCCACGGTGCGCGACAAAGTCTGGTGGTAGCAAGCCTGGTCTTGCCGGCCGCCCTGCGGGAAGAGCTCATTGCGCACGCCCGGGAGGGCACTCCGGACGAGGTGTGCGGGGTGCTCGCCGGTCACGGAAACTCGATCGAACGCGTTCGGCGCGTGCGCAACACGGCCGACGAAGTCGGCGTCGAACGCGGCTTCTTCCGCGATCGCCAGACCGATGTTGCCGCGCCTGGCCGGCGCGCCGTGCACTACTTCATGGATCCCCTGGATCTGCTGCATGCCTACAACGAGATCGAGGGGCTGGGCCTCGACGTGGTCGGCTACTACCACTCGCATACCCACACGGAAGCCCGCCCGTCCCCCACCGACATCCGCCTGGCGACGGACCTCAGCGCCTACTGGCTCCTGGTGAGCCTCCAGGACGCCGTGCACCCCAGCGTCCGCGCCTGGTCGATTTCAAAGCAGGACCCCCTGGACGAGACCGGGCAGGTAACCGAGATTCCGCTGTCCTCCTGAGGCCGCACCGAAGTCAGCTGCCCGCGCATCGCTGCGCTCGCTTCCTTGCGCGCCAGGGAGGGACTATGTCCCCTCCGTTCCAGGAACGCCGAAGAGAGCGAGCAGAGCCGCGTTCCTGAACCCGCACGGAATTCAGCTGCGGGTGGGCGACCACCGTTCGCGGCTAGAATCTGCGCGTATGGCGCGCGTGATCGTTGGCATGTCTGGCGGAGTCGACAGCTCTGTGACGGCGGCCTTGCTCAAACAGGCCGGGTATGACGTGATCGGGGTCACGTTGAACGTGTGGCCCGACCTCCCCAACATGCCCGAGATCCAGCGCGACGACGCCTGCTGTGCGCTGGGCGCGGTCGAGGACGCGCGGCGCGTCGCGGACAAGCTCGATATCCCCTACTACGTCCTGAATTTCCGAGAGGTCTTCGAGGACAAAGTCATCAAGGATTTCGTCCAGACCTACGCGAGCGGCCGCACGCCGAATCCGTGCATTCGCTGCAACCAGTTCATCAAATTCGACGCGCTGCTGGTCAAGGCGCGTCAGCTTGGCGCCGAGTACGTGGCCACCGGCCACTACGCCCGCATCGAGCACGCCGAGCGGCCCGGCGGGCTGCATCGCTTGCGCAAAGCAGCCGATCCGTCGAAGGACCAGAGCTACGTCCTGTACGTCATGTCCCAGGATCGCCTCGGCGCGGCGTTGATGCCCCTGGGCGGCTTCGAGAAGAGCACCACCCGCCAGATGGCCACCGATCTCGGCCTGGCCGTCGCCAACAAGCCCGAGAGCCAGGACATCTGCTTCGTGCCGTTCAAGCGGTACACAGAATTCATCGAGCTCTACGCGCCCGAGGTGTTGCAGCCCGGACCGATCGTGGACCAGCAAGGCACCGTCCTGGGCGAGCATCGCGGCGTGGCCCTGCACACCGTCGGTCAGCGCCGCGGGCTGGGTATCGCGGCCGGCCAGCCGCTGTTTGTGACCAGTCTGGAACCGACCACCAACACGGTCGTCGTCGGCCGCCCGGAGGATCTGCTGAAGTCGACCTGCCGCCTCGAAGAGGTCAGCTGGATCGCCGGCGAACCCCCGACGGCGCCACTGCGGGTGATGGGCAAGGCGCGATATCGATCGGTTGAAGTGCCCTGCACGGTGCGCGTCGAGGACGACGGGGTCGTCGTCGATTTCGACACGCCGCAGAAGGCGCTGACACCCGGCCAGGCGCTCGTCTTTTACGCTGGCGAGTACGTGCTCGGCGGCGGGACGATTAGCCGGTAACTCGCCTCGGCTATACTCCGCGTAACCTGGCCGATGCCACGCATCAACCGAGATCTTCAGCGCCGCATGGCTGCGCGTCGCGATCGCGAGCGTCGCCGACCATCCTCCGAAAACCGCTACCGCTTCGCGACGCCCGAGTCCGCCGTCAGTGCGGATGAGAGTGTCGATGCCGTCGACGGCGGCGAGATGACCCAGGCGATCGACGCAGCTTCAAACCGGCAGTCACGCGCGGGCCGCACGACGTCGGTCGACCCCAAGCCAGGCGGGGCTTCGACGCGCGGCGGTTCGCGCGCGGCGCCGCTCCCGTTTTCGCACTACACCGCCGACTACGCGTACGTCCTCAGCGATCTGCGGCGGGTCGGGTTGGTGATCGGATCGCTGCTGCTCATTCTGATCGTGCTGAACTTCGTCCTCCCCCACTGAGCAGGACGGTGAAGGTCCGATCGGTAGTGCGCGAGCCCGGCACGCAGGGCTCGATCCCGTTGTTTCGACTGTTCGGCATCCAGTTCACCGCCAACTGGAGCTGGCTGCTGTTGCTGGCGCTGCTGGTGTACATGGCGCATGGGCTGTTTCGGGGCATGCTGCCGGGGTGGTCGTCGGCCGGCGTGTGGGCCCTCGCGGTGGCGGCCGCGCTGTTGTCGGTGGTGAGTCTGTACGGGCATGAGTTGTCGCATGCCCTGGTGGCGCGCACCTTCGGCATCCCGGTCCGCACGATCAGCCTGTTCTTGCTGGGCGGGATGGCCCACATCACGCGTGAGTCGCCGTCGCCGCGGGCCGAGTTCCTGATCGCCGTGGCCGGACCGGTGGCGAGCCTCGGCGTCGGCACAGTCGCGGCCATCGTGGGGGTGAGCCTGTGGGGCGTCGCGCCACCTGTGGCCGCGCTCGGCCTGTGGTTGGCGGCCACGAACATTCCGCTGGCGATCTTCAACCTGGTGCCGGCCTTTCCGCTCGACGGTGGGCGGGTGCTCCGCGCTCTGCTCTGGTTCGCCGGTGACGATCTGCGCTGGGGCAGCACCGTCGCCGCGCGGGTGGGTCAGGTCGCGGCCGTCGGGCTGCTCTTTTCGGGCGTGTGGATCCTGTTCGACGGCAGCGCCAATGCCCTCAGCGGCTTGTGGCTGATCATGATCGCCTGGTTCATGTACGCGGGTGCGGCCAGTTCTCAGTACGCGACGATGTACCAGGAGTCGCTGCGTCGGCTGACCGTCGCCTCGGTCATGGACCGCGATTTTGGCCGGGTGCAGGCTGGGGTGACAGTCCAGGCGTTCGCTGAGGAGCACCTGCTCGAAAAAGACCTCAGGCTTGCGACCGGGCTCACATCCAGGCTAAGCGCCGCCGAGGCCAGCAAGCCGACCGGTCCGCGCGGCTACGCGGTCTATCGTGAGGACCACCTGATCGGCGTGCTGAGTCTGCAGCAGCTCGGCCGCATCCCGGTTCAGCGCTGGGCGCAGACGAGTATCGAGCGTGCCATGCTGCCGATTGAAACCACGCCCGCGATGGAACCGAGCGCGCCGGCCCTCGGTGCTCTCCACCTGATCCTTGAGGAAGGCGTCGAGCAAATCGCCGTGATGGCCGAAGGCCGTCTGCTGGGTCTGATCACCCGCAACGAGCTGGCCCGTGCCAGCGAGAAGCCGTAAGCCTTAGCCGAGGCCGGCGATACGCCGAGCGCCGCGCCACACGGCGCGTGCTAGCCGGCGCGCCCGCCGCTGGCTGAACTGCTCGGCGTAGGTGCGCGCGGCCTCGTCGAAGGGGCCGTCCTCGTTGATCTCACCTGCCTCACGCAGGTACCAGAGATGCTCGATCAGCCACAGGTACAGGTCCGCTTCGGTGCGCTCGGGGAATTCCCTGAGCATCCCGGCCTCGCGGATGCCTTCGACAATCGGCTGGTACACACGGTCATACCAGCTCGCGACGGCGTCGAGGTATGGAATCTCCTGCTCGGCCTCGATCCCCAGAAACCAGCGATGGACAGAGATGTGTTCGATGAGCTGTTCGTACTGGCCAGGCAGGGTCACCAGGACCTGGGCCTCCGGTCGCACCTTGAGCAGCTGCGTGCTCGACAGGAACGCCACCGCGTCTTCGCGGCGGATCCACTCCTCCAGGTCTTCGAGCGAGCCGATCGGGACCGGCGCTTCGAGCTCGATGACGTTGGCGTCGATGAATTCCTGACCCCGCTCGCGGGCGACGGACACGCGGTGGTTGCCGTCCTTTACGAAATACGTCTCGCCGAGTCCGTACAGCTCGACCGGCGGCAGCGACAGCTCTTCATAGTGCGCGCGATCGATGTTGAGCCAGCGTCCGCGCGTCTGGTTCTGGCGCGGCAGGAACGCGCTGTCGAAGTCGCGGTAACGTCCGATGCTGCCGACGATCGCCGCCAGGGGGACAGCCCGCGTACCCGCGTAGTGCTGACCCTGGGCGCGCAGCTGTCGCCGAACTTCGTCGAAGCGCAGCAACTCGTTGCGTCGGCCCGTGAGTCGATTGATCACACGTCGCCAGGCCGACTTCCGTCGGGCGTGCTCGAAGTCCATTCGGGTTTGGTGGTCAAGACCCACTGTGTTCCTCCGCGCCAGGCGCCACACCACCCAGGGGGCTGTTGTGCTGGCGCGCGATCGCGACCTGGATGGCCGCATGCAGCGTCTGCGGCTTCGACGACGACATCTTCGGATTGTGCCGCATCGTTGTTCGAGCCCCGAAACTTAAAGCCCGGAGACTTAAGGCCCCCCTCTCCCTCGGGAGGGAGAGGGGGGTTGGGGTAAGGGTGCGAAAAGCCCGCGGCTCAGTCCCAGAGCCGCGTAGCGCCCACGTAGTGCCCCTGCCAGTACCCCGTGTACAGGCTCGAGATCGTCACCCCGGTGCGCTCGTCGCTGGCGTGGACAAACTGGCCCCCGCCGATATAGATGCCGTCGTGGCTCAGCCCCGGCATGTACGTGTTCGCAAAAAACACCGTGTCCCCAGGCTGCAGCGCGCTCATCGGAATGTGCGCGCCCCCGTTGTACTGCTGCCACATCCCGCGCCCGACCGGCGCCCCGCTGTGATTGTGGATGTAGTACACAAACCCCGAGCAGTCGAACCCCGCTGGTGACGTGCCACCAAACACGTAGCGGTAGCCGACGTATTTCATCGCGTTGGCGACGATCGTGCCGCCGCCCCCACCAACCGTGAGCTCGGGCGCCGCCGGTGCCGGCGCAGCGGGCTTTGGCGCCGCCGCCGCCGCGGGCCGGCTCGCCGAAGGCACCTGGACCACCGCGCCGCCAGCGCTCGCGGGCTGGGTGCGGGGCGGCGTATCCACCACCGGCGCCGGCGCCTGCACCGCGTCAGCCCGCAACTTGCCGCCCGGCAGCACCAGCTTGGCGCCAATATTGATGACGTCAGGATCGCTGAGATCGTTGTAGTCGAGCAGCAGCCCCAGATCGACCTGGTACTTGAAGGAGATGTCGGCCAGCGTCTCATCTGGTTGGACCGTGTACTCCAGGCCCTTAACGGGCAAGATGCGCAGCGAGCTGCCAGGCTTGATCGTGTCCGGATCGGCGATGCCGTTCGACGACAGGATCGTGTCGACGTCCACGCCGAAGGTTTCGGCGATCGCGGCCAGGGTGTCGCCATCCTGGACTTCGTACGTTCGGGTGCTCGGCGTGGCGCGGGTCGTCACCTCAATCGGCACCAGCACGCCGCCGCTGCCGACCGTCGCGGCCGTCTGATCGGCCTCGGTCGCCTGCGCGGTGCCGTGGCTCACGCCCGCCACGACCGGCGTGGCGCCGGGCACGATGAGTACCGTGCCGGCCTGCACCATGTCCGGATCGGACCCGAGGTCGTTCGCGTTGACGATGTCCATCGTGTCAACGCCAAAGCGTGCGGCGACCTGCCTGATCGAGTCGCCGGCCTTGACCACGTACAACACGCCGTCGGTTGGCAGCATGACCAGGTCCTGACCGACCTGCAGCATGTCGGGATTGCGCAGGCCGTTGGCGGCCATGATCGTCTCGGGACTGATGCCGAACTGGTCCGCGAGCGAACGGAGCGTGTCGCCCTCTTCGACCGTATGCACCGACGGTTTGGGCGCGGCCGGCGCCGGCGCGACATCGGCCTCAGGCGGCGCCGCGACGGGGTCGTCGACCGGCATGTCTAGCGCCGGCGTTGTCGGCGGTTGTTCAAGGTCGAGCTGCGCCATCGGCGCCACGGCCTCGACGACGGCCGGCTGCGCCACGGGGAGTTCGGTATGTCGCGGCTGGAAAGCAATCGACGAGACCGCGGCGACGCCGACAGCCGCCACCACGCCGTGCAGAAGATAGCGGGGTCGCAAACTGATGATGCGCTCCAACGTCGCGATGCTTGCGTGGCGGCTCAACGGATTACGCGTCCGCCGCACGATTCCTCACGTCCTCTGGGAGGGAGCCGGAGTAGCACACTGCGCAGGGCCTCCGCGAAGGGTTGTGTTCAACAAATGGCGGCAAGCTGACCACTAAGTTGTTGGCACGATACGGAGCGCGATCGAGAGGTGTCAACCCCCGGCGCCAGGAAAATCGCTCAACATGTTATGAGTTGTTACCACAACGCAAGCAGTTTGGTGACGGTCGGATACGCTCGCTGACACCTATGGCCGGCACTTTGACGCGCGCTAGCGCCAATGGATAGCGGCATCGACATCGACTGGCTGACCGCGGCGCGGGCCTTCGGCGAGGCCTACTTCAACCTCCTTCGGCGGGGTGCAGATGGCTCGCTTACCCTCTCGCATGACCACTGGCGCCTCGAGAATGCCACCGCCGCCGCGTTCCGCTTCACCGCGCGCGAGGCCGACGTGCCGCCCCTCGAGCTCAGCGCCTCGGACGTCGCGCGCGTCATGTGGGACCGCCTGCCGAAACAAACCGTGCGCTCGCAGATCCGCTTCAGCCTGTCCAGCGGCGACCTGTGGACGTTCTCGGGCAACGTCGACGAGGCAGTTCTTCCGAAGCAGTAGTATCGACACCTGAGACGGGTCTGCAAGCCTCTCGAGCGCCCGCGCTCGTCGCTGCCCGCCCAGGCACCGGCTGGGGGCGCTTCGAAGCCGTGTGCCCAGGTACTGTTCGTAGTGCGTGTTCGGGTGTGGTGAGTCGGTTGCGCCGGGGGCGCTGGGCTTCGGCAGCGAGGTAGCCGAGGCCGCGTACCGCTTGGGGGCGGATCGACTGGGCAATTCTGGCGTGTTCGACCTGGACGCGCTCGACTGGGCGCGTCGGCTGAGGCGCGACGCGCGAGCCTGGCTGCTCGGCGGCGTCGGGTGGCTCGGGCTCCTGGCGCCGCTGCGCATGTCGGCCAGGGGCGGTGGCGGACCAGGCGCACCCGTCAACGGGCGCGTTCACACCGTGCCATCTACCAGCGAGACCGTTCGCCTCGGCGTTTTCGACTCCACGCTCGACAACGTGCTCGAGATCGAGTCGGGCGACGTGGTCGTCTACCCCGACACCTGGTCGCACTTCGGCAATCGCCTGCAACCTGGCCTCGCGATCGACGCCATCGCGCGCCTCAGGCGCGAGCACCCCGGGCGCGGCCCGCACTCCATCGTCGGTCCCGTCGGAATGCGCGGCGCCGAACCTGGCGACCTGCTCGCGATTCAGTTCGAGCGGCTCACCCCGGTCAATTGGGGCGCCACATTCGTCAACCCTGGCGACCTTGGCACCGGCACCCTGCCGGAGGACTTTCCCACCGGTCAGGTGCGCTACCTCGATCTGGACACAACCCGTATGCGAGCCGACTTTCTGCCCGGCATCAGCGTGCCCCTGGCGCCGTTTCAGGGCACCTTCGCGGTCGCCCCAGCCGCCGGCGGCGTGGTCAGCTCCGTTCCACCCGGCCAGCACGCCGGCAACATCGACCTGCGCGACCTGACGGAGGGCGCCACACTGTACGTGCCCGTCTGGCAGCCGGGCGCGAAGCTCTTTACCGGCGACTCACACGCCACCCAGGGCGACGGCGAAGTCAACAACCAGGCACTGGAATCGGCGATGCGCGAAGTCCGGGTGCGGGTGGTGCTGCACAAGCAGGCGGGCTGGGCCTGGCCGTTTGCCGAAACGTCGGACCACTGGATCGCAATGGGCATCGATGCCGACCTGAACGCGGCATTTCGTATCGCCACGCGCAACACCATCGAGTTCTTGCATCGCCGCGCCGGCCTCAGTCCGCTGGACGCCTATAGCCTGGCCAGCATCGGCCTGAGCTTCCGGGTGACCCAGTTCGTAAACCAGACGCGCGGCGTCCACGCGCTCATCCCCAAAGCGCTCTTCTCAGCCGACCGGCGTCAGACGATCTCGATCGTCTAGCCACGGCGCGTGCCAGAGCCCGCCCGTTCGGTAAACTTGGTCGATGGTGACGGCGGTGGCGACCAACGTGCTCGACGTGCTGCGATCCCGCGGCTTCGTCGCTCAGGTCTCGGACGAGGACGCGCTGCGGCGTGCATTCGACACCGGACCCGTCACCGTCTATCAGGGCTTCGATCCCACGGCGACCAGTCTGCACGCGGGCAACCTGGTGGGCATCATGGCACTGGCCCACTTTCAGCGCGCCGGTCACCGGCCCATCGCCCTCGTGGGTGGCGGGACCGGCATGATCGGCGATCCGAGCGGTCGGGCCTCCGAGCGGCCAATGCTGTCGGTCGCGGACATCCAGCGCAACCTGGCCGGGATCCGCACCCAGTTCAGCCGCTACCTGGACTTCTCGGGCGACCGGGCGCTGCTGCTCGACAACGCCGAGTGGCTGCTGGACCTGAAGTGGATCGAGTTCCTGCGCGACGTCGGGCGCTACTTCACGGTCAACCAGCTGATGCAGCACGGGACCTACCGCGAGCGCTTCGAAACCGGTAGCTTCGCGTTCATCGAGCTGAACTACGCGCTGGTCCAGGCCTACGACTTCCTGCACCTGTTCCGCGCTTACGGCTGCCGCGTGCAGCAGGGTGGCAACGACCAGTGGTTCAACATCCTGGCCGGGCGCGACCTGATCCATCACGCCGACGCCGGCGAGGCGTTCGCGCTGACCACCCCGTTGATCACCACGACCTCGGGCCAGAAGATGAGCAAGTCGGCTGGCAACGCGCCGTGGCTCGACCCGCGGCAGACCTCGCCCTACGACTTCTACCAGTACTGGCGCAATACCGAGGACGCCGACGTCGGACGCTTCCTGCGCCTGTTCACGTTCCTGCCGCTCGAGGAGATCGCCGAGCTCGAGCGCAAGACGGGCGCCGAGTTGAACGACGCCAAAGCAGTGCTGGCCTTCGAAGCGACGCGGATCACGCATGGCGACGACGAGGCGCGCAAAGCGGAACAAACCGCCCGCGCCCGTTTCGGTGGCGGCGGCGAGGACGTTGGCCCGAGTGTCGCGGTGCGTGTGCCGACCGGTCTGGTCGAGCTCGCCGTGCAGGCCGGGCTGGCCGAGTCCAGGAATGCGGCCAAACGGCACCTGCAGACGGGCGGCTTCAAGCTGGACGGCCAGACCCAGTCGACCGAGCGGCTCGTGGACCCGTCCGAGCTGCCGCTGATCCTGAGCCTCGGCAAGCGCAAAGTCCGCCTGGTCGCGGGCTCGGACTCGGCCTAGACGGGGCGGCCGCTGGGGCGCGCGTACTGGCCCACCGTCCGCACCAGGTCGTCCAGGTCAAACGGCTTGGCGATGCAGGCGTTGATCGGCATCGCGTGCACGCGCCGCAGCAGGTCCTGCACCGCCGAGATGACGACAATCGGCACGTCCGCGCACAGGTGCTCCTTGTGGCAGGCCTCCAGGAACGAAAAGCCGTCCATGACCGGCATCATGAGATCCAGGATGACGGTCGCCGGACGATTGGCGCGCATCGCATCCAGCGCCTCCCGGCCGTGCGCGGCCAGATCGACCACGTAGCCCTCGCCTCGCAACGCGTCGGCGACGAGCCCGCGGATGGCTGGGTCGTCGTCGACAACCAGCACGTACGAATACGCCATGCGATGTAGGACCTCGGCAGTATGCCACACCGCAAGCCCGCACTCGCGCGCGTCGGAAGTTGCGACCCGCCGGAGGCAGCTGCAAGCGCTTCGAGGGCTCCCCCGAACGTGTCAGTTCAAGGCACGCACTGAGTGGGAGGCGCTGGGCTTACACCTTGCCGTTGGCCTGTCCGTTTTTGTGCTCGTCGAGGGCGGCCTCCGCTCGGTCGGCCGCGAGTGAGGCGTCGGTGGCGCCAACGATGGTGTCGATGAGGCCGTACTCCTGGGCTTCGAGCGCGCTCATCCAGTAGTCGCGGTTGATGTCGCGCGAGATGCGCTCGGCGTCCTGGCCGGTGTCGGCCGCGAGTAGCTGTTTGATCCGCGCGTTCAAGCGCAGGATCTCGCGCGCGCCGACTTCGATGTCGGCGGCGGTGCCCTGGACGCCAGTCGATGCCTGGTGAATGAGCATGCGCGAATTCGGCAGCGCCAGCCGCTTGCCCTTCGCGCCGCCACCCAGGATCACGGCCGCGGCGCTCGCGGCCATCCCGACGCACGTCGTCGACACGGCCGGGGTCACGAGCTGCATCGTGTCGTAGATGGCCAGGCCGGCGTCGGCGTCGCCACCGGGGCTGTTGATGTACAGCTGTATGTCTCGATCGGGATCGTCCTGCTGCAGAAACAGTAGCTGGGCGACGATCGTGTTGGCCACTTCATCGGTGACTTGGGTCCCCAGGAAGATGATGCGGTTGCGCAGGAGCAGCGAGAAAATGTCGTAGGCGCGCTCGCCGCGGCTGGTCTGCTCGACCACCATCGGCACGTTGTAGGCAATCGGACGTTGGGGCATCAGTGGCCTTTCAATCAGCGTGATCGGGGGACCGCGGGTGGAACCCGAGCGGGCGGTCGGGCGGGGCGTCGGCCACGCGGGTCGCCGCGGCGTTCAAGCCGTCCGCCAGTGCCACGCACGCCTCGACGTACGCCCGCCACATGGCACGCGGGAGCCGCTTTGCGAGGACCTCGCGGAGTCGCGCCTGGTACGCCTCGAGCTCGGCGGCGACCTCGGGCTCGACGCGCTGGCCGTCCGCGCCCTGCGGCGCCTGGGCGACAGGCAGACCGACCAGCCGATCGAGGGTCACGCGTTCGATCCCGAAGGTATCGGCCAGGCGCTGCAGGTACTGAAGGGTTGGGACGACGTGGCCGCGCCGCCAGCGGGAGACCTGGGTGTCGGCGACGCCGACGGAGCGAGCCAGCTGCGCCTGGCTCAGACCGCGATTGAGCATGCTGGCCTGCAGCCAACCGGCGAATCGCGTGCCGGGGGGTTCATACATCAGCCCTAGTGTGACAGGCCGGCTACCTTGCTGACAAGTAAGTCAGCGATCCGCGCGGGATCGACCTAGAGAATGTCGAGCGGCCGCTCCACCATCTCCCGCTGCGGCCGGAACGGGTTCTCCGCCAGGCGCTGGCGGCCGAGCATGCTGTCGACCACCAGGCGGCTGCCGCCGGCGCTGGCCATGATCCCGTGGCCGCTGTAGCCAACGTTGAGCACCAGGCCCGGGACGTCGCTCGGGCCGAGCAGCGGACGGTGGTCGGCCGTGTACGTGTACTGACCCGCCTGGAGCAGCCAGTACGCGCTGCCCTCCTCCCAGATCGATTTCCAGAGTGGCGACAGGCGCGCGAGGCTGCACGGCGAGCGCGGGTCGAGCAACCCGAAGGCGAAGTCGGTGCTCGTCGGCACGTTCTCGAGTGGCGCCCCGGCAGGCGTCTGGGCGTCCGTCCACAACGCGTAGCAGCCTGAGAGCGCCGGCCGCCAGTGCGCCGCGGTCTCCTCGTGGATCGTCATCGGCGAGGTGGCGGGCAGCGCCGGCAGGTCGGGCATGACCAGCTTGTGACGGATCGTCGGCCGCAGGTCCAGGTTCAGCCCGGCGAGCGCCGCGACCGGTCCCGCAAACGGACCGGTGGCGATGACCGCGTGCTCGCAGGCGATCGAGCCGCGCGGCGTTTGCACGCCAACAACCCGATCGCCGCGCGTGACAAAACCAATTGCCGGCGTCTCGAGGCAAATCGTCGCCCGACTGGCCCGCGCGTACCCGAAGGTGAGCCGCTTCGGATCGAGCCAGCCGTCGCCCTGACGAAAGCGCGCCTGGATGATCTCGTGGCCGAGGTAGGGAAAGCGGTAGCGCGCCTCGTCGCCGTCGAGCACTTCCAGGTCGCTGACGCCCCAGCCGAGGAGGGCGGCGGCGAACTGGCGCTGATGCTGCGCGCCGGCGTCCGACGTGGCGCAAAACAGGTAGCCCTGCTTGTGGATGTCCAGGTCGTAGCCAGGCAGTTCGGCAATCTCGGCAAAATGGTCGAAGAGGTCAATGCCCTCGCGGACGACGGCGACCTCCTCGGGGTTGTCAAACTGCAAGCGAAACGCGCCAGTCGAGACGGGCGTCGTCAATGTACATAGCGCTGGCCGTTTTTCGAGGATGACCACGCGCAGCCCGGCCCGACAGGCGAAAAATGCCGTCGCGGCGCCGACGATGCCACCCCCAACGACCACGACGTCCGCGCTTGCCGGGAGCCCATCGGTCGCCAGTTGGAGCGCTGGCCAGGGCGTCATGCGGTAGCCGGCCAGACCCCGTCGACCGGTATCGCTTCGTCCTCGCCGGGCCACGGGGGCAACGTCGCGATGACGACCTCGAGTGGCGTCGAACCGTCGGCCCGGAACTGAAAGGCCACCCCGAGCGGGATGCTGAGAGCCACCCCGGGCTCGAGGTTCACGATCTCGTCGGTGGCGGCCGCGCGGCGCCACACCTGGCCGCGGCCGGCGACACAGAACCACAGCTCCTCGACCGTGCGATGGCGCACCGCGCGCGTGACCTGACCTGGCGGCAGCGTGCAGTGCACCATGCTGCCACCCGCGACCTGTACGAGGACGCGGATCTCCGACCCGTCAGGTGCCAGCACATCATGCGCCGCGGCCAGCCGACGGGTTTGCCACGTCATGCAGCGATTGTGGACCAAAACACGCGGGATGCGTATTTCTCGATCGGTCTGGCCCAACTATTGCAATTGCTGACATCCGGACAACGGCAAGCGAACTCGGGAAGAATCGGTGACCCAAGACGAGTACCCGGCGATTAGGGCACACTACTGCATCTCCGAAGTATGCTTGAAGATTGTCACTTATCTTCGAAGGGATGCTTGGATGCAGTTCTCAGTACCGAAGTTGATCGCGCTGTTGGGCGCGGTGTCCGCGCTGTTGTTAGTGTCAGTCCCGGCGGCATCGGCGGCGGACTGGATGCCAGGCCCAGGTGGTGTCCTTGATAACACCTACGCCGGCTTCATCGACATTCCGTCGGGTGGTAGTACCGTGCCTGGCAGCGGCTCGTTCACCGTCGCGGGCTGGTTTGTCGACAAGACCGCGCAGGGCTGGGCGGGCGCCGATGACGTGCAGGTCTGGCTGGGGACGATGGATGGCGGCGGCAAGATGCTCGCCAAGGCGGTCTTCGCCCAGTCGCGGCCAGACGTGGCCTCAGCGTTGGCGTATCCGTATTTCGCGGCCTCCGGGTTCGGCGCAGCCATCGCCGGCTCGGCCGTGCCAGCCGGTCCGCAGACGCTGAACGTCTACGCGCACACGCCTGGTAAGGGCTGGTGGTTCAAGAGTCTGAGCGTGAATGGTGGTGGTCCTGGCACCGGGACGGCCGCGGCACCCGCGCCCGCCGCGACGACGTCCACCGCTGGCGGGGCGCCCGTCGTGGTGATCACCGCTCCGACCGAAGGCCAGAACGTCTCGACCAAGTCGGACTTCACGATCACCGGGACGACCAGTGACGCGCCGAACATCGACCGGATCGAAGCCTGGATCGACGGTGAGCGCGACTCGTCCACAGGTCGCTTGCTGGGCACGACCACGCCGGACAGTTCCGGTTCGTGGTCGATAACGTTCACGCCGACCCACTTCGCCTCGACGCACTCGAACGTGTACGTGTACTCACACGACAGGGCGAATGGTTTGGAGACCGAGGTCGTCCGCGGCTTCAACATCGTCGACAAGTAGCTTCGAAGGTTCTTCGCCGTCGAAGGGTGCCGGCCTGGCGAGGGTCGGCGCCCTTCACTTTGCATGCGCCCGCGTCTAGCGATCCCAAGCTTGGGATCGTCCTACATCCGTCGCGACACAGCACGGTCGCACCGTGGGTCGGCTATTAGCTCGTCCGCGGGCGACACAGCACGGTCGCACCGCGGGTCGGCTATTAGCTCGTCCACGGGCGGCCGTGGGCACTTCACCTGCGCTGCGCGTCCGCCCGTACGCGTCTGGCGTCAGTAGCAACCACATCCACGGCTTTCGCGTGCACGCTGCAAGAACGAAGCGAGCGCAGCGAAGCGGGCAGCTACTGCGGCGTGCTCGTCAATAACTCGGTGATCGTTACCAGCCGATAGCCCGCGGCGCGCAGCGTCTCGATCACCGCCGGCAGCACCTGCGCGGTGGTGTCGACCGTCGTCGGACTGTCGAAGTGGAGGACGATGATCGCGCCGTTGGTGGCGCCGTTGATGACGTGGCTGTAGACGCTCTCTGGGGTGGCCGCCCGCGTCCAGTCACCGCTGTCGACGCTCCACATGATCGGACGGTAGCCAAGACTCGCGGCGATGGCGCGCACCCGCGCGTTCTGGTACCCGGCGGACGGACTCCACAGCGGCCGGGTCGTGCGGCCGGTCACGGCGCTGATCGCCGCGTCGGCCGCTTCGAGATCGGCACGCACCTGGGCGTCGGTGGCTTGCGTCAAATCGAAGATGTGGTCGCCATGGCTGGCAATTTCGTGGCCGCCGTCGGCGATCTGGCGGAGCACGTCGGGGTGCTGCGCCGCCCACCAGCCCATGACAAAAAACGTGGCGTGCTGCTGGTGGTCGGCGAGCGCGTCCAGGATGGCGGTCGCGGGTTCGAAGCCGGCGCCGACGTTGAAGACGAGCGCGAGGTTGGCCAGGTTGGGATCGCCGCTGACGACCGGTGCCTCGGAGACGGGCACGCTGGGCGGGTCGGCGTGCGCGGCGGCGGCAGGGGCAACCAGCAGCGCCAGGAGGAGCACCAGCAGGCGGATCACGACGTGGCGCCAGTGTAAAGAAGCCACGCATTGTTGACAGCCGCGGCCCCAGGCCGTACGCTAGCGATATATCGGCGATATATCGCTAGATCACTTGTTTCGTGGAGGAGTGTCCCATGTTCGGACAGCATCATCAACGTCCCCCGCACTTCGGTTTCGCCTTCTTCGGTCCCCATCGGCGCTGGGCGGACGGCGAGTTTCCACCCGAGTGGCCGTTCGGTCGCTTCGGCCGCCGCTGGCGCGGCTTCGGCGGCTTCGATCAAGGCCCCGGCTCGGGCCCGGGCGAGCGGTTCTTCGGTCGGGGCGACCTGAAGTACGTCATCCTGGATCTGCTCAAGGACCAGCCGCGGCACGGCTACGACATCATTCGCGCGCTCGAGGACCGCATGGGCGGCCACTATCGCCCCAGCCCGGGCTCCGTCTACCCCACCTTGCAAATGCTCGAAGACCTGGGCTACGTCACGTCCGACCAGCAGGACGGCAAAAAGGTCTACTCGATCACCGACGCCGGCCGCGCCTACCTGACCGAGCAGGCCTCGACCATCGACGACATCCGCGCCCGCATCACCGCTGGCTGGGATGCCGCCCAGCGTCCCGAAATGGCCGACCTGATGCACGAGCTGCGCGAGCTGGCGCGCGCCCTCTTCCGCCAGGGGTCCCGCGGCGCGCTCAAGGATCCCGAGCGGCTGAAGCAGCTGCGCGAGATCGTCGCTCGGGCGCGCGCCGAGGTCGAAACGCTCGGCGAGCGCCCTCCGACGTCCCCCGCCGGCGCGCCGCCGAGCGAACCGCGCATGGTCTAGAGGGGCGGCAAGTCATGTTGCTGATGACTTTTCGGCCGCCCCTCTAGACCATCCAATGAACGGAGTTCGGCCGCTGCGAACACTCGGAATCGCAGCTTTCGGCCGAACTCCTAGATCGCGGCTTCTGCCTGCGCCAGCGCCCGCCGCGCCGCGGCGTGCGCTTTGTCGGCCTGGTCCCGACGCGCGGCGGCGCTGAGCGCGGCCTGCTCGGCGGCGGCGACCTCCATGCGGAGGTCACGCAGCTGCGCCTGCAGCTCCCGCAGCTGATCCTGTAGCTGGTCGACCTGGGCGTGCACCGCCTGGCGGTGCTGCTCGGCGGCCTCCGCCGCGCGGGTCCGGTCGGCCACCGCCTCGGCCGCGACCTCGAGCGCGTCGCGCGCGTCGGCGATGTGCTGTTCGGCTTCCGCGCGCTGCCGACGCGTGCGCTCGGCGGCGCGCGCTTCGAGATCTTCCTCCTTCGGCGCTCGAGCCGTGGCCGGCGCCGCGCGCTGCTTGTCTTCGACAACCGGCGCTGCCAGAGGCGGCACCTCCGTCCCGAACCCCGCGTACGCCGCCGGCTTGACGAGCCGACCCGTGCGGATCTCGTCGGCGACGTCGGCGCGCGCCAGCGCCGCGGCGAGCGTCTCCTGGACTTCACGTTCCATCGACGCGGTGACGGTGACCTCGGCCGCCTCGCCCAATGACCGCGCCGCGCGGACCAGCGCCGCCTCCAGCTCCCGACGCCGCGCCGTCAGACGCAGCAGGTCTGGCCCGGACGCTTGCGCCTGCGCGCGGCTCAGGTCCTCGCCAAGCTCGAGGAGCTGCGTCAACCGGTCGCGCTGGTTGCGCCACAACAGATTGATGAGCCAGGCGCTCTGGGTTGGACGTCGCAGTTGCGCCAGCGCCCGGGCCAGCGGCTGCTGACCATTGGCCCGCGCCTCGCGGATGTGTTCGTCACGCGCGCCGGCGAAGGCGTCCGGACGCAGCGCGTACAGCGCGTCAGCGATCTCGTCCACCGGCTCTATGGTGCCCTACTTGACCGCGCCGCTGGTGAGCCCCGCGACGTAGTAGCGCTGCAGCAGCAGGTAGAACAGCACACACGGCACGATCGAGATCGTGACCCCGGCCTGCAGGACCCCCCAGTCGGTGCCGCCGAGGGTGCCGTACGCTTGGACCACCTGCCAGAAACCAACACTTCCCTCCCCACCGAACGCGCGCGGTCCCGCAAGCGGGTGACCCACCGCGACGTCGCCCGCCTCGCTTCCGTCTCGACGGCGGTCGTGTCCTACGTCATCAACAATGGCCCCCGCGCCGCCTCACCCGAAGCCCGGGCGCGTGTCCTCAAGGCCATCGAAGAACTCGATTATCATCCCAACGCCGTCGCGCGCGGCCTGCGCGCGCAGCGCACGCACACCATCGGGTTCATCGCCCGCGACTACTCACCCCTCGACGTCTTCGTCTCGCCATTCAGCGCCGCGGTGCTGACCGGGCTGGCCGTGGAACTCAAGGACAACGACTACTACCTGCTGGTGCATCCGCTGGGCATTGGCGAAGATCTGGCGCCGCTCGGGCGTCTCCTGCGCAGCGGTCGGCTCGACGGTGTGGTCGTTCGCTTGGTGGACTCCACGCCGAGCAGCGACGCACTGCTGGAGCTGGTCGCGGCCGCCGGGTTGCCGTGTGTGTGTCTGGAACGACCGGTGGATCCTCGTTTTGGCTTCGGGTCGGTCTTGTTCAACAACCTGGACGGGGGCCATACCGCCACGGCGTACCTGGTCAGCCAGGGCCACCGGCGCATCGCCCATCTCGGCGGCGACCCGCTGTATGAAAGTGCGCGGGCGCGCCGACTCGGCTACGAGCGCGCGCTGCGCGAGGCCGGCCTCCCCATCGACACGCGACTGATCCAGGGTGGCTCGTGGGATCCAACCACCGTCGACGCGGCGGTGCGGATGTTGCGCGGACTGGCGGATCCGCCGACCGCGATCTTCGCCGCCAACGATAGCCTGGCGTTCCGCGCCGTCGAAATCCTCCGCAACGGAGGGTGCCGGATTCCCGAAGACGTGGCGGTCGTCGGCTTCGACGACATTCCCCTGGCCCAGGAGATGTTTCCACCGCTGACCACGGTGCGCATTCCACTCACCGACATCGGCCGCCGCATCGCCACGCGCCTGTTGCACCTGATCGAGTCGGACGGTCCCGGCAGTGCCGAGTCCGACTTGATGCCCGCCGAGCTGGTCCTGCGCAGCACCGCGTGAACCAGCGGTGTACGCCACAACCGATCGCTCGGCGCCCCGAGTTCTAGCGCGCGCGCATGCGGTTGTTCTTGGCGTTGTGCTCCACCTCGGCCAGGCCGAGTGCTTCCATGAGCGGCGGAATGTACATCCCGAAGCGACCGCGCAGGCCTTTTTTCAGGCCATACCAGCCGCCGACGGGATTCTCCGCCGAGCGGCCCCAGGCTTCGACGGTCCCCGGCGCGGCTGACTTCTGTTCGTCGGCCGAACCGAGCGGCAGCCAGTCGCCGTGCGCCTTGAGCATCGCGTGCAGGTCCTCCAGACAGCGCAGCTGGTAGCGCAGCTCGGTCTTGCCGACGGTGCAGATCAACTGGGGTGGGTCGAGCGTTTCGTCGCGATACATCTGGTAGTCCGACGTCCCGGGCGGCGTCTTCAGATTCCAGGGTGAGTCCTTCGTCCCGTTGCCGCTGACTTGAACGGTTGACACGTGCCGTGCCCTCCCGGTTCGGTCACAAAAATTTTACCGATGGTACCACCGGGAGGCCGGCTGTCGCGCCGGAGGTGCCCCTGCCTGGAATCGAACCAGGGTCTTGTCTTTATGAGAGACCGGCTCTTGGCCTTTGAGCTACAGGGGCAGGTGTCCGTCGGAAGTTTAGCGTAGGGCGCCCGGTGCGGGGCTGGTGCTTAACACGATCCTGACGCCGGCCGACTGGACGAATCGCCGCGCACCTGTCAGGATGAATTCAGGGACCCCTTCCCCAGATGAATTCCAGACGTTGACACGCATACTGGTCATTGACGACGAGCCCACGATTTGTGAACTCGTCGCCGACACGCTGCGCGACTCAGGCTACATCGTTGATACCGCTCCCAACGGGGCCGACGCCCTGGAGCGGATGCATCGGCACCTGCCGCACGCGATCGTCCTGGATCTGATGATGCCGCGACTCAACGCCAGCGGCTTCGTTGAGCGCGTGCGCCTTAACCCGCGTTTCGCGGCGATCCCCATTCTGGTCATCACGGCGTCCTACGCGGCGCACGAAGCCGCCGAGCGTCTGGGCGCGCGGGCCTGCTTGACGAAACCCTTCGAGCTCGACGAGCTCGTCGACCTGGTTGGTCAGATGATCGAGGAGTCGTCCCGACGCGCCGCCGCGAACCAGCCTGGCGTGCCGACCGTGGTGCCCCGATCGTTCGCCGCCGAAACCTGAGGTAGACCTCGGCGGCCG
>Ga0070730_10001457_pt1 | contig 22808 bp, 19 predicted proteins | sample Coa_R1_3_FD_66447 | JGI IMG/M metagenome (GOLD analysis project Ga0070730, IMG submission 66447) | Surface soil microbial communities from Centralia Pennsylvania, which are recovering from an underground coalmine fire - Coalmine... | ecosystem: Environmental > Terrestrial > Soil > Unclassified ... | reverse complement strand
GCTTCTCTTCCAGCGTCTTCATCAAGGTGTCGAAGGAATCCGAGAAGAGCTTGCCGCCCTCGTCCTCCAACTGATCGGTGACGACCTTATAGCTGACGCCAACCTCCTCAAGCTGCTGGAGAACGCGGCGCGCCTCGTCGATGCCCTGGGTCAGCGTATTTGCCACCTTGCCATGATCTTTGAAAGCTTCGATGGTCTGCGTGGGCATTGTGTTGACCGTCTCCGGCCCGATCAGGTCGGCCACATAGAGCGTATCACTGTAACGCGGATTCTTAGTGCTGGTGCTGGCCCACAGGCAGCGCTGCACCATCGCGCCCTTTGCTTTGAGGCGCGCAAAACGCTCGCCCTGGTGGAAAAGTTCGAGATACTTCTGATAGGCCAGCCTGGCGTTGGCAACAGCGGATTTACCCAGCAGGTTGGTCAGCTTCTCTTTCTCGGCGCCGCTGGCCGTCTTGATCTTCTCTTCAAGCAGCTTATCGACCAGCGTATCCACGCGGCTGACAAAGAAGCTGGCAACCGAGGCGAGCTTATCAATCGGCTGGCCGGCGGCCACGCGCTTCTCCAGCGCGTTCAGGTAGGCATTGGCAACCTTCTCGTAATAGTCCAGCGAGAAGATCAGCGTGATGTTGATGCTGATGCCTTCGGTGAGGCACTGTTCAATGGCGGGCAGACCCTCGTCGGTCCCCGGAATCTTGACAAAGACGTTGGGCCGGTTGACCTCATCGTGCAGGCGGTGCGCCTCGGCGATGGTGCCTGGTGTATCGTGAACCAGATGGGGCGAAACTTCAATAGAGACGTAGCCATCCAGCCCATTGGTGCGGTCATAGACGGGGCGCAGCTTATCGCAGGCCATCTGAATGTCTTCGACCGCCAGCGCCTCAAAGAGTTCGCCAGCAGTCTTCTTGCCGTCAGCGCGAATCAGCTTGTTCAGCGTCTCGTCGTAATCGCTGCTGCCGCCAATCGCCTTTTCAAAGATCGAAGGGTTGGACGTAATGCCCGTAATGGCATCTTCTGCGATCATGCGATCAAGTTCGCCAGAGGTAATCAGGCTGCGACGAATGTAGTCCAGCCAGATGCTCTGACCGGCGTCGTGCAGTTGCTGCAAAGGATTCTTTGCCAAGGCACTTGCTCCTTTCGGTTTCAATCCTCGCCCGCGCAAAAGCAGGCGCACTAAGCAAGAACACCTGGTTTGGGAGGATGTTCTTCATTCATTATATTCCTTTATCTTCCTTCTATCGCCCTTCGGCCTCAATCTCATCGACCTTGCCCAGCCGCCGCATGTGGCGTGTCTCTCCGCTGAACTGCGCGGCCAGAAAAGCTCGAATCAGATCTGCTGCCAGTTCGGGGCCAATGATGCGCGCGCCCAGGCAGAGGACGTTCATATTGTCGTGTTCCACACCCTGGTGGGCCGAATAGTGATCGTGGCAGACGGAAGCGCGGATACCCTTCATCTTGCTGGCGGCCACTGCCGCGCCCACGCCACTGCCACAGACCAGCACGCCGCGCTCGGCCTGCCCACTCAGGATGGCCTCGCCGACGGCCCTGGAAAAATCTGGGTAGTCGTCGGTGGGGTCCAGGTTGAAGGCGCCCACGTCCACTGCCTCGTGCCCTTCTTTGCGCAGTTCCTCCAGAATGAACTCTTTGAGGGGATAGCCCCCGTGATCCATACCAACGGCTACGCGCATCGCGCACGCTCCTCTTCTAACTGGTCGCTTCGTGCCCCGGCACAGGTGTGCCGCTGGGCGTCGCGCCCGATTCAACGATCTGCCTGGCCTGTTCGTGCTGCCCCACTAGCCGCAAGGCGCGCGCCGCGACGTTCTCCACCGTCAGCCCGTATTTTTCCATCAGCGTCTGATACGGCGCCGACGCGCCAAAACGCTCGATGCCAACGACATCGCCATCCAGGCCAACATAGCGATACCAGCTCATCGGCGAGGCCGCCTCGACGGCCAGGCGCTTCGTCACGCTGGATGGAAGAACACTCTCGCGGTAGGCTTGCGGCTGGCGGTTGAAGATTTCCATGCTGGGCACGCTGACCACGCGCGCGTGGACGCCATGCTCGGCCAGATGCTTTGCCGCGCTGGTAATCAGCGCCACCTCCGATCCGGAGGCCATCAGGATGATGTCGGGCTGGCCGTTAGGCGCGTCCGCCAGGATATACGCGCCCTTCTGAAGGCCGCTGGCGGGCGCGTAGACGCTGCGGTCCAGGTGCGGCAGGTTCTGGCGCGTCAGCACCAGGGCCGTCGGACCAGTTGTGCGCGTGAGCGCGGCGCGCCAGGCTTCGGCAACCTCATTGCCGTCGCAGGGGCGAATGACGGTAATGTTGGGAATCGCCCTCAGCGCCGAAAGCTGCTCCACCGACTGATGCGTCGGGCCATCCTCGCCCAGACCGATGCTATCATGCGTGTAAACATAGATCACGCGCTGCTCCATCAGGCAGGCCAGACGAATGGGCGGGCGCATGTAGTCTGAGAAGATCAGGAAGGTCGCGCCAAAGGGAATGACGCCGCGATGCAGCGCCATGCCGTTGAGGACTGCCCCCATCGCATGCTCGCGGATGCCAAAGTGCATATTGCGTCCGCCGGGCTGCGCGCCAAAATCGGCGATGCCCTTCATCAACGTGTCGGTTGATGGGGCCAGGTCCGCCGAGCCGCCGATCAGCGTCGGCAGCTTCGCGGCAATCGCGTTAATCACTCTGCCGGAGGAGACGCGCGTCGCAATCGGCGGGTCTTCCGGCTTGAAGACAGGCATCTCAGCATCCCAGCCCGCCGCCAGACCGCCGCTCAGCGCGTGCTTCCAGAGCGTCGCCAGATCGGGATAGGCGGCGGCATACGCCGCCATGCGCTTCTGCCAGTCGGCCTGCGCCGCTGTGCCGCGCTCGACTGATTGGCGGAAATGCGCCAGCGCCTCGCCGGGCACGTAGAAGTCTTGATCGGGCCAGCCGAGATTCTGGCGAGTCAGCCTGATCTCATCCACACCCAGCGGCGAGCCATGCGCGCCAGCGGTATCGTGCTTGTTGGGGCTGCCCTCGGCAATGTGCGTGCGCGCAATAATCAGGCTGGGGCGCAAGGTTTCGGCGCGTGCGTTATTCAGCGCGTCCCGAATCTGGGGCAGATTGGCGCCGTCCACGCGCTGGACATGCCAGCCATACGCCTCGAAGCGATGGCCGACCTCTTCGCTGAAGGCCAGGTCCGTGTTGCCCTCGATAGTGATGTGGTTGTCATCGTAGAAAAAGATCAGCTTGCCCAGGCCCAGATGCCCGGCCAGCGAGGCGGCCTCGTGCGAGATGCCTTCCATCAGGTCGCCGTCGCTGCATATCCCATAGGTATAGTGATCGACTACCGTATGCCCTGGCCGGTTAAAGATCTCGCCTAAGAAGCGCTCGGCAATCGCCATGCCGACGGCGTTGCCAAAGCCCTGGCCCAGCGGGCCGGTCGTCGTCTCCACGCCTGGCGTCAGGCCATGCTCAGGATGCCCCGGCGTCTGGCTGCCCCACTGGCGGAACTGCTGCAACTGCTCCAGGGGCAGATCATACCCCGTCAGGAAGAGCAGGCTGTAGAGCAGCATCGAGGCATGCCCACAGGAAAGCACAAAGCGGTCGCGGTCCGGCCAGGCTGGATCGGCGGGATTATGCTTGAGGAAACTGGTCCACAGGGTATAGCCGATGGGCGCCAGGCCCATTGGCGTCCCCGGATGGCCGCTGTTAGCCTTTTGCACGCCATCCACCGACAGCATGCGGATCGTGTTGATGCACAGCGTCTCCAGCGGCGTCTGCGTCGGCTGGGCTGGCATGTCTGTCTGGGGTACAGTCAAATCGTATCGCCTCCCTCAGTTTTGCCTCACCAGGCAATGAAATAGTGTTGTCCTTTTCCCGTCTAATCATAGACCAGAACGGCCCAGAGAGCAAGAAGCCTTGCCTTCAGATCGCCGCTCCTTGTAGTGACCACCCCTCAATTTTTGGCAGAACCCTCCTCTTATGCTGTCACGCAAAGCAGAGAAACGTTACGACCACACTTCGCTGTAACGAACTGCGACGGGGAAAGACAGTATGGAAGATTGAAACAAGAACACGACAACAAGGATGCCCATTACGTATTTGGAGGAGCAATTACCCGATGTCTCACACCAATATCACCCTCTATGGCACCCTCTGGTGCAGCGATTGCAAACGCGCCAAGATGTTCTTTGGCGAGCAGCGCGTCCACTACAAGTTTGTCGATGTGGATAGCGACAAAGAGGGTCTGGCCTTTGTCGAGAAGGTCAACAACGGCAAGCACATCATCCCCACCATTGTCTTTGAGGATGGCTCTACCCTGATTGAGCCGTCCAACGCGGACCTGGCCGCCAAACTGGGCATTCAAACGGCGGCGAAGAATCGCTTTTATGATCTGATCGTCGTGGGCAGCGGCCCGGCGGGTCTGACGGCGGCGCTCTACGCGGCGCGCGAGGGCATCGACACGCTGGTGATCGAGCGCGGCGGCGTCGGCGGGCAGGCAGGCATCACCGAGCGGCTAGATAACTTCCCCGGCTTCCCCGAAGGCGTCACCGGCGCGGAGTTTGCCAACCGGCTGCGCCAGCAGGCCGAGCGCTTTGGCGTGGAGATTCTCTCGGCGCAGGAGGTCACGGATATTAGCACCGATGGCGAGTACCGCCAGGTGCGCACGGCAGATGGCAATGAGTATCGCGCCTGGGCGATCTTGCTGGCGACGGGTTCCACCTATCGGCGGCTGGGCATCCCCGGCGAGGAAGATTTCATCGGCGCGGGCGTGCATTTCTGCGCCACCTGCGATGGTCCGTTCTATCGCGGCAAAGAGGTACTGGTCGTCGGCGGGGGCAACTCCGCCAGCGAGGAGAGCCTCTTCTTGACCAAGTTTGCCAGCCAGGTAACCATCGCCACCAGAGGCGATCAACTCAAGGCCAGCAAGGTCGTCGTCGAGAAGGTGCAGGAGACGCCGCAGATTCAGGTCATCACCAACGTGGCCCCGGTTGAGTTCAAAGGCAAGACCAAACTGGAGACGGTAGTCTTGCGCAACGCCCAGACCGGCGAAACCAGCGAGGCGCATCCGGCAGGCGTCTTTGTCTTCATCGGCCTGACGCCCAATACCCAGATTGTGAAAGACCTCGTGAAGCTGGATGGATACGGCTTTATCATGACCGATGGCATGCTCCAGACCAGCGTGCCGGGCATCTTTGCCGCTGGCGACTGCCGCGCCGATAGCACAAAGCAGGCGGCATCTGCTGCTGGTGAAGGCGCCGCCGCCGCGCTGGCGCTGCGTCGCTATATCGAGCCGCTCACCAGCGGCATGCCCAAACACGGCATGTTGATGGAGGAGGCGGTGGCAATGTAGAGACGCTGGTGGATAATGATTGTTGCTTTTTTCCTGGGACACCTGTTCGTCCTAGCCCGCGCAGGCGGGCTTCGCGGAGCCTCTGGCTCCTCCAGGCGCGGGTTTACCCGCCAGCCACGTCGCCCGCGTGGCCTCGCTTAAAAATCAAACGTCATAATCCGCCAGCGCGTTTGACGAGGCTGGCGCGTTGCGCTATACTTTCCTGCGGCAAGGCCAGGCAACGGATTGCCCTCCAACGCGGTTGCGGTGGAGGGCATGAGCAGCCCGAAAGTAGGAAGGCATGAGCGAGCAAGCGCGCCAGCCCGGCGAAGCACCCAAACCTATCGTCATCCAGCAGAGTCCGGCGGGCGCTGATTTCTCAGCCCCGCCGACATCGCCGGAAGACCTGCGTCTAGTCGAGGCGCTGCGTCGGGGCGAAGAGGCGGCTTTTGTCATGCTCATCAATCAGTATCACGCGCCGCTCTTGCGGCTGGCGCTGCTCTACGTGCCGGATCGGACGCTGGCTGAAGAAGTGGTGCAGGATACCTGGATCGGCGTGCTTCAGGGCATTCATCGCTTTGAGGCGCGCTCCTCGCTGAAGACCTGGATTTTTCACATCCTGATGAACCGCGCGCGCACGCACGCGCAGCGCGAGAGCCGCAGCGTCCCCTTTTCGTCGCTGGTGGATTTTGACGCCGAGCAGACCGATGGGCAGCCAGATGCTGATCGCTTCTACCCGCTGGACCACCCCACCAGACCCGGCCAGTGGATTTCGTTTCCCCCAAGCTGGGACGATGTGCCCGAAGATCGCCTGCTCTCCCTGGAGACACGCGGGCGCATCAAGCAGGCCATCCAGATGCTGCCGCCCAGCCAGCGCGAGGTGATTACGCTGCGCGACATCGATGGGTGGTCCTCAGATGAGGTCTGCGCCTTGCTGAGCATCTCCTCGGCCAATCAGCGTGTCCTGCTCCATCGCGCGCGAGCGCAGGTGCGGCGCGCGCTCGAACGATACCTCAAGGAAGAGTAGGGGCTGACATGATAAACGCTGAAGAACTCAAATGCAAAGAAGTCGTAGGACTTGTCACCGAATATCTAGAGGCTGCGCTGCTCCCCATGACTCAGGAACAGCTTGAGGAGCATCTTGCCAGGTGCCCCGGCTGCCGCGACTACCTCTTGCAGATTCAGCAGACCATCAGCATGCTGCGCGCGCTGGCCGAAGAATCAGACTTTCCCGAAACGCGCCAGGACCTGCTGCGCATCTTCCAGACCTGGAAGAACACGCAGCAAACGCCCTAGCACGCTGCCGTATTTTCGTCCTGGCCTGCGCAGGCAGGCTTCGCGGCGCGCGCAGGCGCGGCCTTCAGCCGCCAGCCCTCGGCGCTGCATGACGATCCACTTGAGGATGGTGAAACGAGGATAGTGAAACTAGCAGGTGGCCTCTTCGATGCCTGGCTCGCCGGGCTGCTCCTCTTTGCGCCCCAGGGCGCGCATCACCAGCCCAACCTCTTGATGCAGCGGGGCCAGCACGATGGCCCCCACGAGCATAATCGTGCCCGTCGTCAGCAGGCGCAGGGTGAGAAAACAGCCCACCGCCAGATTCTTGCTCAGCCCAAATTGCAGCAGCACCCCCAGCCCCGACGCCTCGACGGACCCCAGGTGCGGCAGAACCGGCACGACCAACACCACTCCTAGCGAGAAGGCAAAAGAGGCCAGCGCCTCGTGCCAGCCAAATCCGGGCGAGAGCGTCTCTCCGATGATCGTGAGCGCCGTCACCTGGGCGCCGAGATAAACCGCCGTCAGCGGCAGGCCACAGGCAAATGTGCGCCAGGAGAAGAGCAGCTTCCCGCCTTCCAGAAACTGCCTCGCCCCCTCGGCCAGCGGGCGCAGCCGCCGCGAGCGCCGCGCCCAGCTTTCCAGGGTAGCGTCGATAAAACGCCACCGGAAGAGGATGAAGCCGACCAGCAGCATGCCCAGCAAGATCGCCAGCGCCAGCGGGCGCAGCCAGGGCCAGCCAGGTACACCCACCACCAGCAGAGCGCTCAGACAAACGGCAATTTCGGTGATCAGCATCCAGGTGGTGGCCGCCGAGGAGCGCCCAATCTCCGAGCCAAGCGATCCCTTGAGCAGATAATTCTCCAGGAAAACGCCCATCGGCAGGCTATTGCCGATCTCACCCCCTGCGAAGGGGACAAGCAGCGCCTGCCAGTCTGGCCGGATATTCAGTCGAGCCAGGTAGAGTCGCCATTGGATCGCCTTGGCGATCAGATAGAGCAGCGTAAGCAGAAAGACCGGAACCAGCGCCCTGGGCAGCGCAGTGACAATTTCATACGAGACGGTATGGGCATTAGCAAACGTAAGGACAAAGGCTAGACATCCTGCGCTCAGCAACGTCGGGACAATGACCTTCGGGCGCCAGAGTCTTTTCACATTTCCTCCTCGCCTGATTCTTGAGAGGACCAATCCACGTCTGCTTCCCTGGGTGTCAGCTAGCTATAGTATACACTATAGCTTCCATAAGCTGACACCCAGCTAGTGGGAATAGCAAGATGAATTCCGCCGCTGCGAGGAGGAAGCGCCAGGTTCAGGTCGAGGGAGGTCCGCGATAATCTTTTTGCCCGCGTGAGTGCGTTTGATGGCGATACCAGAGTTCTTTCGAGGTTTCAGACGGTAAGGGAGTATCGGTCAACTGGCGCTCCAGATTGCGCAGATCGGTAATGGAGGTTTGCAGTTCTGCATCATCGCCCGCGTACTCAGTGATCTTGATAGCGACTTTGCGCAGCTTCTCGCGGGCGCCGCGCAGGTCGCCGCCCTGGCTGCGTTTGATCGCCTCGCGGTGAGCGCGGTCGGCATGGCTCAGGCCAACCCAGTGCATCACCGCTGTGTCGCGCTGCTCCGCATCGCAGGCGGGTCTGTCCGCATACAGAAAGCGAATCTCCTGCCACTCGCTGCTGCGTTCGGCGCCATCGCCCACCCACAGGATGCGCGCCCGCACACTCTGCCCATCCTGCTCACCCTGCGCCGGAAAGCCAAAGCGCACAATGACATGGCGTTCATCGCCGTGCAGCAGATCGCCAAGCGCAATCGACCAGCGTGATGAATCGCCGCTGGACTGATGCGACCAGTAGGCGCTGGTCAGGTCCACCTGAATACCAGGGTCCGCCCGCACCTCCAGGCGCGCCTGGCGGGCAGAGACCGCCAGCAGATCGCCAAGCTCGCCAATGAAGGTATCGGCAATCTCACTGGCCGCGCGCAGGTGGTGGAACTGGCCGCCGCCCGCCACCGCCAGTGGCCCCAGTAAGAGTTCGTTATAGTCAGGGCCGATGCCAAACGTACTGGTGCCGATCCCGGCGTGGTCCCGAATACCAGCGGCCTCGCTGGCGATCTGTTCAGGATCAGTCACGCCTACGTTCGCCAGGCCATCGGTCAAGAGAAAGCAGCGCGATACTCCTGCCTCCTGGGCGGGCGGGGCATCACCAGCGATGGCATTGCAGCCAGTCAACCAGCCCTCGTGCAAGGCCGTATTGGCGCGCGCCTCAATGCGCGAGAGCGCCGCGCGCGCGCTGGCCTTGAACTCCGCCGTCACATGCCCCAGTGTCTGGAGTATATCAATGCGATCATCAAAAATTATCAGCGCAGCCTGATCGCGCGCCTCCAGGCGATCCAGCACCGCCAGCGCGGCGCGTTTGGCCGTGCCCAGCTTCTCACCTTGCATCGAGCCACTGCGATCCAGCACCAGCGCCAGGGTCAAGGGCGCGCGATCCGCGCTTGCCGCATCCGCCGTCTGCTCGACCGCGAGGTGAAAGTCGATATGGCGGAAACTGCCCCCCTGACGAATGAGGCGTCGCTCAGGACACATCCTCAGCGTAATGTTCGCCTTGCTCCCGCCAACGTTGCCACTGCCAGCCCCCATAAAACGCCTCCTGATCATCAAGAAAATAGGATTGCTATTCAGCACCTCAGTCAACAAGTCCTGTGTTCGTCTTAGCCCGCGCAGGCGGGCTTGCCTGCCACCGGCAGCCAACGGTGGGCGGCGTAACCTCCAGGCGCGGGCGCACAAGCGCAGCGAGACTGTGGGCGCCCGGCCTCCGCCGCCGCAGGCGCGGCCTTCAGCCGCCAGCCGCGCGGCTTCCTGACCGGCATTCTACAGGTTGTGTCGCTTCTGTGGCGCGCTGGCCGCCAGCAGATGCTCAATCAAACGGCGCTGCTGATCGGCAACATCCGCCCTGACATGCAGCTCGATCCCCGGCGCCAGTTCCCACCGCTGCCACACAGCCCCTGGCAGGATAGACGCCAGTGGCGCGACAGGCTGAGACGCGCTCCCCACCGCCGGGGCCGCAGGCCCAGACGCCGCGCTGATCGAAGCTGCCCCGCTGCCCGGCGTCTGCTGACGCGCCTCACGCGCCTGGTTCAACAGCGTCGCCAGATATTCTTTGGGCGAACGCGCCTGCGCCGCCTGCTCGCGCTCCAGCGCGTGCCGCTCCTCCTCAGCCAGCAAGAGTTCTGCCTCCCCTAGCGAGAGCCGCGCAAGCATCTCGCGCATCGTCGCCAGCGGCACGCGCTGCTCCGAAAGCAGGCGAATCAGCCGCAGGCGCAGCAGATGCTCGCCACTATAGGTTGCCGCCTTCCCACGAGTGCCTGGCCCCGCCAGCAATCCCTCGCTAATGTAATAGCGGATGGTGCGTATCGGCGTGCCAACCAGTTCCGCCAGTTCCTCGATACTCAGAGCCACTTCGCTGTCTTGCATACTGCTAGTATACACAGTAACAGTGTTACTGTCAATAACCTGGATCACATAAAAACTGTGCAAGAGCGCACACGCTCAGCAAAAAAAGAAAACCCGGCGCGCCGAAATAATGTCATACCGTCAATTCTGTCAATTCTGTGCATTCCCGTCAATTCTGTCAATTCTGTCAATTCTTGGCGCTCCCTGCAATTCTTGCGCATGGAGCCATTCTGCTTCCTGGCAAAAGATGACAGAGGATGTCAAGATAAAGCGGCTATACTTGGCTCTGTTGTCCCTGTTGCGCGTGTTTCATAAGCAGAGGAGGCGCTTATGCACTATGGTTTCGTCATCCCCCTTTGGGATATGCTGATCATCCCCGAACTGGCCCAGGAGGCCGAGCAGGGAGGCTGGGATGCAGTCTTTCTCCCTGATTGCATCTCTATCAACACAGAAAGCGCTCCCATCAGTCCCGGCTACGATCCCTGGGTGATGCTGACAGCTATCGCGCTGCGCACAGAGCGCCTGCGGATCGGCACGATGCTCACGCCGATCTCGCGGCGGCGGCCCTGGAAGCTGGCGCGCGAGACAACAACGCTCGATCACCTCTCGCGTGGCCGACTCATCCTGCCGGTGGGCTTGGGCGCGCTGGATGACGCGGGCTTCGGCCAGGTGGGCGAGGTCACAGACCGCAAGGCGCGGGCGGAGATGCTGGATGAGGGGCTGGAAATCCTGACCGGCTTATGGAGCGGCCAGACCTTCAGCTTTGCAGGCAAGCACTATCAGGTGCGTGACCTGACCTTCCTGCCCCCGCCCGTGCAATCGCCGCGTATCCCCATCTGGGTCGTGGGCGCCTGGCCGCGCCAGAAGTCGATGCAGCGCGTGCTGCGCTGGGATGGGCTGCTCCCGGCCAAACTGAATGCCGATGGCAGCTTTGGCGATGTCACCCCAGCGGATATTCAGGCGATGAAGGCGTATATCGACGAGCATCGCTCCCAGACGACGCCGTTTGATATTGTCGTTGAGGGCCGGACGCCCGGCGCCGACCATGCGCAGGCGGTGGCCCAGGTGCGCCAATGGGCCGAAGCAGGCGCGACATGGTGGCTGGAGGCCATGTGGTCTGCGCCAAATGGACCAGATGACGTGCGCGCCCGCATCAGGCAAGGGCCACCGCGCAGCGCGTAGGCTAGAGTGAATCAGGCGGTTGGCTCCGGGGCGCCTGGCTCCTGCTCTAGTGCTTGCTCCGGCGGCGACTCCCCAGCCTCTGGCGTCGGCTCCATTGCCTGTGCTGGTGGGCGAAGATCGGCGGGCGCGCCAGGATAGGCCGCCATGCCTGCCGCCGGGCCAAGCTCCTCAGGACGCGCCGAGAGCCGCGCAGCTTTGCGCTCCAGGGCCAGGCAGATGAGATCGACGGCGCTCTCCAGGTCGAGGAAGGCGGTATTCACCACCAGATCATACAGGTGCGCGTCGGCAGGGCGCCGATTATACTGCGCTTGCAGATAGCGGATGCGATCACGGTCTTTGTTCTGAATGCGGTCGCGGGCAGCAGCTTCATCCAGCCCTTCGCGGCGCACGACGTAGGCGACGCGCGCGCCCAGAGGCGCAACGACGCGCACATGCAGCACATCGCGTCGCTCGCCCAGCAGCACCTGCGAACCACGCCCAACGATTACCACCTTCCCGGCAGCCACCGCCCCTTCGACAGTCTGGCGCAGGGCAGCAGTGTACGCCTGCGCGTCGGTTCTCAGCAGATCGGGCGCATCAGCCGGGAGGTCTGCCCCAGCCGTTGGCGCGGAGGACTGGAGCGCGCGCATACCAATCAACAGGCGGTCCAGCAAGCTCTGCGCGTGTTCGTCGCGCGCCTCGGCCTCGGCTTCACTCACCTTGAGCGCGTGAGCTACGCGCACCACGATCTCATGGTCAATCAACTGCCAGCCCAGGCGGCGCGCCAGGCGCACCGCCATCTCGCCGCCGCCGCTGCCATACTCCCGCGAGAGCGTGACGGCGCGCATCTGAGCGATCACATCCTGGTTCATGGGTTGCAGCCCTCCTTCAGTGGTCTTGCTTGTTTCCAGAGGAAATTATCAACCGGCAGAGGAGAAACGTGCTGAACATTTTCCATGCTCGGCTGCGCGGAAGCCTGTTGCGCCCGCGAGAGAGCAACCATCTGTACATAGTATATCATCAAATCCCTGAACAAAGGCTGCCAGGGCAACTACCTCCTCTGAACCAGCCCAGGTGCGGAGGGATGCTTTGACAATTCCTGGCGAGCAAAGAGAGAGGCCGCTTGAGCAGAGGTCAGCGGCCTTTCCCTTTTCAGGAGGGCGTATGAGTGTATTGAACTATGCGCCAGCGGGCAATCATGGGGAGATCAACGCTGCTGCTGGCGTTGGGCGGTGATGAAGGCCGAATACCAGCGCCCGCTCTCCTTAAGGATGCGGCGCTGGGTGGGATAATCGATATACACCACACCAAAGCGCTTGCTATAACCTTCGCCCCACTCAAAATTATCCAGCAGCGACCAGAGCATATAGCCCTGCACCGGCGCGCCCTGCGCGATGGCATCGGCAATCGCCTGGATATGGCCGCGCAGGTAATCGAGGCGCTGCGGGTCGCTGACATGCCCATTGCCATCCCAGCGATCCTCAAAGGCCGCGCCATTCTCGGTGATGAGCATGGTTCGCGGCGCGTAGTCGTCCTTCAGCCGGACGAGCAGATCGGTCAGCCCGGCAGGATAGACCTCCCAGCCCGGCCCCATCTGTGTATAGACTGAGCCAGGCATCTGCGTCAGCTCATCAAAGCCGGTCGGGGTCCAGGGGTTGGGCGCGGCCCCTTTTGGCTGGGCGCGCACGACCTTGCGCGAGTAGTAATTGACGCCCAAGAAATCAATCGGCGCTGAGATGGTCGCCAGATCGTCCGCCTGAACCGGCGGGTCAGCAACGCCGAGATGGGTAAAGAGATCAGCGGGATAGCTCCCCTTAAAGACGGGATCAAGAAACCAGCGGTTGACAAACGCATCGGCGCGCTGAATAGCCCTGGCCGTCTCCGGGCGATCATCCGCCGGATAGATCGGGTAGAGGTTGAGGGTAATGCCCACCTGCGCCGTCGGGCGCAGATGCGCGCGCAGGCGCGGCATTGCCAGCCCATGCGAGAGCAGGAGATGATGCCCAGCCACCACAGCAGCATGCGCATCGCGCAGGCCCGGCGCGTGGACGCCCACGCCGTAGCCCAGGTAGGCCGCGACCCAGGGTTCGTTATGCGTAATCCACCAGTCCACGCGATCACCCAGGCGTCTGGCGACCATCTCGGCATAGTCAGCGAAGGCGTAGGCGGTCTCGCGGTTGAGCCAGCCGCCGCGCTCGTGCAGGGCCAGTGGCAAATCCCAATGGTAGAGGGTCAGCACAGGAGTGATGCCCTTCGCCAGCAGCGCATCGACCAGGCGATCATAGAAGTCCAGGCCCGGCGGGTTGGCTTTGCCGGTCCCTTCCGGCAGGATGCGCGGCCAGGCAACGGAGAAGCGATAGGCGCCCAGGCCCATCGCGGCCATCAGGTTGACGTCCTCCTGCATACGGTGGTAGTGGTCGGCGGCCATATCGCCCGTCTGGCCCTGATGGATCGCGCCTGGCGTGGCGGCAAACTGGTCCCAGATGGACGGGCCGCGCCCACCCTCGCGCGTGGCCCCTTCGATCTGATAGGATGAGGTGGCTGCGCCCCAGAGAAAAGCAGGCGGGAACGTGCCTGCGATGGAAATATCTGGCTTTACAGCACTTTTCGGCTGGTCAGTGGCGCCCATTAGAACTCCTTCAACGGCATAGCTGATTGTACGTTTGTATTGGCAACGGAAGCTTCGGCTCCGTAGAGAAAACAGTGTGTCCAGTGGCCCGCGCCCAGGTCGGTGCGCGGGGGAAACTGCTCGCGGCAGACGGGCATGGCAAAGGGGCAGCGCGGATGAAACCGGCAGCCACCCGGCGGGTGAATCAGGCTGGGCGGCTCGCCGCGTGCTGCCAGCAAGGGCGCCTCGCCTTGCTGGTCGCCCGCCGCCAGGCGATCCGGGTCCGGCGCGGCCTGGATCAAGAGTTGGGTGTAGGGATGCTTTGGCGATTGAATGACCGCCTCGCTGGGTCCGCCCTCGACCATTTGGCCCGCGTACATCACCAGCGTCTCATCGGCAAAGTAGCGGGCGCTGGCGATGTCGTGAGTAATATACAACAACGCCAGGCGATCTTCTTCCTTGAGGCGCAGCAGCAGGTTCAGAATATCCAGACGAATAGAAACATCCAGCATGGAGACCGGCTCATCGGCCAGCAGCACCTCCGGCTGCGCCGCCAGCGCGCGGGCAATGGCGACGCGCTGACGCTGGCCGCCGCTGAGTTGATGCGGGAACTTTTCCATAAACTGCTCGGCGGGCGTCAGGTTGACGCGCTCCAGCAATGCTCTGACCTGCTGCTCCACCTCGGCAGCCGAGTGGGCATGCCCATGCAGGCGCAGCGGGCGGCTGAGGTGATACTTGATCGTATGCACCGGATTGAGCGAGGAGAAGGGGTCTTGAAAGATTAACTGGACAGAGCGGCGATACTTACGGAGGGCGCGGCTGCTTCGGCCAGCAATCGGCTGGCCGCGAAAGCGCAGCTCGCCGGAGGTGTGCGTATAGAGCTGCGCAAGCAGCCGCGCGACGGTGGTCTTGCCGCTGCCGCTTTCGCCCACCAGCGCGGTAGAGCAACCAGGGCGCAGCGCCAACGAGACATCCTCAACGGCCTTCACGCCACGCAACGGACCTACGAAGCGCAGGCGCCGCAAAGGAAAGACTTTGCGCAGGTGGACAGCCTCCAGCACGGGGTCTTCCAGAGCCGCCGCGCCGGGGGGGGCGGGCGCCTTGCCGTTCGCGCCAGCCAGATGGTTCTCCGAAGATGCAGCGGAGCGATGCAGCATGCTCATGGCTATTGGTCCCCCTTACGCAGCGCGAGTTCTGAATCACTTCCCTGCCCAGCAGACGCCGGGAGCAGTTGGCTAGGAATCCCTGAAGGATTGAGGGTGGCGTCGTAGAGATGACAGGCCACCTGCTGCTCCAGCGCCGCCGAGGAGGGCAAGAGGAGCGCCGGAACAGCAGTCTGGCAGACCCCGAACGCGAACGAACAGCGCGGATGAAAAGCGCACCCCGACGGCACGGCCCGCAGATCAGGGGGCGAGCCGGGGATACCCATCATACTGCGCCGGGGACCATGCAGCGTCGGGAAAGAATGCAGCAGACCATAGGTATAGGGATGGCAGGGCTGGTGATAGAGCTGCGCGCGCGTGGCTGTCTCAACAATCCGCCCGGCATACATAATCGCCACCTGATCGGCGATCTCCAGCAGCAGCGAGAGGTCATGGGTGATGAAGATCACCGAGAAGCCAAACTCGCGGCGCAGCGCCATAATCTCCGCGAGAATCTCGCGCTGCACAACCACATCTAGCGCGGTGGTTGGCTCATCCATGATGATGACGTCGGGATTCAGCGCGAGCGCGATAGCGATAATCGCCCGCTGGCGCATGCCACCGCTGAGTTCGTGCGGATAGCTGTGCAGCCGGTCCGACGCAATGCCAACCAGGCGCAGCAATTCCACCGCGCGCTGTTTTTGCATGCTGCGCGGCAGAGAGGGGTTGTGCGCGCGCAGCACATCGATGATCTGCGCGCCGATGTTCAGCACCGGGTTAAGGGCGTTCATCGCGCTCTGGAAGACGATGGAGAGCTTGCGCCAGCGAAAGTTGCGCAGTTCCTCCGGCGTCAGGTCGAGCAGGTTGATGGGATTGAGGCTATCATCGGCGTTCTTGTCTTCCAGCCCTGGGCGGGGATAGAAAAGAATCTGCCCCTGGGTGACGATGGCGGGCGGGCGGAGGAGGCGCGCAATGGCATACGCGAGGGTGGATTTGCCGCTGCCGCTCTCGCCTGCCAGGCCAAATATCTGCCCGCGCGCCAGCCTGAAGCTGACATCATCAACGGCATGCACCGCCCCTGACGCGCTTGCATAATCGACGCTGACGTGCTGGACTTCCAGCACAGGCTCAGTTCCCATGAATGGCGCCTTTCTAGCTGCGCGATGTCTCGCGCAAGCGGGGGTTGGTGATCTCGTCAATGCCAAAGTTGATGAAAGCCAGCCCTGCGCCCAGCAGCGCAATGCACAACCCTACTGGCACAAACCACCACCAGGCCCCCAGCAGCAGCGCATTGCCGTTGGTCGCCCAGAAGAGAATATTGCCCCAACTCGTGGCCGTAACATCGCCCAAACCCAAAAACTCTAGCCCGACCTCAGCCAGAATGGCATAGAGAATGGTGAAGATCAGGCTGGCGCAGACAATGGCAATCTCATTGGGCAAAATCTCCGCAAAGATAAGATGGAAGGTGGTCTCGCCATTGGCGCGGGCTGCCGAGATAAAATCGCGCTGGCGCATGGAGAGCGTCTGCGCGCGCAGGACCCGCGCGCCCCAGGCCCAGCCAGTGATCACCAGCACAATCGCCACCGATACTGGACCGCGCACCGTAAGATAGCCTGCCATCACAATCGCCAGTGGCAGCGCCGGAATCACTAGAAAGACATTCATTAGCAGCGAAAGCCCTTCATCCACCAGGCCACCAAAGTAGCCAGCAGTCAGGCCGATCACCACCGAGAGCGTCGTTGCGATGATGCCAACCCCAAAGCCGACGAGCAGCGTCAGGCGGGTACCATCCACCAGTTGGGCAAACACATCCTGCCCGGTCTGGGTGGTGCCCAGCCAGTGCGCTCCTGAGGGCGGAAGCAGGGCATCGTAGCTCAGGGCTTGTGGGTCTTGTCGGGCAATCAGCGGCCCAAAGATCGCCACCAACACAAAGAACCCGATAATGCCCAGGCCCAAACGAATTTTCCAGGGACGCAACGCCGAAATGCTGCTCAGCTTGCTCAAGACCGGAATCTTCCTGATCGTTGCTGCTCCTGGCTGACTTGCCGCCACCACATCCAGGTTCTGTTCCGCTGCACTGAAGGATTGCTCACGCTTCTGTTTTATTGCCATCGTCGCTCATCCTTCCTGCCGCACACGCGGATCAAGCACAACATACAAGATGTCGGCCAGGAAATTGGCAATCAGCACTATCAAGGCAATCATCAGGAAAAGCGCCTGCATCAGTGGGTAGTCTTCCGCCTGCACCGCCTGAAGCAGAATAAAGCCGATGCCAGGATACGAGAAGATAATCTCCGTGAGCAGCGCCCCACCGATGACGAAGCCCAGCGAGATAGCAAAGCCAGTGATATTGGGCAAAATCGCATTGCGCGCGGCATAAGTGATCAACACCCGGCGCTCTGGGAGACCCTTGGCCTGAGCCATCAGCACGTAGTCCTCAGCCAGCGTAGTGAGCATTGCGTTGCGCATGCCCAACATCCAACCCGCCACCGAACTCAGTATAATGGTGAACGCCGGCAAAACCGCGTGATAGGCTGCATCCAGGATAAAGTTCAGATTCAATCCCGGTTCCAAATCAATAGAATAGCCGTAGCTGAGCGGAAACCACTTCAGCGTGAAGGCCAGCACATACAGGAGAATCAGCGCCAGCCAGAAATACGGGATCGCCTGAAAAAAAGTCAGCAAGGGAGAGAAGACGGTATCGAACCAGGAGCCGCGTTTCCAGGCAGCCATCGCGCCCAGCGCAGTGCCCAGGATAAAACTGATAATAGCGGCAGTGCCCACCAGCACCAGTGTCCACGCCAGGCCAGTACCAATGACCTCCGAGACGGGCGTGGGATAGTAATTGATCGAGATACCAAAGTTCCCGTGAATCAGATCACCCAGATAGTTCACATATTGAGTGAACAGAGTCTGATGGGTATTCAGCCCAAACTGAATGCGGAGCGCATTGATGGCCTGCGGGTCCAGGCGACCCTGAAGCTTGGCGACCAGCAAGAGTACCGGGTCGCCGGGCATCAGCCGGGGGATCAGGAAGTTCAGCGTCACCGCAGCCCAGAGGGCCACCAGATAAAAGCCAATCCGGCGCAGGAGATAGCGCATCTGCGGCTCCTTTTGGAAGGGGTGGCCGGTAGCTGGCCGGTCTGGGAAAGGAACGCGGAACAGACCGGCCAGCTACCAACAACTGGTGAGCGAAGGTGGGGTCGGTTAGGGTTTATGAATGGTCAAAGCCACGAGTTCAGAGTCCGGATCCTGCCAGGGAGCAGGACTCGTATACGGGTTGCTCGCATCGGGCCAGCCAACAAACCGCGCCGTCGAGTACTCGTACCAGGTCGCGCCCTCCATGATCGGGATGGCAGGTAGTTGATCAACCATGATCTTCTCAATCCCGGTAATAGCCTGCTGCTCCGTAGTTTGATCGGGCGAGCCAGCGTACTGCGCCAGCAACTGATCGGTAGTAGGGTCGCTCCAGCGCTCATAGTTCGAGTTTGCTGCCTGCCCCACCGGGGCCGTGTTGCTACTCGCCAGCAGCGATTGGTACAGATAATACGGCGTAGGGCCGGGGTTTGTCCAGGAGATTGCCGTATCAAATGTGCCATTGGAGAGCGCCGCGATGTAATCGTTGAAGGAGACCGCATTCACGGTCACTTTCATGCCCGCCGCGTTCAGGTTCGACGCCATGATCTGGACGGCTGTTACCCAGTCGCTCCAGCCAGTGACCACGTTCATGTTGAAGGTCAGGCTATGGCCGCTCGCATCCGCATACACGCCATCGCTGCCCTTCGTGAAGCCAGCGCCCTCTAGGATCGAAGCCGCCTTGGACGCATCGGCTGCCGCGAATGTCGTGTTCGCATATTGTGGGTCCAGATAACTCTGGTTGGCAGGGAGTACCAACGCAGTCGGGCTTGCCACTGGCTCGTAGCCTAGCTCCGCTTGCTTGGAGATCGCGCTGCGATCAATGGCCGCGCTGATCGCCTGGCGCACAGCCAGGTTATTGAACGGCGCCTTCGCCAGATTCAGATAGAGCATGACCACGTTGTCTGGTGGGAACCAGTAGTGGTTGTGGGCCGGGTCACGGTCGACAAAGGTCTTCTGGAGATCCGAGCTAAAGACACCGGACCAGTCCAACGAACCTGTCGAGAGGAGCAGGTCAGCGGCGGCGTTGGCATCGTAGGCCGGAAACCTGATCGCGTCGATGTAGGGCTTGCCAGACTGCCAGTAGTGCTGGTTCTTGTTAAGCGTATACACCTGGGCGTTGAAGGATCCCAGGGTGAATGGTCCTGTGCCCACCGGGTTAGGATTGGTCTCGGTGGTCGGATCAGAGATGCTCGACCAGATATGCTGGGGCACAATGTAGGTTTGCCCGCCCAGATACCACAAGAGAGGCACCGCAGGCTTGCTGAAGTGAACTGTGACCGTATGCCCATCAGGCGCCTCGACGCTGGAGATCAACTTCCACAGTCCGCCACCATCGAGCGCGGGATATTGATGGAGCAGGTTCAGTGTGAAGACAACATCACCACTGGTGAAGTCCTGTCCATCCGTCCATTTTACGTCCGTCCGCAGATTGAAGGTGATGCTGGTGGCATCGCTGCTCCAGCTATAGGTCGATGCCAGCCAGGGGCTGACTTTCCCGCTCAGCCGGTTTATGGAGAGCAGGGTTTCATAGATGTCGCCCCCCGTGCCCCGGCGGTAGCTGTTGGTAAGGAACGGGTTAAAGTTCCTCGTAAAGGGTCCATAGGGTGATGGAGCGTCGGTTACTGTCCCGCCATACTGACTGCCGTTGTTTGTACTGGGCGTACCACAGCCGGCCAGAATTACGCTCAGAATGATGAGCGCACCCATGATCGCCATCGCTTGGCGATACCAAGACCTCATAGTGGAGTCCTCCTCACAATGGATAAGATGAATCAGGCGCTGATTCACAAGGCGACTATGTCGCCAGGTCGCTACGGTGCGTGTCAGTTGTTCGTTCGTATCCCCTCCTTCTGAAGAATACAGGCCGCACAACGCTCTCAGGAGAGATGAGATCACAAGGGTCGCAATGTATGAATTGTGGCGCGTGTGGCTGCCTCCCTGAACGACACACGCGCCAGCGACCTCACGCCTTGGGCAGCGGCATCAATTGCTGCACGCCGCAGGATTCGCGGACAACCAGATTGGTTTCCAAGAGAATGCGCATAGGCTCGTTATAGGCCGAAGAGAGCAGAGAAGATTTAAGAAAAGGGGTGGCGCCTGGATAGAGCGGAAGATGACGGGGTGATTCCAACAGGCCCAGGAGCAGTTCAGCAGCGCGCTGGCCCATCTCATGGAAGGGCTGGCGCACGGTCGTCAGTGGGGGCCGTTTATGCGAAGAGGGGGGCGTATCATCGAAGCCGACGACGGCCACATCGCCCGGCACCCGCAGGCCGTACTCTTCGGCGACTTCCAACACGCCCCAAGCCATGTTATCGTTCGCCGCGAAAATGGCGGTGGGTTTTTCATCTATTGAGAAGAGGGTGCGGGCGCACTCATAGCCACTGGGCGGCTCGAAATTGCCCTGCACGACCAGCCCAGGGTCAGGAGTCAGGCCCGCTTCAACCAACGCCTGGCAGTACCCTTGATAGCGTTCCTGCGAGCATTGATAATCTGGCGGTCCCTGGATATGCGCGATGCGCCGGTGGCCCAGGCTGAGCAGGTGACGAGTGGCCGCGTAAGCGCCACTGCGGTTATCGGCGCCCACCCAGGGCGCGCTGGTCGGCAGGTTCTGGTCGTCGATCATCACCACCGGGAAGCCCTGATCGTGCAATTGAGTCAGGCGCGCAGAAGAGACGCCAGGGGTGATCGCCACCAGACCTGCGGTGAGTCGCGCATCAAGGATGCGATCAAGCGCTGCGTTGCGATCATGATTGAACGAGATACTGTAGAGGATGAGTTCATAGGAACTCTGCTGCACAACTTCGGCGACGCCCTGGACAATCTCAGGGATAAAGTCCCAGATGAGCGAGGGGACGAGGACGCCGACCATACGAGGCCGCCCCCCGGCCAGCCCAGCAGCCGTAACGCTGGGGACAAAGCCCTGCTCATCCATAATCCGCAAAATACGCTCGCGCGTCTCTGGATCGACATCGGGCTTGTGATTAAGGACACGCGAGACCGTAGCCTTCGAGACGCCCGCAAGTCGAGCAATGTCCTGGATGGTGAGCTTTGCGGCCATCTTATCCCCTCTCTTACAGACTCCTCTGTGAAGCTCGCGCTGCTGCCTATATGCGCTGGAATCGTCAGAAAATGGCTGGGAGCGGTTACGTAATCGTTATCGGTATCGGTTTCGGTATCGGTTACAGGCAAGTATACTGATCACACGGCTGTTTGTCAAGGGGGTGATCGATCAATTTTTGGGGCGATGACTTTTTGCGCGGGGGCTGGCGGCTGAAGACCGCGCCTGGAGTCCCCAAGGGGACGCGAAGCCTGCCTTCGCGGGCTAAGACGAACACAGAACGTTTTGACCGCTGCTCTTGCAGCCAGACACCAGACAGAGTGCAGGAGGAGGCCCGACAGGTCTTCACCTGCCGGGCCTCCTGCGCTGAAGGCAACGCTGGCCCCACCCCTCCAGCCTGAATACCTGACCGTGTTTGGCGGGCGTTACAGTATGCGCCACACCCCGCACCCCTGCCGACACGGAGGCCGACGCTACAAGTGGGCCTCCGCTTGTGCGCCGACCTCCGTGCCGGGGAACGTCCGGCTGCCGTAACGTGCGACTTCAGGGCGCGCCGGATGGCGCGTTGCTTATAGGAGGCAGGGACGCTCAGGCGCGCAGCGTGCCACCGACGGATTCGGCGACCTGCCGGATGATACGGCTGCGCACAGCAGCGACCTCCTCATCGGTCAGGCTCTTTGCCAGGCTCTGATAAGTCAGCTTGTAGGCCAGCGATTTCTGGCCCGCTGGAATGGGCTGACCACGATACAGATCAAAAAGTTCCACATCGGTGAGCAGCGCGCCTCCGGCTGCGCGCATAGCTTCGGCCACCTGGCGCGCCGTGACCGACTCGGCGACGACAAAGGCCAGGTCTTCCACCACCGGTGGATAGGCGCTGATCGGCGCCATCACCTCCAGGCTCCAACTGGGCTTGATCAGCGGTTCGATCCGTATTTCTGCCAGGCAGATCGGCGTCGCGGGCAGGCCAAACGCCTCGCGCACCAGCGGATGCGCCATGCCCAGCATCCCCTCGCCCTTGCCGCGAATCAGCAGTTCGGCACAGTTTGGGCCGAAGGGCAAGCTGTTGGATCGGGGGGCGAACTCGATCTCGTGCGCGGGCACGCCCAGGCGCGCCAGCAAGACCTCCACGATGCCCTTGAGGTCGAAGAAGTCGAAGTTCTCCGCGCCCGCCGGGTCAGGGTGGAAACCAACCTCGCGGCGCGGCCCTGTCAGCAGGAGGCTCACGCGCCGATCCTCCAACGGCAAGACGCCATCGCCTTGCTCCGGCAGATAGACACGGCCCACCTCGAAGGTCGCCAGGCGCGCGGCGTAGCGGCTGTTGAACTCCAGATTTTCCAGCGCGCTGACCAGCAGTGAGCGGCGCATCACCCGCCGCCGCACCGAGAGCGGATTCTCCAGCGTGATGAAGGGCGTGTGCAGTTCCGCCGCGCCTTCGGCGGCAGACGCTTGCCTCGGCTGGACCTCGGCACTCCCGCTCCCGGCGGGCGTGAGCTTATCGTGCTGCTCCGGCGTGGTGAGAGCATAGTTGATCGTCTCCTGCAAGCCGCAGCTGACCAGCACATCCCGCAGCTTCTCTTCAGTCTCCAATACCAGATTATGGCGCTGCGGCGGCAGCGCATCAGCCATCAGCGTGGCCTCGATGCGCTCATAG
>Ga0070730_10001454_pt1 | contig 22834 bp, 19 predicted proteins | sample Coa_R1_3_FD_66447 | JGI IMG/M metagenome (GOLD analysis project Ga0070730, IMG submission 66447) | Surface soil microbial communities from Centralia Pennsylvania, which are recovering from an underground coalmine fire - Coalmine... | ecosystem: Environmental > Terrestrial > Soil > Unclassified ... | reverse complement strand
TTCACGGCGGTGCTACCGGCAGCGGTTCCGGTAGCGGTAGCGGCTCCACTCGCGCGTTAATCCCCGGTTTATCTCAAGGAAGTTAGGGTTATCTCTTTATGGGAAGGCTGCGCCCTTCGCGCAGCTTCCCGCAGGACGTGCTGCGCGCCTCATTGCAGTCCTCAGGCAGAGTAGAGGAATCACATCTCCACGCGGTTGCCGGCTCAAGTAGCGAGCTTGTTGCTTCTCAGGAGTGCTAGTTATGAAAGGGACCTGGAAACTTTTTTGGGCCGGAACAGCGCTGGCGTATTGGGCTTGCGTGGCGCCGTGCGGGGCGCAGCAGGGGAATGGTGCGCCGGTCTCCACTGTTTCATCCGCACAGCAAACCACCGCTGCAACCGCCGAACCGCTGCGGCTGAGCCTACAAGATGCACTGGATCGCGCACGAAAAAACAGCGTGCAGTTTCAGGCCGCGGTAACCAATGCGGGATTGGCGCGGCAAGACCGGAAGCAAGCCCTGGCTGCGTTGCTGCCAAGCGTCACGTACAACAATTCAGCGATTTACACGCAAAGCGCGGGGCCGCTGGCGACGGCAGCCACAGGAGTGCCGGTGGTGTTCATCGCCAACAACGCGGTGCACGAGTACGTCAGTCAGGGGAACGCGCACGAAGCGATTGATGTAGCAGGAGTGGCCAACTATCGGAGAGTGAGCGCGGCAGCGGCAGTGGCCAAGTGGCAAGCGGAGATTGCCTCGCGCGGCCTGGTGGTGACGGTAACGCAGGGGTATTACAGTATCGCTGCGGCCCAACAAAAGCTGGCAGCAGCCAAGAGAAACGCGGACGAGGGAGAGCAGTTCTTCAAAATCACCCAGGATTTAGAAAAAGGCGGAGAAGTGGCGCATGCCGACGTCGTTAAAGCGGAACTGCAATTGCGGGAACGGCAGCGAGCGCTGCAAGAGGCGCAACTCGGGTTCTTGAATGCCCGGCTTGATTTCTCCGTCTTGATTTTCCCGGACTTCACCGACAACTTCGAAGTAACGGAAGATTTACACGCGCCCGTAGCGCTGCCGGCCCTAGCCGAAGTCCAACAGAGAGCGGCACGCGACAATCCGGACTTGCGCGCCGCACTTGCCGCAATGCGGGAGTCCGAGCAGGACGTTTTCGGAGCGCGGGCGGGATACCTGCCTTCTTTGTCCTTGGACTATTTCTACGGAATCGACGCCCCCACTTTTGCGACCCACACGGTTTTTAAAGGGCAGAGGTTCTCGAACTTAGGCTCGTCAGCGGTGGCGACGCTGGACATTCCGATATGGAATTGGGGAGCAACGCAAAGCCGCGTGAAGCAGGCGCAACTGCGGCGGGATCAGGCGAAGCGAGAACTGTCGCTGGCGCAGCGAAGGCTATTGGCGGAAATTCGATCGCTGTACGCAGAAGCGGAGACCGCGCTGAATGAACTGGAAGGTTTGAATCGCTCAGCGCAACTGGCTGAGGAGAGTTTGAGGCTGGTGACCCTGCGCTATAAAAACGGGGAATCCACGGTGCTGGAAGTGGTCGATGCGCAGAACACGTTTGCGCAGGCGAACGGAGGTTATCAGGACGGCGCGGTGCGATATCGGGTGGCGCTGGCAAATTTGCAGACCCTTACGGGAGCGCTGACGACGCCATGAGAAAAGTGAGTATGGACAAACAGGGAGCATGGAAGAGCGGGACTTTGCTGATGGCGGCATGGATGTTTTTTGCCGGCGCCGGCTGCGGCAAGGAAGAGAAGGAAAAAGAACCAGTGGTGAGCGTGCAGGCGACGCCGGCGCAGCGAGCTACGATTGCGCAAAGGATAACGGCGGAAGTGGTGATCTTTCCGCTGGAGCAAGCTACGGTGGCGCCAAAAATCACTTCCACGGTGAAGAAATTCCTGGTGCAGCGAGGAACGCGTGTGAAAAAGGGGCAATTGCTGGCGGAATTGGAGAACGCGGACTTGTCCGCATCGGCAGAGGCCAGCAAGGGCGACTACGAACAGGCGGAAGCGAACTACGTGATTACCGTGGGCTCAGGACTGCCGCAACAAATCCAAAAAGCGGAGTTGGATGCCACCTCGGCGAAAGCGGCTTTCGACGCGCAGCAGAGAATTTACGACAGCCGCAAGGAATTACTGCAGCAGGGAGCCATTCCGCGGCGGGAGGTGGAAGCGGCAGAAGTTGCGCTGGCGCAAGCGCGCAGCCAGAACGAACAAGCGCAAAAGCAGCTGGCCGATCTGCAACGGCTGGGCAAGGAACAGCAGTTGAAGTCGGCGCAGGGATCGAAGGAATCGGCAGAAGGCAAGTACCGCGGGGCTACGGCGCAATTGAGCTACTCGCTGATCAAGAGCCCGATCGACGGCGTGATTACGGACCGGCCGCTGTACGAAGGGGACCTGGCGACGGCCAATCAGCCAATTCTGACGGTGATGAATCTGAGCCGGCTGATTGGCAAGGCCCATATACCGCAGGCGGAAGCAGCGCAACTTAAAGTTGGAAACGCGGCAGAGTTAATGGTTCCGGGACTGGATGAACCGGTTAAAGGAGCAGTGACCTTGGTGAGTCCCGCTTTGGATCCGGGGAGCACGACGATCGAAGTATGGGTGGAGGCGAGAAAACCGAATCCGGCGCTGAAGCCAGGAATGACCGTTGCCATCTCGATGGTGTCAAAGATGGCGAAGGACGCGATTGTGGTGCCAGCAGAAGCGGTGTTTAAGACTGAAGAAGGCGCGAGTTACGTTTTATTGGCCGGTTCGGATGAGAAAGCACATCAGAAAACCGTGCAGGTGGGCATCCGCAGCGCGAATCAGGCGCAGGTGCTGAGCGGAATCAATGAGGGTGATCCAGTGATCACCACCGGAGGGTACGCGATTCCGGACGGAACGCAAATCAAGGTGGAAAAACCGGGCGCGGAGAGCGCGGACAAAAGCGACAAGGATGGCGATAAAAAGGATGCGAAGGGCGATCCCAAGGATAGTCAGCAAGATAAAAACAAAAGCAGTGCGGAAAGACCTGCGACCAAGGGCAAGGAGTAGGACCGATGAATCGTGAGCCCTCTCGGCCGGAAGGAGCATCGCCGGCGGCAAAAACGGAGATTCCATGGTTCCGGCGGCTCGCGAGTCCTGTTCTTTTTTTGACCGTGTGCTTGGCGCTCGTCGGCGGCTATTTCGCGTTCACCATTCCTATCTCCGTTTTTCCTAACACGGATTTCCCGCGCGTCGTGGTTGGCGTAGACAATGGCGTGATGCCGATCGACCAGATGCTGGTGACCATCACGCGTCCACTGGAGGAAGCGGTTAACAGTGTCCCTGGCTTGCAGGGCGTCCGCTCGATTACCAGCCGGGGCTCTGCCGAAGTCGATTTGTTCTTCGACTGGGGCTCCGACATGATTTTGACGCTGCAACGCGTCGACGCTGTCGTTGCAAGATTGCAGCCTACGCTTCCGCCGACCGCCAAGTTGGAAACGCATCGTTTGACCTTCGCCGTGTTCCCAATCATTGGCTACAGCCTCACGTCGGATACTGTGCCGCAGAACAGGTTGTGGGAAATCGCCACCTACGATTTGAAGCCGCGCCTCAATCGCCTGGGTGGGGTCGCGACGGTGATTATCCAAGGGGGCCGCGTTCCGGAGTTCCAGGTTACGCCAGACCCTGCGCGCCTACTGGCCTCGGGCGTGACCGTGCAGGACATCCTCGATGCCATCCGTCGCACGAACCTTATTGATTCGCCGGGATTGATCGAGCACGAGCACCAGCTGGTGCTCGGTCTTATCAGCGGTCAGGTGCGCAGCCCTGAACAAATCGGCCAAATTGTCATCAAGAATTCTGCGGCGGGCGTGCCAATTCGGTTGGGAGATGTCGGGACGGTCGAATCCTCGGTCGCGCCGGTTTATACGATGGTCACCGCCAATGGCAAGCCCGCCGTCTTGCTCAATGTAAATCGGCAACCGGAGAGCAATACGTTGCAGGTGGCAAACGAGGTCCACGCGCTAATCCGCGAGCTGGCGCCGGGACTTCCTCCGGGCGTGCACCTCGAACCGTTCTACGACCAATCGACAATTGTTCACGATTCGATCGCCAGTGTTCGCGATGCGGTGCTCATCGGGATTGTCCTATCTTCGATCATCCTGGTGATTTTCCTGCGCGATTGGGGAACCTCGCTGGTGGCTGGATTAGTGATTCCGGTGACGCTGCTGATCACGTTCATCGTTCTGAAGTTCACCGGCCAGACTTTCAATCTCATGACGCTAGGCGGGCTGGCGGCGGCGGTTGGGCTGGTGATCGATGATGCGATCGTGGTGCTGGAAAACATTGTGCTACACCGCGACGCCGGGCAAAGCCGCTTTGAAGCAATCCGCAGCGCTCTTGGGGAACTTACTGTGCCCTTGATCGGCTCCACCATAACGCCCATCGTAGTCTTTCTCCCCTTGGTTTCCACTACGGGGGTGACCGGCACCTTTTTCCGCGCGCTGGCGGTGACGATGACGGTGTCTTTGCTTACGTCGTTGCTTCTGGCGCTGTCATGGACTCCGACGCTTAGCCAGTATCTGGTCCGCCGGAAGGACACTCCCGGTGCAGCCAAGGGCTCCGAGCGACCGGATATGGCCGCGCTGCTGGCCGCAGAGGAGGCCCATCTTTCCGGTTTTTTCGGGCGCGTCGTAAACTTTTATACTTCGGCGATGAAAGCAGTTTTGCGCCGCCCGTGGGTGTTGATTGCGAGCTCTGCGGGGATCGTCGTTTTGGCGTACGTTTGTTACAGCCTTCTGGGCACAGAATTTCTGCCGGAAATGGATGAAGGCGGATTCATTCTGGACTATTTCACTCCGCCGGGGAGTTCGCTGGCCGAATCCAATCGTATCCTGCAGCACATCGAGGAAATCCTGCACGCCACTCCGGAAGTTGAGAATACTTCGCGGCGCACCGGGATGCAGTTGGGCCTGGCGGCGGTGACCGAAGCGAATAACGGGGACTTTACAGTCAAGCTGAAAAGGGAGCGCAAGCGCGGGATCGACGAAGTGATTGCCGACGTTCGGGGCCAGATCGAAGAAGAGGAACCGGCAACCAAAGTCGAATTTATTCAGCTTTTGCAGGACATGATCGGGGACCTAACCAGCCAACCAGAGCCCGTGGTGATCAAGCTATTTGCGCAGGACGGAAAGCTGCTGAACGATACGGCGCCCAAGGTGGGCGAGGCCATCAGCAAGGTGAAGGGCGTGGTAGATGTGCTGAATGGCGTAGAGAACACCGTCAGCGGACCGGCCGTGACGTATCAAGTAAACCCGGCGGTGGCGGCGCGCTCCGGGTTTACTCCCGAGGAGGTAGCCATCGATGCCGCAGCGGTCCTGGAGGGGGAGCCGGCGTCTACTCCGGTGGTGCTCAACGATCGAGCCTACACGATCCGGGTGCGGTTTCCACAGCAAAGCCGCTCTTCCCTCGACAATATGAGCAACACGCTGCTGAGCAGCGCGACCGGACGGAGCGCGACGCTGGGATCGCTGGCAACCATGATCAACGATCCCGGTGAGACGGAGATTCGCCGCGAGAATTTGCAGCGCCTGGTTCAAGTTACCGCGCGCCTGGAAGGCGTGGATCTGGGCGGCGGAGTCGCTGCGGTGCAGAAAGCAGTCAGAGATATGAAATTGCCGCCCGCAATCCGCGTGGAGTACGGCGGCTTATATGAAGAGGATAGGAAATCGTCACGCGATCTGTTGTTGGTACTGCTTTTGGCACTGTTGCTTTTGTTTGCGGTGCTGCTGTTTGAATTTAGAACTTTTTCGGCGCCGACAGCGATTTTGGGCTCCGCGCTACTCTCCACGTTCGGCGGATTTCTGGCGTTACTGGTCACGGGGACCACGTTCGACGTGGCCTCCCGAATGGGCATGATCATGGTCATTGGCATCGTGGCGAAAAACGGTATCTTGCTTTTGGACGCAGAACATCGCTTCCGCACACTACGTTTCTCCGCAGAGGAGGCGATGATCCAGGCAGGCCGCCGCCGGCTTAGGCCCATTGCGATGACGGCATTGGCAACCATCGCCGGCATGTTGCCGCTGGCGTTTGGGATAGGCAAAGGATCGGAAATGCTGAAGCCGCTGGCCATTGTGGTGATAGGTGGACTGCTCAGTTCGATGGTGCTGTCGCTAGTCTTCACCCCCGCGATTCATTATTACCTGTCTCGGGGCAGAGCCGAAGCGGCGTGACAGCGCGCCTGAAAGGGCAAATGGTGAGTAAGGGGTAATTCGCAAGTGGCGCGTAGTCCTCGCGCGCCAGGCTATCTCGCGTATGGCCGAGTTGAGGTTTGGCCTTTGCCTTCCGTGACCGTAACGGTCTGGCCGACGGTGACGTTGGAAAGACGATCGACCTGGCCGCTGGGCCAGCGAATCTCGATGGCGTCAGCCTTGTCGTGCTGAGCCAAGCCGAAGGTCAGAATGAGTTCGCTGGAAGAAAGGTAGCTGGAGCCGCTCCGAAGCATTTGGGTTTGCGTTTCGCCGCCGGAAGAAAGCCGCACGACCGCACCAATCCCGTCCTTATTGGATTTTGTGCCCACCAGTTTGAGCCGCAGGCTGCGGTTGGCGGCGCTGCCGGCTTGCGCTTGGTTGCGAAAGAGATAGGCCGGGCCACCATTGGTGGCAAGCAGCAGATCGAGGCGGCCGTCGTTGTTGATGTCGGCATAAGCGGCGCCGCGTCCCACCCGTGGAGCGATAAAAGCCGCGCCCATGGAATTTGTCACTTCCTCGAATTTTCCTTTGCCCAAATTGCGGAAGAGATGAGGAGGCATGGCGTATTTGACATTGGCCTGGACTTTTTGGATGTCGGGATCGATGTGACCGTTGGCGATGAAAATGTCGGTCCAACCGTCGAGATCGTAATCGAAGAAAAAACAGCCGAATCCCAGGGTCAGCAGGGTGGCGCGGCCGATAGCGGATTGCGGAGCATCGTCGACGAACAAGCCCTTGCCTTCGTTGTGATAGAGCGAAAGCATTTGATTGGAGAAATTGGTAATCATCAAACTGGGACGGCCGGAATGATCGTAATCGGCGGCGTCCACACCCATACCGGCGCGGGCAACTCCGTCTTCGCTAAAGGCTATGCCCGCGATTACGCCCTTTTCGGAGAAAGTGCCATTGCCATCATTGCGATAGAGTTTGTTGGGCTGGGTATCGTTGGACAAGAGGAGATCGGGCCAGCCGTCATCATCGTAGTCCAGAACCGCGATGCCCATTGTTTTCGAGGTGGGTTCACCGAGCCCGGCCTTCTGGCTCACCTCTTCAAAGGTGCCATCGCCCCGATTGTGCCAGAGCCGCACGGCGGTACCCTTATACGACTCGGGAGTACAGTAGGATTTGCTCTTGCCGTCGAGCGTGCAATAAAGATCGGTTTGCTCGGTCCATTGCACGTAGTTGGCGACGACCAAATCGAGCCGGCCATCTTTGTCGTAATCGACCCAGGCGGCGCTGGTGCTGAGTTCACGGGGGCCACTGAGTCCGGCTTTCTGGGTCACGTCGGTGAACGTTCCGTTTCCGTTGTTGTGAAAAAGCCGGCTTTGTCCGAAGGCGGTGACAAAGAGGTCGTCGAAGCCGTCGTTATCATAATCGCCGACGGCCACTCCCATGCCGTACATTTCCACGTCGAGCCCGGCCTTGTGCGTTACGTCGCTGAACGTTCCGTCATGATTATTGTGATAGAGCTTGGGCGTGGTGTGCCTTTGTGCGTGACCTGGCCAGTCCATGCCGTTGACCAGAAAGATATCGGGCCAGCCGTCGTTGTCGTAGTCGATGAAGGCCACCCCCGGACCGAGCGTCTCGGGCAAAAACTTTTTGCCAAATGCTCCGTTATTGTGAACAAAGCGAATTCCGGATTGTTGGGTTACATCGCGAAAAGTCACCGTGGAAGCGGCCGGGCTACCGCTGCTGGTGCCAACCATTGTGGCGATCGAAACAAGCACAAGAACGGTCAGGATTACGGCGAGTCCCCTCATTGTCCCCTCAGGATGCCGAAATCATTCCATCGCGGCCGACACCCAAAGCATCCGCTACGCGATTAATGTAATTGAACCAGGACGCGATCAGCGTTATCTGCAAGATGCCGCGGTCGTCAAAGCCGTGGGCTCGGAGCCTGGCGTGATCGTCCGGGGAAACCCTGGTCGCATCCCTGGTCAACTTCACTACGTAGTCGAGCATGGCGCGTTCCGGCTCGCTGATGGGCGCCGATCGGTAATCTGTCTGCAGCGCATCGACCAGCTCCTTGTTCAACGTCACGCGACGCAGAAACTCTGCGTGAGACTCAATTCAATAGACGCACCGGTTAGTGACAGAAACCATGGTGGCAATCATTTCGTGCTGGCGGCGTTGCAGGGGGAGTTCGGGAGACATCAAAGCGCCGAAGGTGCTAAAGGCGTGAAAGAGGGCATCGGGGATCAAGGAATGGGACGCAACGATGCTGGAGCTTTGGCCGTTACTTTCGGGATGCACCGGAGTGGCATACTCGATGGGGTAGACCGCGCGCTGCGCCAACATGGCTTTCTTCACTCGCTCGTCGTCTTCCATGGTTACGGTCTTAATCCAGGTCATCAGGCAAATCCTTCCGAATGCAGTTTTGCTAAAGAATCAATGAGAGCCGCCAGATTGGTTTGCAACGCCGGAAGACCGAGCGGGCACGGGTTTACCCGGTTTCGCGGCAGGATTCAGCGCGACGGAAACATGCTCGTGAATGGGTTGACGCTCATTGTTGTCCTCGGGATGCGCCTGACGGTAAGGCCCGGTAATGGCTTGCGCGGATTCATCGGCCTTAAATCGCAGATAGCGCTCCTTATGGTCGTTGGCGCGGGCCTCATCACCCAAGCCGCTGTAGCACAACATCAGGTTGTAATGGGCTTGCAAGTCCTCGGGGTCGATCAACAAGGTTTGATTGAATTCGGCGACAGCCTCGCCGTATTTCTTTTGCAAGAATAGAATGCGCCCTGCTTCGTTACGCACGACGCGGTCGCGCGGATATTGATCCAACACGGCCCTCAACCGAGCAAGCGCGTCTTCGTACTTCCCTTCTTCCTTTAGTATCCGGGCATAGAAGAAGTTCGCGCGGGCCAGGCCGGGTTTCAGGGCCAAGGCCTTGTCCAGGACTGCGCGAGCGCCGCCGATATCGCCTTCCTGAACCAAAGCTCGCCCGATATTCACCCAGCCATCGGGATTTTGGGGGTCAACCTGGGCGGCTGTTTGGAAGGCCGCAGCGGAACCCTTCAAGTCTCCTTGCAAGAAAAGACCAATGCCGTAATCGTTCCAGCGCGACCAATCTTCTTTAGCAAACTCTATCTTGGGCTGGGGCGCGGGAGTGCCTTCGGCAACTACGTTTAGCGCCTTGGTATCCTCAGCCACCGTAACAACCGGCACCTCTGGAACGGCCGTCAACTCGCCCGCAACCATTTGGGCGTTTACGCCCGGGAACAGCATTTTACGGTCGTCGTAATCCGGAGTAACGGAGTCCGAACCCTGGCTTGGGGCCGGGACGCCGGCAAAGGCAAACTGCGTATTCCACCACATGAATTTGCGGTAGTTCAGCCTGGCGTGCAAGGTGATCTTCTCACCAGCATTTTCTGGAATATGAAGCCGGTAATGAGCGGTGTCCGCGGCGCCGGGCGGAATTAAATGAGCATAAACGGTGGCGCGATTGGCCCAGGCATTACGTTTGTTGATGGGATTCCCATGAGCGTCAATGAGCAGCGAGCGGTAGAAGTGCGCCCCTTTTTCGACCGGACCCTTACCGTCGTCCTCAATCTTGCCGCTCCAGAAGAGGGTTTGCCCCTTTTCATCGACGGCCTGCAGTTCGAGCCAGACGTCGAAGGCGTCGATGGTACCGCCGGGAAAGAAGTGTCCGACTTTGCGGGTGCGAACAACCACATCCACGCGCACATCGTCTCCGCGGCGCACGGAAGCATTCACGCGACCGAGCGGCGCCGTGATGGCACGCGCCTCTCCGGCCGGTCCGATTGGCAAAGCGGTCTCTGCCTCTTCGCCCACCGCAAAGGAGGTGGAAAGCTCGGGGCGACCCATCTTTCCCAAAACGGGTGCAGAAGGCGCGCTTTCCGCAGGAGAAATAGCAAAAATATCGACGCTCAGCTGCTTATCCTGCAAAAACTTGCGGCTCAAATCCAACTGCGCCGGATCATCATTGGCGGTCGGCACCGCCGTGTTGGCGCCAGGGAAGCGGTGCGAATGAACGAACCCATCCACGTTCCCTTGATCTGCCGAGCGCACCTGCGGCATGTGGCAATCCGCGCACATCATGGAATTCGACGGATAATAGAAAGAGCGCGCGCCTTGGCCGGAAACGCCACTGGCTTGCCAATTGTCGTATTCATTGAAGCCACGCACCCAGCGGTAGCGGTTCACCGGAACATCGAGGTGAACCTTGTGGCAAGAGGAGCAGAATTCCGCGGTCTGCGTGCGCATGAATGGTTTCAAGAAGGTGCGCCGGTGCGGCTCGGGATTCACACGCACCAGAAAATCGTGGAGTGTGCGTACGACGGGGTTGTCGCTGGCGGCGAGTTCGTGGAGTTTAGGGTATTCCAGAAGGAAGTCACCCTGGCCCATGGTGCTTTTCACCTGCACGATGCTGTGGCACATGAGGCAGCTCAGGCCTGCTTTCGCTTCCGGGCGGTCCACGATTTCCTTGATGGGTCTGTCGAATAGTCCGCTGAACAAGAGCGCTGGATCGTGACACCCCGCGCACCATTTGGAGGCCCGCACTCCCGCGACGCTTTGCATGTACTCAATACTTTTGCGATACCACTGATTGTTAAACGATGAGAAATGGTGCGCCGAGCTATACCACTGCTTATAGATATCGGCATGGCAGCGCTGGCAGGCTTCCGACTGCATGAAATATTTTGCGGGAATGTAGTCGTTATGCTTGGTCTGCGCGGAACTGGGAAAGAATTTGCCTTGCGGGCCATCCCCTTCGCCGTCCATGGAAGCCGGGGGCATCAGCGGGTTCACGATACGATTGGCGTTTGTCCAAGCGATTTCGCGCCACCACCACGCTCCCGCGGCTATCGCCGCGGTGACCAGCACCAGGCCTGCAAATCGAAAAACGCGCTGCGCCAGTGTGGCCCCGAGTAAGCCGCGCGAAACCAGCCACGCCGTGGCAACGAACAGGGAGCCAACCACGCAAAGACCAATGTGCGTGTAGAGCCAAGGCCGAAAACGGTGCGGCGTGCCAATGAAAATCAAGACTACCCCGAGCACCGCACCAGCGGCCAAGAGCGCCCAGCCGGCTCGTGCGAGCGGGGCGCCTGATGTCAGCAAATGAAGAAGGACGGGGAGCAGCAATACGGTCAGCAAAACGCCAACCGTAACGTGAAAAAGAACTAAGACGCCGTAAGTGATGGTGGCGGAGGGAAAGCCGTACAAATATATTGCGCTTGCCACCAGGGCCCATAGGGTCCGCGAGCGCCAACGTTCCATCGCCTGTTTATCCACTATCGAACGCCTCGACGCAATAAAAAGTGCGGCCGGATGGGTGCACATCCGGCCGCGAGTGCTTGGGTGCCTCCGTGCGGGCGGTAGAAAAGAAAGCCTAGCTGGAAGCGATGTGTGCGTTTTATATCGCGCCAGCGAAACCGCGGCAATAACCCGAAAACACTAGAAACCGGAATTGACTTTAACCCCTTTTCCTTCAGTAATTTGATAACTGTGTCCGGCTTCCAGATTTTTGAACTCTTCCTTCGCCCCGCTTGGCCATTCGATCTCGACACGCCCGATAGACGTTCGCTTTGCAACTCCGAAGGTCATTGGCAATTCGGATTGCGAGAGATAGCTCGAGCCCCCCTTTACCATCCGGCTTTGGGTCTGACCCTCCACGAAGATGCGAACCAGCGCGCCAATAGCGTCGCGATTCGCCTTCGTTCCCCGCAGATGGAACCGAATGCTGCGATTTCCCGCGAATTGGTCGTTGCGGTAGAGATAAGCGGGACCATTGTTGGTAGTCAACAAAATATCCAGATCGCCATCGCGATCAAAGTCGCCATAGGCTAAACCGCGGCCGACTTTGGGATGGGCGAAACCGCCATCAACATTGGCCGCGAAGTCTTCAAATTTTCCCCGGCCCAGGTTCAAGAAAAGTTGCGGCGGCTGGGCGTAACCGACATTGCCGCGAATATTGCGCACCGTTTCCTCGATATGCCCGTTGGCCACCGCCAGGTCCAGAGCGCCGTCGAGGTCCGCGTCGAAAAACATGCACCCGAAACCCAATGTATTCTTGGACGGCAGCCCAACCCCCGCCGCAATTGATATGTCGTCGTATGTTTGCGGGCGCACGGCATGGTAGAGCCCGATCATTTCGTCGTCGAAATTGGTGATGGCGATTCCGGGCTGGCCCGAATTCTCGAAGTCGGCAACGTCCACGCCCATTCCGGCGCGGGCTTTGCCTTCGGTGCTAAAAGCCAGCCCAGCCTCGACGGCAACGTCCTTGAATTTCCCGTTGCGCAAATTTTTGTAGAGCTTGTTAGGCTGGGTGTCATTGGCCACCAGCAAATCGGGCCAACCGTCCTGGTCATAATCGAGCATCGCCACGCCCAGCGATTTCGAGCTGCTATCGAAGACTCCACTGGTGGCCGTAACGTCCTCGAATGTTCCGTCTCCGCGATTGTGAAACAACCAGCAGGTATCGCCGCGGTAGGCTTCCGGGGTGCAATAGGACTTGTGCTTTCCGTCGAGGCTGCAAAACACATCGTGCTCGGGCGACCAGCGCACGTAATTGCAGACAAACAGGTCCAGCAATCCGTCGCGATCGTAATCGAACCACAGCGCCGACGTGCTGAAAGCCTGCCGGGTGCCCAGGCCGCTTGCGCGAGTTACGTCTAAAAAAGTGCCTTTGCCGGTGTTGCGAAATAGCCTGTTCTGTCCGACACAGGTGATGAAAATATCTGGGAAGCCATCATTATTGTAGTCGCCTACCGCCACGCCCATTCCATACATCTCCAGATCCAGGCCGGCGGCCTTGGTCACATCGGTGAAGGTGCCGTTGCGATTGTTCTTGTAGAGGCGCAGCGTCGAGCGCTGGCGCTTATGACCGGGCCAGTCCATCCCGTTAATCAACAGAATGTCTTGCCAGCCATCAGCATCGTAATCGAGGAAAGCACAGCCGGAGCCTAGCGTTTCCGGAAGCAATTTGCCGCCGTATGCCCCGCTGTTGTGCTGGAATTGAATGCCGGCGCGTTGCGTGACGTCTACGAAACCAAACGCCGGCGCCAATTTCGCTTGCAACAGCCTGGGACACGCAAGAGCGAGGAGCCCTGCGTTCGCCGTGCCCGACAAAAATTGCCGGCGATTCAAGTCAGGGTCACCAATCCATTACGAATGGCGTAAACCACCAGCTCAGCGGTCTTGTGAATTCCCAAGGCATCCATAATATTGGCCCGATGCACTCCTATGGTGTTTGCGCTGAGTCCTAACTCGGCGGCGATCTCCTTGTTAGATTTGCCCGCCACAATGTGCCGCAGAACCTCCAGCTCCCGCGCGGTCAGTCCGCTGTCGCGCTCACCTTTCAGGGCGGCGGGCTTGGCAAGCTGCGGATCAAGCACCAAATTGCCCGCAGCGACGCGCTTGATGGCGCCGGCTAGATCCAGCTCCAGTGCATTCTTCAGGATGTATCCCCGGGCGCCGGCCTCTAGTGCCTGCCGCACCAAAGTGTCTTCCGAGTGCATGCTGAGCATGAGTACCACTGCGTCCGGCATCTTGGCTCGAATGCGACGCGCGGCTTCGATGCCGCTGATACGGGGCAAAGCGCAGTCCATAACCACCACTTTAGGCCTCAACTGCAGTGCGAGCCGCACCGCTTCCTCGCCTTCGCTTGCCTCACCAATCACGGAAATCGAAGGATCGTCCTCCAGGATGCGCCGGAATCCTTTGCGAACCAGTGCGTGGTCGTCCACCAATAGCACCGTCAGCTTATCCGCCATGCGCTTCCACCTTCTCGGCCGGCACCACCAGTCGCACGATGGTTCCGCCGCCCTCGCGCTGCGATACCTGCAGCGTGCCGCCTACCAGTTCCGCACGCTCTCGCATCCCGACCAGCCCGATACCGTGATGTCCTTGCTCCGGCGAAAATCCTTTGCCGTGATCTTCCACTTCGAGGGTCAGCGCTTCGTTTTGAAGCTCCAGCCGCACCCAGACTTCTTGCGCCCCGGCGTGGCGCTTCACGTTGTTGAGCGCCTCCTGCAGAACGCGATAAACCTGAACCACGGCAGTGCCTTCGACCGGAAAAACGCTACCCGATTTTTCATAGTGCACCTTTAACCCAGTTTGCCGCTCGACCATGGGAAGATACCAATCGAGCGTACTCACCAGCCCCTGTTCATCGAGCAACACCGGATGGAGCGCTTGCGACAGGCTGCGGATGTTGTTCAGCGTGGATTGCGCGATTTCACGAACCTCCCGCAGATCCTGGCGTAACGGCGTCCCCGCTGGCACTTGCTTTTCCACCCGGCTCAGCAAAGAGCCAATCGCCGTAAGAACCTGGCCGAATTCGTCATGCAACTCGCGCGAAATGTGTCGCAGCGTGGACTCCTGCGTGGCAATGAGTTTCTGGGCCAAATCGCTGCGTTGCTCGGAAAGGGCGGCCAGGCGGGCAAAAATCTGGCGGTTCGAGCGGATAAGATACAAGCTGGTGAGGGCGATGGCGATCAGCGCGGCGGTCAGGAAAAGATATAGTTGCCGCTGAACACCGTTATAAATGTTTCCGATCTGCGCCCCGGCCTGTTGTTCGGCCTCGTTATTCTCCACCAATAAGCGCGAGACGGCCGTGCTCAGCGCGGCTTGGCGAGCTTGCAATGACAGGCGGATCTGGTCGCGCGCTTCCGCGTCCTTTCCGTGGCGCGCGAGTGAAAACATGCGGTCCACCGCATCCCAGAATTGCGCAAGCTGCTGCGTCAAATACGCCCTCTGCTCGGGAGTGCGATGCACTTCGGCATACTGTTCCTCAAGTTGCAGCGCCGAGTCCAAATCATTGCGCACACGATCAAATTGCGTGGTCCACGCGACCAGCGGGTAGGGTTCTCCCGCGTCCAGCATGTCGCGCATGGCGAGAGCCACCGTGTTCAGATCATTTTGCAGCCGCAGCAATTGCAGCGAATCCTTGCGGCCACGGTCCACCATGTCGCTCTGCAACTTGCGCAAACCTCCCAGCTGCACCCGAATATAAGCAGAGTAGGCAATCACCACCGAGAGGGTGATGATCAATCCCAGGAGAAGTCCCCCGGCCGGTGATCGCTCTAACCGCGAAGGCTTGCGCACGGAGAGAGAATACCTCAAGCCGACGTTTGCCGGCGCAGGCCTGTCACAATACAAATCATCAGCAGAGCGCTGAGGAGCGGCACGATAAATCCGACCCGCAAACTTCCGGAATATTTCGAAAACGTGCCAACGAGCCAAGGTCCCGCGGAGCCACCGAGCGAAGCCAGCCCAAACAACAGGCCTCCTATACTTCTGGCCCGCGCTCCGTACCATCTCGAAAGCCAGGCGATATAAATCGGATAAATGGAGGCGCATCCCAACCCCGAAAGGAACACTCCGGCGATAGCTACTTTGAGCGTGCCGGAAAATATCAACACGGCGGTCCCAGCGGCCGTCAGGCTCAGCGCGCCAAGAACCAAGGCAGGCTCCGAAGCCGACAACAGGACTAGAGGCGCCAAGCCGCGGCCTGCGGTGAGTCCCGCGTAAAAGAACATCGGCGCGAGGGTCGTCAAATTGCTTATGCCTTTTGCGATCCGACGCGTGTATTCCGCTGCCCACACGCCGATACTCGTTTCCATTCCTACGTACATGAAGAACAACGCCGCTATGGCGATGGTTATGCCGCGTCCGATAGGGAGCGGCGCTGCCTTCTCCGTCTTGACCGCGTTCTCCTGTTTCCCTGCGTCGAAACGCGCAAATAGAAGCGCAAGGGCCAGCAGCCCGCCGAAAACCGCATAGGCGATCAGCAGTACGGGTAGCCGGTTATTTTTCAGAGCCGCAGCGATAAGGGGCGAACACGCCATGGCGCCGGCGCCCCACGTGAAGTTAAGGAGATTCAACAGGGAGGCGCTGCGAACGCCACCAGCTTCCGCAACATACAAATTCGTTCCTGGCGTAATTAACCCGTAGCCCAGACCAAAAGCCGCGGTAGCCGCCAGCGCATTTACGTGCGTACTGGCGTTGAGCATGGCCAGGCCCAATCCGATCAGCGCATAGCCAACCACCAGCGAAGGCCGGTAGCCGCGCCGAGCCATCCAAAGGCCCGATATGCCTGTACCAAGCAGGGCCGCAAGAAATTGGATTGTGGAGAAAAGGCCGGCCTGCCCGTCGTCCAGACCCCATCTGCGAATGAAAACCGGCAGCATGGGCCCGACGATGGTGGTCGCGATTCCACTTAAAATGAAGCCTACGAAAAGCACGACCAGCAAGAAGGTGCGGCTGCCGGCGGTGCGCTGCGGACTTTCCACCGAAGTGGGCGTGGACATAGGTGCGCACATTTTGCAGGAGCCAGCCGCTCGAGGCAAACGTTCCTTGAGAGAGCATCGCATCCGAGAAATCGTGTACGCTCTTCGTCGATCCTGCAAGGAACTCGCACGGAATGATCAACGTTGGACTCATTGGGTTTGGCCTGGCGGGGCGGTCGTTTCACGCGCCGGTGATTAGCGCGGTTGCCGGCCTGCGGCTGGCGGCGATCCTGCAACGCAGCGGGGACGAAGCGGCCAAGCTTTACCCTAAAGCGCGCATGGTGCGAGATCTCGGGGAACTACTGGCCATTCGCGAAATTCAACTGGTCGTAATCGCTACCCCGAACGATACGCACGGTCCGATCGCCCGGCAGTGTCTCGCGGCAGGACGCGACGTGGTGGTGGACAAACCTCTGGCCCCGACGCTGCAGGAAGCGCTCGACCTGGTGAAATTCGCTCAGCAACACAACCGAATGCTGAGCGTTTACCACAACCGCCGTTACGATGGCGATTTTCAAGCTCTAAGGCAGTTGGTGGCTGGCGGCCGGCTCGGCCGCTCGGTACGATTTGAATCGAACTATGACCGGTTTCGCCCGCTATTGAAGCGCGATGCTTGGCGCGAGCGTCCCGGCCCCGGCACCGGCGTATTCCTGGACCTCGCGCCACACCTGGTGGATCACGCGCTGACCCTGTTCGGTCTTCCCCAAGCGGTTACCGCCGACATTCGCGTTGAGCGCGAGCAGGCCGTTGTCGACGACGCCTTCGATCTATCATTGCAGTATGACGCCGGCCTGCGCGCACTGCTTCGCGCAACCATGCTCGCTCCGGTAACGCGCCCGCGGTTTATCTTGCATGGCACCGCGGGCGCATACGTCAAATATGCTTTCGATGCGCAAGAACCAAAATTGCGAGCCGGACGCATTCCCTGGAACGAAACGCCTACGGCGGCGGAGCAAGAAGAGAACTCCGGAATTCTTACGGTCGTCGATACAAACGGCGCGACGACGGAAGAGCGCATCCCGCCGGCCCCGAGCGATTATCGCAGCTACTATGCAAATATCCGCGAGGTACTTCTTGGCACAGCGGCGCCGGCGGTTACGCCGGAGCACGCTCTCGATGTGATGCGCATGCTCGATCTCGCTCACGAGAGCAGCGCTCGACGCTGCACAATCTCGTGGCGCCGCTAGCGCACTTCCTTCACATTCCGGGCGGCCGGGGTCTTCCTTGCGCGTATAATCAATGCAGGAGAGTGGTACGTGATCGAGCTCGCGCCTTCCATTCTTTCCGCCAATTTCGCGCAGTTGGGTGGCGAAGCCTCGGCCGCTATCGAAGGCGGCGGCACGGTTCTACACCTGGATGTGATGGACGGCCATTTCGTTCCCAATCTCACTATCGGACCACCCGTTATTGCTTCACTGCGCAAGGTGATTAGCGACGTGCCCTTCGATTGCCACTTGATGATCGAAAATCCGGATGATTACATCGGCGCTTTCGCGGAAGCCGGAGCGAATTGGATTTCGGTGCACCAGGAAGCTTGCGTGCACCTGAATCGCACGCTGCAGCTGATAGCTTCGCACGGATGCCAGCCCGCCGTGGTGGTCAATCCGGCGACTCCGGTGCAACTGCTCGACGAAGTGCTGGACATCGTGCATCACGTGCTGGTCATGTCGGTGAATCCGGGTTTCGGCGCTCAGAAATTTATCCCCGGCGCGCTACGCAAGATTGAAACGCTGGTCCAGATTCGCGAGCGGCGTGGCCTTTCTTTCCGCATTGAAGTCGATGGGGGTATTGACCTCAGCACGGTCGGCGACGTGGTGCGTGCCGGCGCGGACTTGCTGGTTGCCGGAAATGCCGTGTTCGCGCTCGGCGACATCCGAGAGAACGCAAGCAAGTTGTTACGAGCCGCGCGCGGGGCCACGGCCATGCGCGCGTAGAATCCGGCGCAACCCGCGCGGCGTCACTGCTCCTGATAATTCCAGGTCAAGCCTCCATCGACGAAATAAGTCGTCCCGGTGACGTAATCGGAGTCTGACGACGCCAGGAACGCGGCGACCGCTGCCACATCCTCCGGTTTGCCAAGCCGCTTCAGCGGAATATTCTCCAGCAACGACTTCAGTTTCACCGGATCGTTCAGCAATTTCTTGTTAATAGGCGTTTCGATGGCTCCCGGAGCAATCGAATTGATGGTGATCCCCAACGGCGCCAATTCGATCGATAAATTTCGCGTCAGCATCTTGATGCCGCCCTTGCTGGCGCAATACGAAGCAAAATGCGGAAAAGGCAGTTCTTCGTGCACCGAACTGATGTTGATAATCTTGCCTACGGCTTTCGCCTGCATGCGATGCTTGACGAACGCCTGGCTTACAAAAAACGGACCCTTAAGGTTCACATTGAGAACCAGGTCATAATCCGCCTCGTCCACCTCCCAGAAGTCCGCGCGGCGTTCCAGTCCCGCATTGTTCACCAGGATATCAACACGGCCCAGTTCTTTTACGGCGTCCGCGATAAAACGCTGCCCTTCGGCAACCTGACTCACGTCACACGGAAACGCGGCCGCTCGTCGGCCCGCTTTCTGCGCCGCCGCGACAACTTCCTCGGCGCCACTTTTGTTGGAGCGATAGCACAACGCAACGTCCGCGCCTTCCCCGGCCAGGCGCTCCACGATCGCTCGTCCGATCCCCTGGTCACCCCCGGTAACGGCAACCACTTTGCCTTCCAATCGGTTTGCCACGTGGATCTCCTCCATAGCGGATCACCGATGAGATGCGCGGAAGGCTGGAATGTCTCGCGCACGAATAGCGCGAAGGGCAATTTCAGAAGGGTCGGTTCCTTGAAAGTGGGTTCTAAGGGGCCAACGCGTGAGCGAAGGCCTCGACGTTCTGCTGATCTACCCAGATTACGCCCGTATTTACAAATGCAGGTACCGGAGCGAAAGGATCCTTGGCCCAGCCCGCCTCCATAGAGGAGGGCGGATGGCGGTGCAGATCATCTAGCATTTTCAGACCCACAAAACCCATTGTAAATGGCCTTTGCGCGATGACGCCCCGGATAAACCCTTGCGTATCCAATCTAGCGTTTCGGGGTCAGAGTCCATCGCCACTAGTGTTTTGCCGGTGATGTTCGCCGCACTCAACGCCTTTGCTACTCCCTTGCCGCCCAGCGCCTCCAGGCATACGAAAGCGTCCACTTTGGTTTTTACCGCGATCAACTTGCGCGCTTGGTCGAACGCGATCTGCGCGTCGTCCTTGATGTCCACGGCGGGCAGCACTGTGATGTGCGGATAGGCGGTCAATATCTCCATGTAGCCGCGGTACCGTTCGTTAAGATTGGTCTGCTCCGGCATCGTAAACACCGCTACGCTGCCCGTGCCTTGCAGTGTCCGGCTGACGATCTCACCGCCTAGCCTTCCTGCCTCATAGTTGTCCGTTCCGATGAAAGACAGGCGCTTGCTTCCCGCGGAATCGGCATCCACAGTGATGACCGGAATGCCCGCGCCAATAGCCGCGTCGATGTCCGATTTCATAAGGTCCGGATCGGCAGGCGAAACCAGAATGCCGGCGGGCTTCAGCTGGGCGATTCGGTGAAATTCCTGCTGCTCGGCCTTCGGGTCATAGCTGCTGGGTCCGGTCACCGTGGCGCTTACCTGCATTTGGCCAGCGGCTTTGGTAAATCCGGCGGCAGCGGTCTGCCAGTAAGGAATTTGGGTGTTTACAGTAACCAAAAAATATTGGTCATTCGCTTCAGAATGAAGGGCCTTGCCGCAGCCAGCGCTTAGGAGTAGGAGCACAAGGCCAAGGGGACCCAGGAATCTTGCGGTCTTCGACATAAGACCCCCAATGTGGAAAGCGGTCCCAGCAGGGTGATGGAATTCTTAGCAAATCATAGGCATGGCGGTTACAGAAATCAACCACAGCGGAACCGGGCACGACCATAAGTTGCTGCGGCTGGTCAGCGGGTGACAAGGGTTGAAGACACGCCGTCCTTGGAGGCGTTTTCGTAGAGGTGCAGAATTTGCGTCGCGCGCTTTAGCAGGTCGGAGGGCAACTCGCCGCCCTGATAGTCGACCCATCCGGTCGAATAGGGAATCGGAATTTTTTCTCCCGCCGAAACGATTTCCAGGGGACCGATCCGATTCAAAATGAGCTTTACTTCGCCCAAGGCGCACTCCGTTAGAATCAGCAGGAAATCGGCACTCGCCAGGCGCACCGCAAAATCGGAGCCCCGAATGGCTTTCTTCAACCGCCTGGCAAATTCTTTCAGCAACGAATCAACGGCGGATTTGCCGTAGCGCTGCATCGTCAAATCGAATTCGTCAATGTGGATGGTCGCAACGCTGAGCGAAGTATTTTCACGGCGCGTGCGTCCTATTTCCTTGCCCAGCTGCTGTTCGATCGACATCCGGGTGTACAAGCCAGTGACCGGATCAAAGCCCGAGGAAGCCACGATTTCCGGCGAACTCTGCCCGGGAAATGCATTCTGCTCACTCAATGCTTTCTTGCGCCGCCGAAAGAACCACTGCCGGTGGACCAGCCATGCATTAAAAACAACCACCAGCGCTGCGGTGCTCCACTGTGTCTGGTCGGAGCGAATTTCGTAGAACTGGATCGTATGGCGAAAAAGAAACGGAAGAAAGGATAAGACCAAGGCGGCAGTTGCTAGCAGCGTCACGCAACAAGCCGAAAACCACAACCACCACTCGCTGCGTGCGATGTGCCGCAACTCAGTTTCATTTTGCAGCGCGCGGAATGCGCCCGAGCCTTCGAGGGGCGAAGGTTCTTGGCTGCGCGCACGAAGGCCCAATATCGACTTCATTTCGCTTTTTGCTTCCCACGTAACTGTATCCAGGCACAGTGCGCCGGGCAATCGTTCGATGGTACAGGTCCAGCAATCTGTGAAACTGAACGCAGGGTCAGGGTGCCACTTTGGGGGAGTACCGTCCTGCGAAGTTCTGGAAATTCTCTCTGCCAGAATGGCCTACTGAACCAGGGCAGTTGCTTGACGCGGCCCACGCTCAAGGAAGGTCCAGCCCTTTCACTTGCGCCTGCCCGCGATCCCGTTCCACAAGGAATCGCGAAGCGAAAGGGTATGTATGAAAAACAGATGGATTTTCATCGGACTGGCATTAGCACTGATGCCTCTTGCGGCTACTAACGCAGCGGCGCAATCGTACAATCCCATCCATTGGGTCAAAAAGAGTCCTACCGCTAGCGAGCAACTCGCCGCCAACAGCGAAGAAAGCAGGAAACTGTCTTCTCAGTTGCAGGCACTTCTGCCTTCGCGCACCAAGTTGGAAGACGCCTGCAAATCCTTTCGTAAGTTAAACGAATGCGTGGCCGCCCTGTATGTCAGTCACAATCTCAAAATTAAGTTCAATTGCGTTAAGTGGGACGTCACTGGCGTCCAGCCAGGGACTGGCAACGTTTCTTCCTGCAACGGTCCCGAAGGAGGAAAGCCCTTGAGTCTCGCCAAGACAATTCAGGCGCTGAAGCCGGACGCGGATGCTAAGGCAGAAGCCAAGGCCGCCGAGAAACGCGCGGAAGAGGATATCAACGACGCTTCATCGTAAGGTCGCCAGGTACGAATAAGTTGCGTCAGTATCGCCATCCGGCCTGAGGCTGCGTGGAGACCGTAGTTTGGCGAGCCTGCGCCGTCCTTAACCCTTTTTCTTTTCGATTTTCAGGTTGATGACAATCTCTTTTTTGCTGTCAAAACTGGAGATTGTCCTTACGGACGACTTGGCGCCGTCTTTTTCGGCGTGAACTTCATAGTCGACATTTGGATCCAGGCCGCTGAAACGGTAATTCCCTTCCTCGTCGGAAATATAGCTGCGCACCGCATTGCTGCGTGTATTTTTCAGGAAGACAACGGCCGAAGGCACCGGATCTTCAGAGGCCTTATCTGCGACTACCCCGCGAACCGTGCGAAGTTGCGCTTCGTGCTTGGCATCCTGAGCGGGCGTCGCCTGAACGCACGGGGAGAGAGCCACAGCCAAGAGGAACAGCAAGGATAACCGCCGCTTCATCATTTTCCTTTCTTGACTGCTTCCATCCGGAAAACCACGTTGTTTTCGCTTGTAGCGTTCCGCGCGTCGATGGTCTTGGTCTGGTCCGCGAAACCCTTGGCGTGCACCACCATTTCATACTGTGTACCTTGCGGCACGCGAATCGCAAACTCACCACGCGAGTCGGTGCTGTCCTGCCAGCGATATTTCTTCTCGTTCGCCCGGCGAATGCGGAGTTCCACTCCAGGGAACGCCAGAGCCTTGTCGGTGAATACCGTTCCGCGGATCAAAAAGTCATTGGCGTGGCTATACCTCTGCTTGCCGCTGCTGGAGGAGGAAGTAGATTGCGCCCCGGATGCAGAAGCTGGCTCTGG
>Ga0070730_10001451_pt1 | contig 22854 bp, 22 predicted proteins | sample Coa_R1_3_FD_66447 | JGI IMG/M metagenome (GOLD analysis project Ga0070730, IMG submission 66447) | Surface soil microbial communities from Centralia Pennsylvania, which are recovering from an underground coalmine fire - Coalmine... | ecosystem: Environmental > Terrestrial > Soil > Unclassified ... | reverse complement strand
TTCCAGTTCCGCAGCTTTGAGCCGGCGGTGATTATTCTCTCGGCCGCGCCGCTCTCGCTGTTCGGCGTCTTTGGCATGCTGATGATCACCGGCACCGCATTGAACGTCTCTTCCTTCATGGGAGTGATCCTCATGGTTGGCCTGGTGGTGAAGAACGGAATCATTCTCTTTGAATACGTTCACCAGCTCCGCGACAATGAGGGGCTTCCGCTGCGCGAAGCCCTGGTCAGCGCCGGCAGAATCAGGATGCGCCCCATCCTGATGACCACGCTCTGCACCCTGTTCGGCCTGCTTCCACTGGCGCTCGGCCTCGGCTCCGGGGCCGAACTGCAAAAACCGCTGGCGCTCGCCGTCATCGGCGGTTTAAGTGTTTCCACCTTTATCACGCTCCTGGTCATGCCCGTTTTCTACGCCTTGCTGGAGCGCCGCCAGCTCGAGCCGGAGGCCGCCCTGGACTCGGCCGAACAGGATGCCGCCGACTAAGCTTTTGTAGTGTTGAACAACTCTCGAAAGGCCATCGGCCAAAAACCGAGTTGAACTTCTCCCGATCTGGGATATGCTTTTGCCAGACTTTAGTCTCTCGCATGAAACGGGAAGAATTTCAAAAGCTCCTTCACCAGGAGCGTGAGAAGTTTCGCGGCCAACTGGCTACGCACGCGGCCGATCCCTCAAAATTATTTTCCGGGCTCTCCGGCAGGATTGGCGTGGTGCTTTCGGGCGGCGGCGCTCGCGGCGCCTTTGAAGCCGGCGCGTTGCTGGCTTTTCAGGATGCCGCCATGCCCACCCACATCCTGGCGGCAACGTCGGTGGGAAGCATCAACGCTGCCTCCTACGCCTCGCATTCCCGTTCCCTGGTTGGCAACGCTGAGTCGCTCATCGAATCCTGGACGCAGGTGAGCCCTCCTGCCATGGGGATCGACTGGTCGCGTTACGTCATTATGCTGACCGGCCTGGTGGCCGCCACCGCCGGATTCTTTAATGCCCTCCGCGGCTGGCTGCAGGAGCACGGCACTTTTTTGCATGGCAGCTATCCTGTCCTGACCTGGCTCTGCCTGATGCTGGCGGGAATCTCGGTGCTGCTGCTCTATGACCAGATGCCATACGCGTTTTACGTTGCTTCCAACTTTCTCCGCCGCGGACACTGGAGCCCCGATCTCAAAAAAGCGCTGCGGTCGTTGCTGGCCAATCTGCTGGTGTGGGGTTTCGTTTACGTTTTTCTGAATTTCACCAAGCTTCATTTTTACAGCCGGGCGGTAGAGTTTGATTTGAGCAGCCGCGTATTGGCGGTCATCCTGGTGGTGTTGCTCGTGGCCCTGTGGTCTCTCACGCGCGACCGGGTAAGCCTGCTCAGCCACAAATTCCTGCGCCTGCCTCTGCGCTCAGGATTGTTCGCCAATTATGAGCGCACCAAGTTTTTACGCTCGCGCATCGCCGCCGATGGCCTGCGCGCTTCCCCCATTCGCGTGGTCATGACGGCGACAGACCTCGATGCCGGCAGCGCCAACTATTTCAGCAATGCGTCTCCGGAAGAGCTGCTCCGCGACCCTAACGTAGTGCAATCGTTTGTGACCTCCGAAATTGTGCAACCCGACGACCTGCTGCAGGCGGTGATTGCCTCTTCGGCGTTTACTATCGTCTATGAGGCCGTGCCTGTGATGGGACGCATGTGGACCGACGGCGGGGTGATTACCAATCAACCCATCCGTCCGGCGGTACGGCTGGGCGCCGACATTTTGTTTCTGGTAATGGTCCATCCCGCAAATTCGCCCGACAGGTCTGCGGTAAGAACGTTCATGGATGCGGGCGTCCGCGCCATGGACATTCTTATGTCACGGAACCTGAAGGCCGATTTGCGCTTGCTCGACTATATCAACCGCATGTGCGCCAACTATGCCGCCGCTCTGGGCCTGCGCCCGGAGGAGATTGAAATTGAAATGACCGGCACGCGCTTTCGCTACATCAAGGCCTTCACCATCAGCCCTACCCAGCCGCTGGCCGCCACATCGCTCGATTTTGATGGAGAAATAACCTCGCCTGCCATTCTGGAGGGATACCGCAATGGCCAGCGCGCGGTGCTGGAATTCCTGGACTACCTGGCGAACCTGACCACCCTGCGCCCACGCCACCTGGTCAAGCTGGTGACCGAAGAACTCGCGGAAAAGCAGGCAGCGCACTAGACCAATTCCAGAATTGGCGTATCCGCGCGGCGCCGGGGCTGCTGCCACGTCTCCAATTGTTGTTCATTTTTTTAACGAGTGTCATGCTGAGCGAGGGCAAACGCCCGAGTCGAAGCACCCCGAAAATGCATGAACTCTAAAATATCGCAGCAGGGTGTTCCTGCACATATTCTGAAATCGCCTGGAACTCTGACTGAAACAATGGAGTGGAAAAACGTCGTTCCATGCGAACGATAGAAGCGAAAGCAAATGTGAGAATTCCCTGAAGCTGCAATTTAAGGAGTAGAACTCCTCGGGTCCTTCGACTCGGCGCAATCGCCTCGCTCAGGATGACAGTATTTGAATTTTCAATGATGCCAACAGAGGCAAACGCGCTCCAGCCAAACAACAACTTCACGAAGCTGCGGATCCGTCAATTCTTTGCACGGCTTTTCGTGCTTCTCTTCGAATCCATGCGCGCGAATGATCCAGGAACGGCTTGAGAGAATTCTTCGCGCATTTAGCCCGTAATCTTCCCAGCGCCATGACGGCGTGACCGGCGACAACCTCGTCATGCAGAAGCTGCATGGCAACTTTGGCGGCGCGGGGGTCGTTCATATTGCCAAGCGCGAGAACAATCATCTGGCGCGCCTTGCCGTGTCTCTTTTCCTGCGCCAGTTCGATGATCTCATCGCTCACGGTATCGTCGGCGACCACGGAAAGCGCGTTGCTGATCGCCGTCTTCAGGAACATTTGCGAGGGCGCAGCGCGGCGGAACTCCTCGATCAACACCGGACTGGCGAACGGTTTCGCCGAAGGCACCGAAAGCGCCCTGACAATGGTCTCTTTAATGTAAGCATCCTGCACTTGCGGGAGCCACTCCAGCAGCAGGTGAAAGTCGCAGCGGCTTGGGGTCTCCGCCGAGGTGCAAAGGATGCCCCGCTTCTGCGCCTCCTGCAGGATAGATTCATTGGTTTCCCGTGACGAAGTCGCAGCCACCACAAAGAACGCCGACTTTAGGTCGTTCGAATGAAACCGCCGCTTTTCCCATGAGATTTTCTTGGCGCGCGCCCATTTGTCCACGAGGTCGGTGCCATGCGGCGCAACCACCCGCACCGACGCGCCCGCCGCGAGTAAAGAATGTATCTTGCTTTCTGCCGGCGTCCACCCGCCTACCACAAGGCAGCGGCGGCCGCTAACTTCAACGAACATGGGAAACAGCGCTGACATCGCGAGAAATACTCCTACCTGAGCCCTGCTAGATTAAGGGTCCTCCGGGGGCTGGTTCCAGCGGAGCCACAACTAAAAAAAATATATTCTGTTTTGTGTTGAGGACATTCTTTATATAACGTTTGCCATTGCTCCTTGTCAAGAGTTTGCCCGTTAAAATATCATGAATGATTCCCATAACGGGAATAAAAGGTTCGACCAAAATAATGCATAGTATTAGAGGCTTCCTCTAACCGGGAACCATCCTGCTTTGGCTCATGGAGGTGGCGCATCCTGACGCTCGCTGATCTCCAACGAACCACGCTTTATTCATAAATCACCGGACAATAAATGGGAAATACAAAGGACGAATTGCCTGCATCAGGAAAAATGTTACAAAGGTCTGACCAATGGCGGTCTTTTGCGGACTTGGGAGAACAAAAATATTTGCAGAGCTTGTTTGGCTCTGTTGACATCATTCAAAATTCAAAGACTGTCATCCTGAGCGAGGCGCTTGCGCCGAGTCGAAGAGCCTGCCCTGAGCTTGCCGAAGGGACCCCGAGGAACTGTATCTCTAAATTGCTGCTTCAGGGAATTCTCACATTTATTTTCGCTTCTATTGTTCTCCATGGGACGACGGTTTTCCACTTCATTCTTTTATGCCAAGGTTCCAAGCGATTCAAAATCCGCGCAGGAATGTCTGGCTGCGACATTGGAGATCTCTGCATTCGCGGGTGCTTCGACTCGGGCGTTCGCCCCTTCGGCAAGCTCAGGGCAGGCTCTCGCTCAGCATGACACAGTCAAAAAATTGAATGCAAATTGGGACGAGCAAGCACATCTCTACATTCAAAGGATATCAACAATACCAAACACGCTCTAGTGAGGAAACGTCGTGCGGCTTGTTGATTTCATCCCTGCACCAACTCCAGCATCTCTTCTTCATCAATCACCTTCACGCCCAGATCGCGCGCTTTATCGAGTTTTGAGCCCGCGTCGGAGCCCGCGACCACGTAATCGGTTTTTTTGCTCACCGAACCGGCGACCTTGCCGCCCGCATCTTCGATCATTTTCTTAGCCTGGTCGCGGCTGTAGTTCGCCAGAGTGCCGGTCAACACGAAGGTCTTGCCCGCAAGCCTGGTGCCGCGCTGTTTTTTTACACCATGAAATTGCAGGCCAGATTTTCGCAAGCGCTCTATGAGCTGGCGGTTGCGCGGTTCCTCAAAAAATTCCAGAATTGACTGCGAGATGCGCGGCCCCACCTCCTGCACCTCTTCCAGTTCTTCGGCGCTGGCCTTCATCAGGGCATCCATCGAGCCGAAGTGCTCAGCCAGGAACTGGGCGGTGCGCTCGCCTACAAAGCGGATACCCAGGCCCAAAATCACGCGCTCCAATGGCAACTTTTTGGAAGCCTCAATTTCGTTGAGCACATTCTGTGCCGACTTGTCGCCCATGCGCTCCAGTTGCAGCAGCTTGTCTTTGGTGAGCTGGTAGATGTCGGCGACGTTTTTCACCAGTCCGCGGTCGGCGAGCTGGTTGACCAGGGCCTCTCCCATGCCTTCAATATTCATGACCGAGCGCGAGGCGAAATGCAGAATGCTCTCCCGCGTTTTTGCCGGGCAGCTTACGTTCACGCAACGATGATCAACCTCGCCTTCGACCCGCACCACTTTGCCGCCGCACACCGGGCAATGCCCGGGCATGGTGAAGTTCTTTGTGCCGCGCGGATGGTCTTTATCATCCACCACGCGGACCACTTTGGGAATCACGTCTCCGCCGCGTTCCACCATCACCCAGTCGCCAATCTTCACGCCCAGGCGTTCGATTTCGTCCTGATTGTGCAGTGTGGCGCGGGTCACAGTTGTGCCGCCGATAGGAACCGGTTTGAGCGCAGCGACGGGGGTAAGCTTTCCCGTGCGGCCCACCTGTACGAGGATGTCTTCAATCCGGGTTATCCCAGAGCGGGCGGCGTATTTGTAAGCGATAGCCCAACGCGGGGCCTTGCCCGTGAAACCGAGCTCATGCTGAATGGAGGCGCTATCCACTTTGATGACGATGCCGTCAATCTCGTAAGGCAGGGAATCGCGTTTCTGTTCCCATTTCCGGATGAACTCCAGCATTTCTTCCAAAGATTCCACTCGCTCCCAGTTCGGATTGACCTTGAATCCCGCGGCCGAGAGCGCCTCCAGAGCCTTGGCATGTGAGTCAAAAATATTGACGCCATTCCGCAGCAGGAAGTAAGAGTAAAAATCCAGGCGGCGCTGGGCCACGATATTGGGTTCCAATTGCCGCAAAGTGCCGGCAGCGGCATTGCGCGGATTGGCAAATTTAGCCAGGCCATTTTTTTCGCGCTCTTCGTTCATGCGTTCAAAAGAAGTCAGCGGCATTACCACCTCGCCGCGGGCTTCAAAATCCGGCGGCATGGCGGCTTTTTTCAGCACCTTGGGGTCAATGCTGAGCGGCACCGAACGCATGGTGCGAACGTTGGTCGTAATGTCTTCGCCTACGCTGCCATCGCCGCGGGTGATGGCGCGCTCCAGCCTGCCGTCTTTGTACCAGAGCGCCAGCGACATGCCGTCGAGCTTCAGCTCACAAACAAAATCAAGTTTGTTGCGCCCGCTCAGCTCGTAAACCCGGCGTCCCCAGGCGCGCAGCTCTTCTTCGTTGTACGCGTTGTCGAGAGAAAGCATGGGGCGCGAATGCTGCATCTTGAGGAAGCCCTCGCGCGGCTTGCCGCCTACGCGCTGCGTGGGCGAATCGGGCGTGATGAGTTCCGGATGCGCCGCTTCGTGCCGCTTGAGTTCCTGCATCAGCAGGTCGAACTCAGCGTCGCTGATCTCTGGGTTATCGAGCACGTAATAACGGTGCTCGTGATAACGGATTTTCTCGCGCAACGCCTCAATCTCTGGTGCGACGTCTTTGCCGGCTGTGTTCTTTGCTCCTACGGCCATAGCAAGGATTATACTTTTCAGTTGGATCCGCTCACACATCTGCTGACCGGCGCCTGCCTAGGCCGCGCCGGATTCAACCGCAAGACGGCGCTGGCCACGTTGACGCTGGCAATTTCCGCCGAAATCCCCGATCTCGATGTCGTCAGCCTGGTCAAAGGACCGGTTGCCGCCTTTGCCTGCCACCGCGGCTTTACTCACACTTTTTTGGGCGTACTCTTCGACGCGGCGCTGACAATGGCGATCGTGTATGTGCTCTGGCGGTTGTTCCAGGGCTGTCTACGCTGGTGGGAGAGCCGCAAACCGGCGCCGCCCAACCGTGAGCACGAGGCTGCTTTTCAGCCAGTGCCCTCGCTTGCTCCGCGCTGGGGATTGTTATTCATTTACGGATGCATTGGCGCCCTCAGCCACATTCTGCTCGACTTCACCAACAACTACGGCGTGCGCCCTTTTTGGCCGTTCTCCGGCAAGTGGTACTCATGGGACATCGTTTTTATCATCGAGCCGCTCCTTTGGGCTGGGCTGATCCTGGGGCTGGTGGTGCCGTTGCTCTTTGGCTTGATTCAAGACGAAATTAGTGTGTCTGGCAAGCGCAGGCAGTTTCGTGGGCGCGTCGCCGCCATTGCCGCGCTGCTCTTCATGGTTGCGCTTTGGGGAATCCGCGATTTCGAACACCGCCGCGCGGTCGGTTTGCTGAAGAGTTTTCTTTATGACGGCGCTCCGCCGTTGCGTGCCTCTGCCTATCCATATCCGTTCAATCCGTTTCAGTGGCATGGAGTGGTGGAGACCAAAGATGCTTTCAAGCTCTTACCGGTAGATTCGCTCGCCGGCGAGGTGGACCCGCAGGGGACTGGACGCACTCGCTACAAACCGGAGGAGACGCCGGCAGCCCAGGCGGCGAAGAAGTCTTATCTCGGACGCGTCTTCCTGAACTGGGCCCAGTATCCGATTACAGAAACGGAAGTGCACGCCGATCCGGCAGACGCTTACACAGTCGTTTTTTCTGACCTGCGCTACGCCTATCCAAACCGTAAGATTTCATTGACAGGAAAAATTGAGTTAGATCAAAAACTCAATGTAGCTCGCCAATGCTTTGGGCAGAGTTGCGAGTAGATGAATGTGCTTATTTTAGAAGAGGCAAACAGCGTTTTCCGGATGCCATCTATTTTCCCGCCGTCTGCGCTGCTGCGGCCGGGGGGCGTTCAATGCGCTCAAGGCGAATGGTGATGGTGCCCCAGCCCATGCGGCCGCGGATCTGCACCGGAATGCGGTCGGCGTCATCGGAATACCAGATCCATACGCGTCCCCGGTTTTTGAGCAGGGCGGCATTAGGTTCCGGCTGAACCCGGAGCGTGTTGAATGTGCCGGCGTCGGTCCTGATCTGCTCGCGGGCTTCGACCCTGGTTACCAGGTCCACCGTCTTGCCTCCGTCATTGATAGGAAAGATATAAGCTTTACCCGGCTCCAGGGGCAGCGAAGCGGCATAAAAGACTCCGGTAAGCACGTCGGTGGAGCACTCGGGGATGTCGTTTTCCAGATGTTTTTTCTCGCCCGATTTGGGATTCAATTCTTCCAGCACTCCTTTGTGGCGGCTGTAGTCAAATTGCAATTTACTGTCGCGCCGCCGCAGGCCCTCTTCGGTGTGCTTGCTGATTTCGGTCGAGCAGAATGTTTTAGGGTCGAACAGTGACTGGAAGGTATCGTGCACAGGGAAGAGCCGGGCCACAAAACCGGTGGCATCAGCAGTAGCTTTTATGCGGTGCTGGCCTGATGCGTCCTGCTCCATCTTGACGGTCGCCACACCGGCAAAAAAGAGCCTCCACTCCGCTTTGTAATAGAACGTCGTGCCCAGTGGAAAGCGGAATCCCTGCGCAGGCGGAGCAATGTGCGAAGCGTTCTCGAACGCAGCACCATGCGCAGCAGGCTGTGAAGCGCCGCCGTTGGCTGGTTGCTGAGCATGGACTTGAGCAAAGAGGCTCAAGCTGATCGAGGCCAGCAGACTGCAAGAAACAAGGAATTTCCCCTTAAAAGCACAAAACATGGGTCTTCAAATGGACTTCATTGATTAAACCATATTATTTTGATGATGAGGGCAATTATCATCGCCGCTACACCCAACAGGGTGTTGTACTCGCAGTGCTTAAGGTACAGCTCTCGCGAAAATGCAGTTTTCCCCTTAGCCAGATCCGCGGCCGGACGCAAGCCAGGAAGCAGCCGGGGCACACGCCGTGCGTAATCTTCATAATCGGGAAATTGAGAGCGAAGGTAGGCTTCCTCCGAACGGATCACAGGCACATAAACAAGCAGGAATAGCGTAACCAGCACAATTATGATCCATATGCTTCGGGCCGCCAGCGCGAACCCAACCGCGATGACAATCGAACCCAGGTAGAGCGGATTGCGCGTATACGCGTAAGGTCCGCTGCTGGTTATCTTCTGGTTTTTTTGCACGTGGCCTGAAGCTACAGCGCGCAACCATACTCCGGGCAGCACGACGCAAGCGCCGGCAATCAGCGACCACCATCGGGGGCGGGCGAGCCAGCAATAAACTATGGCCAGCAAGAATCCCAGCGGGACCCGGATGCGGCGCGCAATCGTTGCCCAGCCCTTCCCGCTTGCGCTCACGAGCTGCCTCCGAGGAGCTTTGAAGCGGCCGAGAATACTTCTTCCACTGTGATCTGCAACAAGCCACTCTCAGGCGCGGAGCGGCGCGCATGTGATGTTTGGCTTTCGGGATTTCGAAGCACCGCGATGCGCCCTTGGTTCGGTCCATTCGGCCCATAGGGGCCGTTGCGCACCGGATTTGTCGGGCCATAAATAGCGACCACCGGAATATTCTGCGCCGCCGCCAGATGCACCGGCCCAGTGTCGCCGCCAACAAAGAGCCGGGGACGGCGAGTGAGTGCAATCAATTGGGCCATCGAGCAGGAGATTGCTTTGGCAGCGCCATCGCTGGCCGTCTCCAGTTCGCGCGCCAGCGCTTCTTCTCCCGGCCCGACATTGGCGATGGTTGCCAATCCCGACCGCTTGAACTCTTTTGCCAGCGCGCCGTAGCGGGCGACCGGCCAGCACTTTGCGCCCCAGCCGGCGCCGGGGTTCATCATTACAAAATCGCTGATACCGCTGACGCGAAGCTGGGCTTCACACCAGGATTCTGACGCGGCATCGCAGGGCAAGGGGAATTCAATCCGCAGATCGTTTCTGCCGCTGATGATTTCAGCCAATTGCATGCCCTGCTCCACCACATGCGCGGCCGGCGTGCTGACGGTTTGTGTATAGAACAGCTTGGCCAATGACTCCCGCGGCGCCGCGAAACCGATGCGTGCTTGCGCGCCGCTCAAGCGTCCCAGCACTGCTGAGCGAATAGCTGCTTGCAGATCAATGGCAATTTCATAACGATATTTTTTCAAATCGGCGATCACCGTTTTGATCTCTTTTCGCGTGGCCGCCGAAAGCGGAGAAGACCTCCAGGCGCGGGTGTTGACGCGATGCACTACATCCACGAGTGGCTGAGCTGGGCAGCGGCCTTGCTGGCCCGCCGAAGGCGCAGAGATCAGATCGGCCCAGCGGTCTTCAATGGCCCATCCGATCATGGCTGAAGGGAACGTCTGGCGCAGCGCGGCCACCGCCGGCAGGCTGTGAATAATGTCTCCCATCGCGCTCATGCGCGTGATGAGAATACGGCTCCATGGAGGTTGAGGGCGCAAGCGGCTATTTTCGCAGAATCTCGCTGCTGGAGTGATTTTTTGGGTCGCCTACGATTTCCACCCGGCCGCCGCATTCGATGACGACGTCGCGCTCAGGAACAGTTTCAGCCGTGTAATCGGTGCCTTTGGCGTGAATATCAGGGCGAATCTCGCGGATCAGCGCGCGCGCATCCGGCTCGCTGAAGATGACCACCGCATCCACGTCGCTGAGGGCCGCCAGCAGCTCGGCACGTTCGCTCTCGGGGGTGCGTGGACGGCCTTCGCCTTTGATGGCGCGCACCGATGCGTCAGAGTTCAGTCCAACAATCACCCGCGCGCGCGGCGCCAACTCGCGGGCTGCGCGCAGAGAGCGGACGTGCCCGACGTGCAGCAAGTCAAAGCAACCATTGGTGAGCACAATGCTATCGCCGGTAGCGCGCCACGCGGCTACCTGCTTGCTGATTTCTTGCCGGCTGAAGATTTTATTGTGGCTCATGAAGTAGTACTCGAAAGTTAAAAACGAAAGCGGTTTTTCTCCGTGTCTCAGTGCCTCCGTGGCGAAAAATAACCATTGGCTTGACGAATCACGAGGCTGGTACTGTATTGATGGCCTCCAGCAACTCTTGCCTCGAAACCGTGGCCGTCCCTCGCTTCATCACCACAATGCCGCCGGCAATGTTGGCCAGGCGGGCGGCGGCTTCGGCGCCGGCGCCTGTGGCCAGCGCCGCCGTGAATGTGGCAATGACCGTGTCCCCGGCGCCGGTCACGTCGGTAACCTGGTCAGAACCGAAGATAGGAATCTCAACCGGTTTCTTCGTGCGTTCAAAGGCCACCATGCCGTCGCGCCCGCGGGTGATCACCAGCGACTCCAACTTCATGCGCTGCAGCAGCGCTTTGCCGGCGTTCATGAGTTGCGCGTTGTCGTTGCCAATCTTGACCGCCAGCGCCTCTTCCACTTCCGGCTCATTCGGAGTTGCGGCGGTGATGCCGGTATATTGCAGCATGCGGTAGCGGGAATCGAGTGTGACCGGCATTCCGTCGAGCGCGCCGCGCGAGCGTATGGCGGTCAGGACCTCCGGGGTGGCGGCGCCGTAGCCATAATCGGAGATCAGCAGCGCGTCCGCTGCCCGCGCATATTTTCGCGCCGCCAGGATCAACTCTCCCACCACGTGACGGTCAAGCGGCCCTTGCGGTTCGCGGTCCACCCGCACCACCTGCTGGCGGCTGGTGTGGGCCATGCCCGCGAGAATGCGCGTCTTGGTCACCGTGGTGTGGCCTTTTACTTTCTGAATGCCGCTGATGGGGATGCGCCGGTGGCGGAATTGCTGCAGCAGCAATCGTCCGGGCTCATCGTCCCCCACCAGACCCACGGGCAGCACATTCACTTCAAGCGCAGCCAGGTTGCAGATGGCGTTGGCGCCGCCTCCGGGCACAACTGTTCGCTCCCGGTGCTTGAGGATGAGCACCGGAGCCTCGCGCGAAACCCGCGAGATTTCTCCGAAGACAAATTCATCGGCTACCAGGTCGGCCAGCACCGAAACCGTGAGCCGGGGAAAGCCTTCGACAATCTTGGCCAGCGTATTGCCATGTTTATGAGTCATGAGGTAATCCCAAATTGTCTCATAGTGCACCCCTACGCGCTTGCCATGATCGTCGCCAGCAGAGACTCGATCGCGCCTTCCGAGTCGTGCATCTCCATGCGGACGGGAACGACAAAAACCGGCGCCAACCTTTCAATGAACGCTTCCAGGTTAATGGCGTCTTTTTCGGTTGTCACAAAGCCTTGGACTCTTTTCTGGTCGCGCAGGCGCAGCAGCGAGTCTATATCTTTTCTACCGTAAACGTGATGATCACGGAAGGCAACCGTGGCCGCCGGCTCCAGGCCCGACTGCTGCAAGCTGCGGAAAAAATTGTTGGGTCGGGCGATACCACAAAAGGCAATCTGCCCGGGTGGGGTGTCGCCAATGCGCAGACTGCGGTCTACCTTCCACAAAAATTTGTCGCGCACTTCAACGCGCGCGTCCAGGGAACGATCCATCAGAACCACCGCATCTGCGCGCTCAAGCGAACTGAGCGGCTCGCGCAGGCGCCCCATGGGAAACAGACAGTCGCGCAGGTCGCGCTCGGTCAGCAGGGCGATATCGAAATCCCGCCGCAGAGAGCGGTGCTGAAAGCCGTCATCCAGCAAATGCAATTGCGGGCCGAATTTCCGCTCAGCGTAAGCGCCTGCGTCATAGCGTTCTTCACCCACGATCACCGGGACCTGCAATTTGCGGGCGATCAGCAGAGGCTCATCGCCAAATTCGCGTGGGCTGCCGGCGGCATCAACCAGGCGCACGCCGCGCGTGGAGCGGCCGTATCCGCGCGAGAGGACATCGTAGGCGACGCCATGCGTCTTGAGCAATTCTCCCAGCAGAATCAGGAAAGGCGTTTTGCCCGCACCTCCCATGGAAAGGCTGCCTATACTCACCACTGGCCCGCGCAGCTTGCCGGAAAAAAATCCGCTGTCATACAACAGGTTGCGCGCAGCCGTGATGACGCCATAGGTGGCGGAAAAAGGATTCACTGAATTGATCGCTCCGTAGCCCCGAAGTTAGTAGTCGCTGGATCAGCGACAGAGCTTTGTGCAATTAGCTCCTGCAGCGCTTTAGCGGTTCGTCCTGTGGCGCCGGTGTGCAGCTTCATGACTTCAACCGCGCGCCGGCCCAAAGCTTGCCGCTCTGCGGTGTCTTCCAGCAGTTGCAAAACCACCTCGCTCAAATCGGCTTTCATATCGCCTACCCGAAAGCCGCGCACGGTTTTGACGGCATTGGCGGCGTGAAAGATGGCAATGATATCGCGGAAGTTTTCCACGTGTGGCCCCACTAGTATGGGTACGCCGAAATAGGCCGGCTCAAGAATGTTGTGTCCTCCGCGTGGAACCAGGCTGCCGCCAACAAATGCGATTGTAGCTAATGCGTAAACCGCAGCCAGCTCGCCAATGCTATCGAGCAGCAGCACGCCCCCGCGCAGTGCCACTTGCGGGTCGAGCTGCGAGCGCCGCCAGAAATTCAACCGCGTCAACCCAGGCAGGTGAGGATAGGTTCCAGGCGGCACACCAGAGGCGCTCACAAGCCGCGCTACATCCTCAAAACGCTCGGGATGGCGCGGGGCCAGAAGCATCACGGCCTTGGGATATTTGCGCAGCACCTGCTGAAACATGCCTAGCAGAGGAAACTCCTCGCCTTCGACCGTGCTGCCGCAAACCAGCACTGGGAAGGCTTCGGCCTGCTGCAATCGCGCTTTGAGTTCGTGTTGCAAGGGGACCGACTGCGGCGGCTGAACGTCGAACTTCAGGTTGCCGCTGACCTTGACCCGCTCAGGGACCGCGCCAATATCAAGCAGCCGCCTGGCATCTTCCTCGCTCTGCGTCAGGAAAAGATCCACGTTTTGCAATACTCCGCGCAATGCTCCGCGCCAGCGGCGGTATCCGGGATATGAGCGGTCCGAAATGCGCGCGTTGACCACGGCAACCCTGGCGCCTGATTTTCTGGCCAGCCGCAGAAAGTTCGGCCAGAATTCGGTCTCCGCCAAAACAACAAGCCTGGGATGCAAGCGCTTGAAGTACGGGCGAATGGCAGAGGCAAAATCCAAAGGGAAGTAAAAGACGTTTTCTTCACCATGCCGTTCGCGTGCCAGCTTCTGCCCGGCGGCTGTGGTTGTAGAGATGAAAATTCGCGTGCCTGGATTCGCGGCGCGCAGCTCTTTGATCAACTGCCCCACGGCCAGCACCTCGCCCACGGAGACGGCATGAATCCAGATGGTATTGCGTTCATCTGGCGTAGAGACGTAGCTTGCTACGTCTCTTGCTGCGCCTCCTTTTAAGAGTCTGGCCGGAACGAAGCCCAGGCGCTCCCGCAATCCGGCGCGATACTTGTGGTGGCGCAGCATGAGAAAGAGCCACCAAGGCGTTGAGAGGAGCAACGCCAAAGCCGCGGCCACACTGTAAAGCAAATACATGCAGAGGTCTGGATTATTCTAACGGAAGTGAACTATCTTCATTCCGCTGCGGATAAGTTCGATAAGCACATAAAAAACTTGCCGCCGCAGACCGGTCCCGGCTCGCCGTGGATGGGCGCGAATAAACGCAGATTCAGTAGGATCATAAGCAGGCCCGCGCTCGATTAGAATATCTTGCGTGCTTGTGGCAAGGAAGTTGCAGGTTTATGCAACATAAAATATTTTGGGTGACATTTTCGCTTCTCAGCCTCATCGCAGGCATGGCGCTTCCGCTGATATGGTCGCTGCTGGCGACGATTCCCCTGGTCTTTTTGAGCTGGTGGATAGCCTACCGCAGCGGCTGGTTCTAGCCAGACGCAATCCTGCTTTTCCCCTTGTATAGCGAATCAAACCTGGTTCGATGCAGCTCCAGGCTTTGCCCGAAGTAATGGTTGGGAATGATGAACCTCGGAGCCAGATTTTGCACCGCATCGAGGCTCGCGTCAAAATATTCCGGACAGCTATTCAGGAACGCTGGAGGAAGATGGGCGAGCCAGGGATAACTGGCGAACAGGTCGCCGGTAAACAACAGATTAAAACGCTGGCTGTAGAATCCGCAGTGACCCTGCGTGTGTCCTGGAAGATGGATCACCCGCAACCCTCCCCAGTAAGGTAGTTCCATGTTTGCATGGAGTGGTTCGTCAATGCGGACGGTGCGATAGCGAAGCACCCAACGTCCAAAGGCTTCGAGGGCGCCACACACGCGGCTGGGGCCACGATAAGGAAAGTTTCCATCGATATGCGATTGTTCCAAGGGATGAGCTAAAACAGGCGCGCCGGTGAGTTCTTTGAGTCTGGCGAGATATCCGGTGTGATCAAGATGCCCGTGGGTAAGAAGAATCGCCTTAATGTCGTTCCAGCCCAGCCCAATGGTCTTGAGAACTCCTGTGAGCCGGGGCATTTCGCCGACAAGGCCGGTGTCAATCAGCACAGCTTCACCAGAGCGGTCATCATAGAGAAGATGGAAACAGCCCAGCAGCCCGCGAATTGGATAGATCCGCGCCCCAGAATTGAAGGAATAAGGTTTGATGGCCATGGGCAGCCGAGAGGTCTCGATTATTCTAACTTGCCCATTATTTCCCTTTCGCCGGATAATCAAAGCATGGTCTCCAGCACCGCCTCACGAATTTTCCGCCGAGCAATTGCCTGTGCCTGCGCAATTGTTCTCTTTTCCGTTGCCCAGGCCAAGGAGGAAAAGACCTATGTTGCGCCTCTGGTGGTGCATGCCCGCACCTATGCCGCGCACGAAGAGGACCCACCGGACAAGATCACTGTTGCTATCGATCCCTATGACAACAGCGCCAAAGTCAATATCTTTACCGTGGACTATCTCAAATACGGTTTGCTGCCGGTGCAGTTGATTATCTCGAATGATGGAGACCAGCCCATCTCGGTCAGGTACCTGAAAGCCGAGCTTGAGACCGGAAGGAAGGCCAAGTTGGAGGCGCTTACCGAAGCCGAAGTCATGGAGCGGCTCTTTCGTCACGGAGAGATTCGTCCTCACCTGCAAGGCCCCTCGCCGCTGCCCATTCCACTGCCGCACAAATCCAAGGAATCGGATGCGCAAAAAGCGCGTGAAGAACTTGACCGCGCCCGTTTTAACTTTCTCGCCATCGAGCCGCACACCACGCGCGCCGGCTTCCTGTTTTTCGATTCCAGCCTGGTGAGCGATGCCATTACAGGCTCTTACGTGTATGTAAGCGGAGTGCGCAACGCGCAAGGCCAGGAGCTCTTGTACTTCGAGCTGTCGGTAGACAAAGCGGAAAGCCCAGCCAGCACGCCTTCCGAGGCAGGATCAAGCAAGTAGCGAAGAGCTCGTTCGTAATGCAGTTTGAATTTAGGCCCGGATACGTTATTTTGTGGGTGCCGTAGCCTCACAATGCGGGTGAGCATGAAGCCAGACCGAAAGAGTCTCTGAGGGTAAAAAAATGGCGCTCTACAAGGATCCCAATATCCTGCAGCAATGGGACAACGAATCGTTTGACGAGCTGCATGACCCCGGCGCGATCGTTCCATGGTCGGGAATATACCGATGCCAGGGATGTGGACACGAAGTCGTTCATACCATCGAGAGACCATTGCCCTCGCAAGACCACCATCAGCATAAGCCTGCGCAAGGCGCCATTCGCTGGCGGCTGATAGTAACCGATTCTGCGACTCCCGATTAATTGGAAGAAGTACGAAGTAGGATTTAGGAAGTTCGAATTACGAAGTGTGATACCAGCACAGGCAAACATGCTTTTCCTTCAGACTTCTTAAATCGGACTTCATAAATCGTAAATCGTACTTCGAAAGCGCCGGTGAAGTCGCAAGGACTTCACCGGCAATGAGAATTACTCAGCTTTCTTCAGTTTGTTGCTCAGGCCACCATGCTCTTCATCCGGGCCGCCGATTGTTCGTATTGCTTTCTTATCTGGTTCATACGCGCATCGATGGCTGTTTTGGCGTCACCCTGGGCCTTAGCGGCTTTTTTCTGCAAGGCCTGCACTTTGGCTTCGGTCTCGCTCTTGATTTGCTCTGACCTTTGTTTGGCCTGCTCCAGCTTTTCTTGCAGCCTGGTGTTGAGCTGGTCAATTTTGGCCTGCAGCTTGGCTTTGCGGTCGGCCCGGGCGCTGGCATGCTCTGCCTTCAACTGCTCCGTTTCCGCTTTCAGTTCGGCAACATCTCTGGCCCGTTGATCGTCTTCGAAGCTCTTTCGGGCGGTGCGAAACACGAAACCATTCAAGGCTTCCATGCGGGTATCGACCGGAGTCACCCACTCCTCGCTGATATCGGCAACTACGGCGTGCTTGCCGGGCGTGAGTGTACCAGAAACCTCGCTGAGGAAGTCGGAATCAACTCCCGCAACGAACAGGTCACTGAGGCTGCCGACCATTGTGCCAGCCAATGCTCCGACTCCGATGCCGACCGGGCCGCCAAGCAATCCGACCAGGCTGCCGATCGCAGTTCCTCCGATGGTGCGAATAGGGAAGTCGCCATCGGCCTGCTTTACCGTTACCGTTCCATCGGCGTTCTTGGTGATTACAGATTCAGCGTGAATGGTTATGCTGCCTTCGGCATCGAGCTGGTTAAGGGCCCGCGATGCTTCATAGGCTTTCGATTCGTCGTTAAAAACTACTACTAACATTCTTTCCATGACATTCTCCTTAATGTTTAAGTGATTAAGTACCCGCATGGTGCGAGCGGTTTTTCGATTTAGTTTTATGCGGCTTTATAGGCCACAGGTTCTAGCAAGCTGTGGACCGCGGTCGCCAAGCCAATCAGCGAGGCCCCGTCCACGATCAGGTCAATGCCAATGGCGAAGCCGATGAACCAGATGCTGGAAACCGGCATCTGCGCCAGCAACATGACCCCGAGCACGAGCGAGACAATGCCGGAGAAGACGGACCATCCCCAGCGTGGAAACTTCAGCATCCCTGCACCGATGGCGCGAAAGGTGCCGCCGACGATGAAGAAGGAAGCCAGAACCAACGTGAGGGATACTGCTCCCGCCATTGGATAACGAATGAGCAGATATCCGGTGAAACCCCGGAACAGGGCACTGAGGAGAGAGAGCAGGAACCCCCTCCAGGTATGAGTGCGAAAGCCATGGATGAGAGCGATGACGCCGCTGATCAGCAGCAACCATCCAAAGACCAGCACTGTAGCGAAGGTAGCGGTAACGTCGCCGATAACGCAAACTGCGCCGAGAATAATGAACACGATTCCAAGGGCCAGGAACCAGCCCCAGGAGCTGCGAATCTCGGCGGCGGCTGCCGCGAGCGGACTACGCGAAAATTCTTTGGCTGACACTAATTTCCTCCTTTCCTTAAGGCTCATGAGTTGATTGATTCGAGTCTGAAGAGTGATAACTTTGGTGCGCAGCCGGCAAACCTGGATCGCTGGACAGGTACTTCCTCACGCCCGCGTGGAGGACGCGCAATTTGCGTGATCTCAGCAACATCGGCTGCCGTTGCCATGCTGACATCCCCGAGCAAGTCCAGGGGTTCGGCTTGCCCGCCTTAATGTTTGTCGAAGAGCTGATGGAGTTGATGGAAAGTGGGACTGCTACCTACGAATGCGAGTTCTTTGTATTATATACGTCTCGGAGCACACCCTGCACTTCCTACTTCCTACTTCGTAAATCACACTTTCCACCCTTCCGTTATAATTTCTAGGATTATGTCCACTGTTTCCGAGGCAGCGGTGCAGGCGGGCTCGAAATACGAGCCGGTGATCGGGCTTGAGGTCCACATCCAACTGCTGACCGCCACCAAGATTTTTTGCGGATGCTCCACCCAGTTTGGCGCTCCGCCCAACACCAACGTATGTCCGGTGTGTCTGGGGCTTCCCGGCGCGCTGCCCGTGCTCAACCGGAAGGCTGTCGAGTTCGGGGTCCTGGCGGCGATGGGGTTGAACTGCCGCATCCATGAGACTTCGATCTTCGCCCGCAAAAATTACTTTTATCCTGACCTGCCCAAGGGATACCAGATCTCGCAGTACGACCGCCCCCTGGCCGAGCACGGCTATATTGATATCGAAACCGGCGGCCGGGCCAAGCGCATCGGCATCACCCGCCTGCACCTGGAAGAGGACGCGGGCAAGAGCCTGCATGAGGGCTTCTCTGACCCTGAGCGCAGCTACATTGACCTGAACCGCTCCGGCACTCCGCTGGCGGAAATCGTGAGCGAGCCTGACCTGCGTTCGCCGGAAGAGGCTTACGAATACCTGACCCGCCTGAAAGAGATCATCCTTTACACCGGCGTCAGCGACTGCAACATGGAAGAGGGATCGTTGCGCTGCGACGCCAACGTGAGCATCCGCCCGCGCGGACAGAAAGAGTTAGGCACCAAGACCGAGATCAAAAACGTAAACTCTTTTCGCTTTGTCCGGCAGGCGCTGGAGTATGAGATTGAGCGCCAGATTGAAGTTGTGGAAGAGGGCGGCCGCATCCTGCAGGAAACGCGCCTCTACAACGCTACCGAAGGCCGGACCTACGGCATGCGCTCCAAAGAGCAGGCCCACGACTATCGCTACTTCCCGGAACCCGATCTTCTGCCGCTGGTCGTGGATAGTGAATGGCAGCAGGAAATCAGGGCTAAGCTGCCTGAGCTGCCCGAGGCCCGCCGCCAGCGCCTGGTCAGCGAATACGGCATCACCATGAAAGATGCCGAGGTGCTCACCGCCAGCCGCTCGCTTGCAGACCAATTCGAAGAGGCCGCCCGCGCCGCCAAGAACCCGAAGAAAGTAGCGAATCTGGTGCAGAGCGAACTCATGGGACGCCTGAAGGCACAGAACCTCGAAATCGAGCAGTCGCCCATCACCATGAAAGGCGTGGCGTTTTCGGCAGACCTGGTGGAATCTGGGGCAATCTCTGGCAAGATGCTCAAAGACCTCTATGACTTGGCTTTTGAACGCGGCCAGGATTTCCTAGTGGTTTACGAAGAGAAGAAGCCACAGCAGATTACCGATGAAGCTGCCATTGAAAAGATGATTGATGAAGTCATCGCGGCCAGTCCGAAGCAGGTGGAGCAGTACCGCGCCGGCAAGACAACGATTGTCGGATTTTTCGTCGGCCAGGTGATGAAGGCGTCGAAGGGCCAGGCCAATCCGGAGAAGGTCAACGAGCTGCTCAAGAAGAAGTTAGGATAGGGAACCGTGAAGGAATTGAGCCATTGAGTCATCGGGTCATTGAGTCATTAAAAAACATTAGATAATTTTGAAGCCGGCGTTGGCATGCCACAGCCCTAAGTTACACAATTACCCGATTACCCAATTCTCAAATGACTCAATGCCCCGATGAATCAATGACTCAATTCTTCTGTATCTCGGCTCCTTCGAACAACTTCCACAACTGGTCCCGCCCTACCCGGTAGAGCTCGAAGCTCTGCGTCGTAACTCCCACCCGGCGGAAGAGAAGTTCGGCGTGCCCGGCGCCATCGGCGTCTACGGCGTCCACCAGTTCCAGCCGGCCATTTATGTCCATGTGATCGTCATCAGTAATATCTGAGAACAGCTTTCGCAAATCGCCGCTGGGGTCTTGCCCCACCACGTAGCTGATATAGGCATTCAGCGGAGCAGTTTTCGCCGGGGCCAGCTTTTTGCGCAACGCGCACCTGGCCGTGACGATCAGCTCAGGATTGTTGTCGCCATACAGATCAAACGCCTGCACACTGGGTGCGAAGCTGCTGGGAACTATCGTCCGCGAAGACTTGTCGGCATAAGCCGTCATCTCTGCCAGCGCCTGCTTTTCGACCGCGCTGGTGAGTTGCTGCTGCTCGTCGGCGGTCCAGGGAAATTTATAAGTGTGCGTCTCATACGGTGTGGCATCGGAGATGGCCACCAGGAACTGCGGCGCTGCCTGAGGTCTTCTTTTCAACACAGGCGTAGGCAAATTCAAGGCAGGAGCTGTAGATTGCGCGCTTCCTTTTACAGGAACACGCGCTGCCACCGGCATACGCGCCGCTTCCCGCTTGCGCTCAACCTGCGTAGGAGGAGTAGTTTTTTCAGAAGCCGCGCCAGTGCGATGGCGCAACGTAGGCCGATTGGGATCAGCTTCCGAAGGGTCAGCTTCCGCCGTCGAAGATGAGGCAGCCGTAGATTCCTGGGCAGGCTGAGTTGCTTCCGCCGGAGTAGGAGTAGGAGTAGGAGCAGGAGCAGGAGCAGGTGTCGGTGCGGGCTGGGCGGAGGTAGAGGGCGGATTCGGCGCCGGGCCGGGCGCAGGTGTGGGTTGCGAAGCAGCGGTCTGGTTCCCACCGCGCTTCAGATGCGGACGCTCATCGGATGCCTGAATTGGTGTTGGCCCCGGCGCCGGTGCGTGTTGGGCTGCGATAATACTGGCTTCCGATTTCCATTTCCCGCTGGCCAGCCAGTCGTCTTTGGCCTTGCCTGCGCTTTCAACGGTCAACAGGCCCAGCGACTCGCCACTCTGCTGTACGTCGTAAACTGTCCCTGGCTCCAGCGCCATGGGCATGGGATTGACCTCGTAGATCGAGGCATCCTGATATTCCCCGTTGGTGAAAATCGTAACGGCGTGCAGCCTGGCGGAAGAGGGCATCTGCATATCGGGGCCAACGCGGGCGGAAGCCGGAATCTCCACCACTGCCACTGCCCGCAGTTTGGTGCGCGCTTTTTTCTGCGCTGCGCAGGTTACGGGCGCAAGCAGCGGCAGCAGGATGGCAGCGACCGCCAGAATCCGGTATAAATATTTCACTGCTGAAAGTCGTTTTTCGGAAGCAAGGAGCGTAATCATGAAAGTTAAAGGCAAAGCACCCGATTTTAGTCTTCCTGATGAGACCGGGAAAGTCGTCCGTTTGAAGGACTTTCGCGGCCAGGATGTGGTGCTATTCTTCTATCCTAAGGCTAACACTCCCGGCTGAACCCTGGAAGCGTGCGGGTTCCGCGACGCCTACAGCAAACTGCAAAACGCCGGCCTGGTGGTGCTGGGCATCTCTGCCGATACTCCCAGCGCCCAGCTTAAGTTTAAACAACAGCACGACCTGCCCTACACACTGCTTGCCGATCAGGAGAAAAAAGTAGCCAATAAGTTTGGCGTGATCAAAGAAAAAAATATGTACGGCAAGAAGGTGATGGGCATTGCCCGCACCACCTTCGTGATTGATAAAGAAGGCAAAATCGCCAGGGTTTTCGAGAACGTCAAGCCGGAAGGCCACGCCGAAGAGGTGCTGGCTGCCCTGGCAATATAACAATAACAGGTTGCCGCCATGACACACGATCTGGATGAGCCGGTCCATCTGGTTCCCTACGACCCAAACTGGCCACAGCTTTACCAGCAGGAGTCAGAAAGCCTGCGTGCTCTTGCTCCATTCATCTTCATTTTGGCCATCGAGCATTTCGGCAGCACGGCTGTGCCAGCAATGGCGGCCAAGCCGATTGTTGACATCCTCGTTGGGGTGAAAGAGCTGCCAATCGCTGCCGGTGAAATCCAGAAATTCGAGCAGGCAGGCTATGAATATCTCGGAGAAGCCGGAGTTCCAGGCCGCTTGTATTTCAGAAAACGTGGAATCCAGAGTTTCAACCTGGCCATTGTTGTCTTTGGCGGCCATCATTGGAAGGATAACCTGCTGCTTCGAGATTACCTGAGAAGCGACCGGGCGGCAGCGGCTGAGTACGAGAGGGAAAAGCGCCAGGCTATCGCCGATGGAGCAGCTATGCTGCTGGCTTATTCCCAGGCCAAAGACGATTGCATATCCCGGCTGGTTGCGCGGGCCCGCGCCTGGCGGACTTCCATTGCGGCTGCAACATAGCAACGAGTTTATACCCTTGTGCCATCCTCGCTTTACAAGCCTTCTTCCGGCAAATTACACTAGTTGTTTTGCAGCAGCTTAGTAGACGCCCCCTGAGGGACGTGCCTTGATTCCGGCTTGCGCTGGCCCGGGCTCTCAAATTACGAATTACACGCGAAGGAGAACTTTTTCGATGGCAGAGAAGAATGTTGAAGACAAGGTAAAGCAGATCATCGTAGAGCAACTGGGTGTGGATGAGGGCGAAGTCACGCCCAGCGCCTCGTTTGTAGATGATCTGGGCGCGGATTCGCTGGATACAGTCGAACTGGTCATGGCTTTCGAAGAGGCTTTCGACATCGAGATCCCGGACGAGGATGCGGAGAAGATCAAGACTGTGAAAGACGCGATTGATTACATCGCCAAGAACTCGAAAGGCGGGAAGTAGTTGGTTTTATCGGCTCGAAGAGTGGTGGTCACAGGCTTGGGGCTAATATGCGCGGTGGGTAACACCGTGGATGAGGTCTGGAAGAACCTCCATGCCGGCAAGAGCGGCGTCACGCGCATCACGCAGTTTGATGCCTCCGAGTTCGCCTGC
>Ga0070730_10001450_pt1 | contig 22878 bp, 14 predicted proteins | sample Coa_R1_3_FD_66447 | JGI IMG/M metagenome (GOLD analysis project Ga0070730, IMG submission 66447) | Surface soil microbial communities from Centralia Pennsylvania, which are recovering from an underground coalmine fire - Coalmine... | ecosystem: Environmental > Terrestrial > Soil > Unclassified ... | reverse complement strand
CAAGATTCGTCAAGATGTTCGACGGAACCTTGTTCAACAAAATTAGTAATCAGGCCGTCGATGCATGGGGAGCCTGTACCGTGTGTTCCTTCCTGGATCGAGATCAAGCGGCTGTGGGCGAGGTCGTGGGCTGTTTGCTCGGCCATTTCGGGAGGAGTGGCTGGATCAAGGACACCTGAGATCAGCAGCACCGGAGCTTCGGAGTGTATAGGAGCAAGATAATCCTTGGGAATGCTAGCCCGAGGCCACTCCTGGCACGCCTTTTGATACAGGCGCACCTGGAAGTCACCAAGCGCGGTGCCTTCGGTTTCGTTTTTGATCTCTGTTTCGGTTATGTTTGGCAGGTCTTCAGCACAGAGTATGGAGAACGACATGCCCCGGGCGAGAATTCGTTCGAGCCTGGTATTCATGGCCAGGACGGCCGCGCCATAACCAGCCCAATCGTTTTTGAACGCATGGTGGATCATCGAGGGAAATTGGCTGGCGAATGCCGGGACATAGAGCACGGGTCGCAAGTTGGCCAAGAACATGCCACGCGAGAGTGTTACCTGCTGGGTTTTGCCGGCCACCGGGTTTCTCACGTTGAACTGGGCCGGCGACTTCTCCAGCCGATCGACAATAGTCCTGAATTCTGAAGCCAAGTCGGGGAAGCTCCTTTTGCAGAAGTCATCCAGGGCGCAGGCATCAATCAAATGCTCAACGGACTTTTGAATGGTACGAGCGAAGGGCAGAGGAATTTTATACTGCGGGGGTGCTACACCCTCCAGAGTCAAAGTGCGAACGTGTTCCTGGTGGCGGCGCAGGTAAACCAGCCCGGCGCGCGTGCCATAGGAGCCTCCGAACACGCTGATCTTGTCGTATCCCAGGGCATCACGTACCTCATCCAGGTCGTCGGCTGCGATAGAGGTGGTGTACTGCGTCAGGTCGGCGTGCTTTTCCAGTTCGGCGCGGCAGGCCCGCAGTTTTTCACGGTCGTAAAAGTCTCCAATGATGGATTGAGCACTGTTTAAGTCTTTGAGTTGGCATTGCAGGAGGTTCGAGTGCCCGGCGCCGCGCTGGTCTATCAAGAGGATGCTGCGTTGCTGCCGCAGGGTGTTGATGTATCCAGCACCAGGGAACGCCTCAATTGCGCTTTGGCCGGGGCCGCCTCCTATGGGAACGAATGGATCAGGTGCGGGCTTGTCGGTAAAGGCTGGCAATACCATGATGCTGAGGGCTATTTTGCGTCCGGTGCGGGTTTGGCGGTTCTCGTAGACTTCGTATTTTGCGCAGAGGCCCTCGGTTTCTCCATCGCCGGTGCGGCAAGGCTGGAAGGGAACACGGCCAATCGTGGCCGCCTTTAGTCCCGAGATAGGCACTGCGCCCGGCCTGCGAAATACAAGCAGAACAGAGTTGCCTCCTTGTTGCCAGGTACCGGAAATCTCCGTTCCATCTTCACTGAGCCGGCCTTCATAGACCGCGGAAACCAGCTTCATCGCCAGCCGCAGTGAGCCACTCTGGTAAATGATCGTTTCGATCGGAATGGTGACGTTACCCTGGTCGACGCTGATGAGGTTGCCGCCTATGGAGCCGTCGCCAGCGCGGTCCAGTTTCAATACCAGCCGCAGATTGGCGATGGAACCTCGCCATTCACCAAAGGCTGATTCCGGTATTTTGGATTGCGGCTGAGCGGCTGCGAAACAAGCGGCGGCCAGTACGGCCATGCATACTGCAAAGATGGAGATAACCTGTTTGGTTGCTTTCATGAATTACGACCCGGCCCAGATTGCATTCCATGGACATGGTAAACGAATGAAAAACCCTTCCAAAGGCCTTGTGGCGTTAAAAAAGCGGCTTCAGAATCACTTCTGAAGCCGCCGGTTTTAAAGAATCAATGTATCTCAAGGTTAGTGACAGCCGGTCGAAGGACAGACTACGCGCTCGATGGCCATCATGCCCCGGTCTTCATGTCCGAGGATGTGGCAATGGAAGACAAAGTCGCCAATATCCGGGCCACGGAAGTCCATGAGCGCCGTCACGCTCGGATACGGTAGTGGCGGCCCACCGCCATTGGCGGTCTTGCAAGCCGGCGGGTTGATGCTGCCTCCTGCCGGCGGATCGCCGCCGCAGAAGGGGACCTCGACCATATCCAGGAACTGGCCATTAATGGCCGGCGCCTGCTGGCTGCCGTTGACTTCAAAGTTATTCTGCGAAAGCACTTTGAAGTGGATCTGGTGTTGGTGGAGCTCATGGTTTTCGCGAGCGTGGTTCTCGACGATCCATTTCTCCACTGTTCCCTGGGTCGTGATAATGGCTGGCGGGTTGTTGCTGTCAAATGGCGTATCGATCGGATAAGGCTGGATCGCGCACTTGGCGCCGCTCGCAGTGACGCAGGCGGAGGCGTTAATAAAGAACGTGCTGCCGTCCTCGATCTCTTCGAAGAAGACGGTGCGGGTGACCGCAGGAGTGACGCTGGAAATCCCCTTAAACCGCTGTTGGTTGGTGTTCAGCGCGGTGAAAGCGGGAATTGCGTCGTCGCCCGTTGGTTCGTCGGTATCGGTAGAAGCACTGGTGCCGACCAATTGGATGTTGATCAGAGGCCGGGTTGGTTCGCAGTCGCCTTGAGGTCCGCTAATGATGTTTTGTGTGACCAGTTGAGCTACATGTACGGAAGAGGATGGTGCGTTGACAATGAACTCAACCCGGGCTGCAGGCGGCAACCGGAAGTGGTTCACAGCAATAAGAGAGCCGGGCTGCGTTCCATCCTGGGAGTTGACCGGAACAGCGTCAATACCCGCGATCTGAATGGTCTGGGGCACTCCATCAAACCGCACCTGCAGGTCGAGCGGCACGTCTGAGGTGCTGTTCGATACGCGCCAGAACTGCTTCTCGCCGGAGAACATGTGGATCACAGCCGGTGTGTAGCTGGTTACGCCTGTGGTGAGATTGGTAAATGCATTGTTGGGAATGTTGTTGACAGTGAGATCGACCTGGGGAATACCACCCTCGGTCCCCCCGGCATCTTCCTGCAGGCCCTGAATCGTTGGCTCGTCGCGAATCATGAGGATGCGATGGCGTAGGGGGGCGACTGCGGGCTGCACGTTGTTGATGCCGTCAACCACCAAAGCGCCCGAAGCGCCGCCCTGAAGGGCAGCTTCGGCGAGACCGTGGACGTGCGGGTGATACCAGTAGAGTCCCGGAGGCTCGTCGGTTGGGAACGCCAAGCTATAGGAGAACGTGTGTCCCGGATTCACCAGGGTCTTGACGACGTTGTCGCCATGGCACTGTGGCGTGGTGTTGGTGCCGTGATAGTGAATGTTCATGGAGCCACCGGACATGCCATTGTTGTTGTCCGGGTTCTGCGCTTCAAACGTGATGTCTCCGCAAGTGGGAGCGTTGAAGACTTCGGTGGTATCGCCTACCGGATTGAACGGCGTATTGTTGGTCACCGTGATGTTCAGGGTGTCGCCCGGCTTCACGTGCAGAGTTGGATTCTGCAAACCGCTTGGCGTAATAAAGCAGAATGTTTGTCTGCCCGCCGAGTCGGTCGAGGTTTGATAGGAGAACTGTACATTCAGAACTCCATTGGAACTGAACAGGGCTGGCGGCTGATGGACTACGCTGCCAGGAGAAAAGCGCTGGCATGTTGCATTGACTTTGGAAACAGCGGTCTGGGCAAAGGCGCAGGTTTGCGCAAGAGCCAGAACCATGACGCAAGCAAATATATTCAAAAATATGGTCCGTCTTCTTCTCTTCATGGAATCTCCTTCGTGCTTCTACTTGGCCGAATCGGCCCATGAAAAAACAGTTTTGTTTAGCCTTGTGACTCAAAGAAGGCCCATGCAAGGTCCTAAGAGGTCACAGGGAGTGGGCATAGTCCCTGCCATGTTTTGGCTGATTGCGAGCATAGCTGTGCCGGTGCGCCAAAGAGATGGCGTATATCCTAAGGACATCCGCGTCGACTGTTTCATAAGCACTGATTAAAAAATCAGAGGCAATCTCAAATTCCTGTTCGGTGAACGATTTGTCAGGCTTGAGAAAAGTGATAGGACCTGGTTCCACCCCCAGAAGTTCAGAGAAACCAAGGCCGCAACAAGATACTCCAAATATTTAAAAAGTCAAATATTTTTTGGCTAATAAGAGAGAAATAGGTGGCACGGAGCCTTCATTAAGAGCAAAATGCGTCCAAATATTGTAATTTGTTAAAGTTTTGTAAAGACAATTCGGTGGAGCAGAAAGAAGTGTAAGGAGGTCAGGTATGAACCGCAACTGAATGGTCACGTTCTGAATAGGGCCGTGACTTTTTTGCCATAACAATTAGAGAATTTATTTGAGGAAGAAATCACACATATAGGTAACAAATGCCAGCTTGTTGCAGCTCGTTTTGCAAATGGCCTAGCGTGCTAGCATAAGGCTTTTTAGGCCGAAAAATCTCAGCATTAGTGATGGGAATGACTGGGGGATTGGTAATCCAGTGGTACGACAAACTTATCCACGTATTCTTCCAATTTATCGCGACGTTTGGCCCGATAAGCTGCATAGTCTTTGGCAATATCCTCATCCCCCAGCCTGAGAAGCACGTATGGCTCCAGTAGACCGGCCTGATGCAACTGTAAGAGAAGAACCAGAGGCTGTTCCTCCATCACCGATTCAGCGGTTTCAATGTCGGCCCTCAACTTCTGCAGGACCCTGACTTCAGCCGTCAGGGCTTCGACTTCCTCTGGCAAGCTATGCCTGTACTGGGCTTCATTGGGGAAATGCGCTTTAAACTTGCCGCCGCTTTCCCAATCCTTGCGGACCGAGTCGTATGCCCGCCATGCATCCGAGAGGTTGGTGGGCCGGTCCTCAAACATCTTGACGTCTAACAAGGACGACAAAGGATCATCTTTCTTGGAGGCCTTGGCAGCTTTGGATTCTGGGGTCATGGAAGGTAAAGGATCCGGTGAAGCTCCAGCGTATTTAAAGCCCAGCTTGGTGTGATTGAGTGTGGTCCAGGTGATCAGATCGCGCCAAACCATCCGGTTATAAGGTTCGGCGACGACAGCTTGAATCAGCATGCTGCGGGACTTGGCCATTTCTCCCTTTCGGACCAGCATCTCTGCGTCGTAGCGATAAGCAGTCTCGACATTGGGGTCAAGCTTGATGGCCTTTTCATACCATTCTTCTGCTTTGGCAAAGTCGTTCTTCTTAAAGAAAGTGTTTCCAATGAAGAGAGCGGCAGGATAGTTCCTGGGTTCCAGCTCCAGCGCCGTGGAATAATTTTTGATCGCTTCGTCAAAATCGCGCCGGGAGAAAGCAGCCTCGCCTGCAAGCATGGCCCGTTCCACCGCCGGATTTTCGGAGAATTGGGCGCCGCCATTTTCTTTCATCTCATGCAAGAGCTGCAGGAGATTAACAGCCAACGTATTATTGCTGCCTAATTTTTCCAACAGGCTTTTGGCTCGCATGCGTTCGTCGGCAGCCGCGTGCTGGTCCGTCAGGGTTGCGGCATGGCTGACGAGCGACGCCGCCAGGGCGACTACAACGTCTTCATCGGACGGTTGTTTCTGCGCCAGTTCTTCCAATAGTGGCAGCGCCTCCAGTCGCTTGTCTTGATTAAAAAGCTGTAAGGCCTGCGCGCGCTTGGATTTGTAGGCCGCATCTGGCGGCGTTTGCGCGGTGACGCTGGCCAGTGAAGTGACGATGCCAAGGAAGAGCACCAGAGTACGGGTAGATAAACGTTGGAGCTTCATAACATCCCTTAATATGGCAGGAAACTTCAAGAAGGTGAAGAAGACGGATGTTCATGTCCTCTCCACCCTCCCAAAGTCATAGTTCGATCTACTTCATTTTCTGCTGGGGCAGTATGGGCGATGATCCTGAGCCGCCGCCCGTACTGGTCTTATCTTGTTGCTCCGTTGGTGTGGACTGGTTGTGATGGTGTTGGCCCGGCTTGGTTGTGGCCGGGGTTGAGTCTTGCGCCGTTACCGTTCCGTTCGCAGGCGCAGGGATGATTGACGCGCTATTGAGGCTCGGCAGATCCTTAAACGTGATGTCCATCGGACGCATCATGTCGTTGTCTTCGTGATCGAGAATATGGCAGTGCCATACGTAGCCCGGCCCTGCCGTCGGATCAAACGGGAATACGTTTTGCCCGGGTTTCAGATTCGCGTCATTCGTGTTCTGCAATGCCAGCCGGATCAGCACTCGCGTGACCGTGTACGGCGGGGCAAGGATAACGTCCTTCCATCCGTCCTCGCCGGGGAATTGGCTGGCGGGTATCGGTTGGCTAGGCACACCTGGCTCAGTGAAATCATCTGTGGTGCCCAGGGCGCCGTTCTGGGTGTCAAACTGGAAGTCGCGGGCGCCAAGCACACAGGTCGGGTCGCTTGGGTCCGTAGGTGTACCGTCCGGGTTGTTGGGATTGTTCGGATCACAGAATTGCACCGGAGTCTCAACATTGATCCTGATCGGTGGATGATTGAGCGGAAGAGCCGAGTTCGGCCCATTCAGCTTCTCAAAGTAGGCCAGCATGCGATTGGCATCAATAGCCTGACGATCCTCCAACTGGAACTCGACCAGGTGAATGTGGATGGGATGGGCATCCTGCGTCAGGTTCTGGATGTACCACTCCTCCGTCGTGCCGGCCCGGGGGATCTCAGTGACTGGGTCATCGAAATGCCGTCCGTCGATCAGCACGTGAAGTGGGTTGCCGGGGAAAAGAGCAGTGTCAGGGCTTTCCTGCTCGTTCAAGGTGAAGAGCTTCGGGTTGCCGATGTTCGGGGTAGCAACCAGCGTGGGAATGGAGATCAGTGTAGACGGCAGCGGTTGCGGATGCACGGCCTGCGAGTTCTGCACCGTGAATTGCATGACCACACCCGTGTTCGCATCGGTCGGATCGCCGCCTGGGTTAGGAGCAATACCGTCGTTCGTCAGCACAACCTTAGTTCCTGCGGGAAGATTGGAGAAGTCGACGAGGATGTCCATTCGCTCGCAGATTGCCAAGAGCTTGTGCGTCATCGTGACGGGCTTGCGCAAAAAGCCGCCGTCGCTCCCGATCTGAATGAAGGGAATGGGCTTCCCGGTTGTCTGATTCACAAAGGACAAGCCGTAGAAACGTGCATTGGAGCCATCCACAATGCGGAACCGGTATTGGCGCCGCTGCACGTTCAAGTTCGGCCACACCTTGCCGTTGACCATGATCTCGTCGCCAAAGTACTCCGGATCCCAATACGGATGGAAATCAGGGTTGTCGCCGACCGTGGTGAAATGGATGGAGCCGTCGCTGTTGAAGGCCCTATCCGTCAGCATGAGCGGCCACTCGAAATTCCCCGAGGGAAGGAGCGGTGCAATCTTATCGTTCTGGGGGTCGCGGAGGATGTACATGCCTTCCAGCCCTGCGGCCAGATTGAGGCGTGTCATTCCCAGCGCGTGGTCGTGATACCAAAGCAAGGTCGGCAACTGTCCGTTGAAGTATTCGAACGTGGTGCCCGTGAATGTTGGACCTGTTATCTGGTGTCCTTCTGTTTCATCGGTGAACCAGGACTCAGGAAAACCGTCTGAGGCAGAAGGAGTATAGCCTCCATGCAGGTGAGGCACGGTGACAATGGGGCTTTGAAACTGCGGGAAACCCGGCGGGAAGGGAACCAGCGGATTACCATTGGCGTCGGCGTACGGAGGCTGGGGTATCGGCGCATTGTTGGGGTTGGCCGCCATGATCGTAGGATCGACGGGGAACATGTGAGGACCGTCGAGGTCATTGATGTAGTGAACGAAGATGCGCTGGTTACTGGTTGCCTCGAAGGTCGGTCCGGGGGTTGAGAATACCGTCTGAATGTTTTGCTGATGGCCGGGCCCGGCAACGTTCGCCTTGCCGCCATAAGCATAGATTTTCGTCTTGGGGAATCCCGGCGGCAAAATCTGCTGGAAAACTGTGTCCATCGTGACCTGATAGAGCGGGACATTCTGGCGGATCGTCGGGTCGAACTTCGTCCCTATGGGAACGAAGGTCGCAGGCCTGGTCAACTGATTCACAAACTTTGGAACTGTGTTGGGATCCAAAGGCGTCACGGCGGGGTTGGAGCTTCCGGTCGGCATCGCTGCCCAGTTCTTCAGGCCATGCCGCATACCGGTTCGGTGAAATGCGGAAGAATGATGCTGCCCCGCCTGTGCCGGGGGCGCATCGTTAAGCGCGCTAAGCGCGTCAACTGCGTGGTGAGCATGTCCACCGGCAGCAGGTTGTGCAGGAGCAACTAGCATGCTTGTGGTGGTAATTGACGGTTGGGAAGGCGTCGTTCCATTGGTATTGCTGGGACTTGCACTCTGCGCAAATGCGGAAGTGTGGGCGAGAGCAAATGCCATTACACAACAAAGGACACTCAATAATATGGTCCGTCTTCTCTTCATGGATTCCTCCTATTGGAAGTTTCTACTTGGCTGGAATTGGTCTATGGAACAGAATGTCTGTAAATCCGGGTGACCCAAGGCGAAGCTGCTTGAAAGCCCCGCCTGGACGGTCATCAGGGAATAGGCGTAGTCCCTGCCACTCTCTTTGGCAAGCTCGGACGAACCAATGCTCCCGCCAAAGATGGTTGCGGATCTCAAGGACATCGCGTCGACTTTTCATAAGCACTGATCAAAAAATCAGAGGTCGTCGTCTCAAGTTCTGTTTGGTGAATGATTTCTAAGGACTTGAGAAAAGTGAAAGGGCCTGGTTCCACCCCCAGAAGCTCGAGAGAAACCAAGGCTGCAACAAAGTACTCCAAATATTAAGAAAGTCAAATGATTTTTCGCAAAACTCCAGAATATGGATAATACTTGCCCTAAAGTAACCTAATGACGTCCAGATATTGGAAATTACTTAAAATTTTGTAAAGAATCGTCAGGGTTGGAATATCCAAATTGCTGGTTTATGAATGCAGAAAACGTCAATTGCCAAAAGCAGAAAACAAACAAAAGCGGCTTCAGAGAAAACCTCTGAAGCCGCGAGTTCTTATGTTCCAGCTAGGGCCGCTACTGCGGAAGCACCCGGATAATGGCCATCATGCCGTTGTCCTCGTGACCGAGGATATGGCAGTGATAGACAAAGTCGCCTACGTCGGGTCCACGGAAGTCCATACGGACCGTAACGCTGGGATACGGATGTGTGGGATCTCCATCCCAGTAGGGCACCTGGATCATATCGAGGAACTGCCCTGTTAGGCCTGGCGCTTGCACGCTGCCGTTGACTTCAAAGTTATTCTGCGACAGCACCTTGAAGTGAATCTGATGGAAATGGAACTCATGGTGCTCCGGAGCACGGTTCTGGATGACCCAATCTTCCACTGCACCCTGATGGGTGGTGATGGCCGGAGGGTTGTTGGCATCGAACAATACCGGTGTTGCTCCATCCACGGTAATGAAGAAGTTGGTGGGGCTATTGGGATCGGCGGGATTCGAAATAACCTCAGAGAAGTACAGCGTGCGATGGGCCGTGACGTTGGCGGTCGAAAGCCCTTCAAAACGCTGGGCGTTGGGTGTCGACTGAGTCGCCGAGACAGCATCATCGTTGTCGCCGTCACCATCATTATCGGTGCTAAATGTTTTGATGGTAGCCAGCGGCCGATCGGGATCACTATCGCCCGCAGGACCGGTTGGGATGTTCAGGGTCACCAGTTGGGCCAGCTTCACCGTGGACGGCGGCGCCGTCGCAATGAACTCGACGCGCCCGGCTGGCGGAACGACAAAATGAGTCACAGGCACTAGTTTACCCTGCCGGGTACCATCCTGAGAGTTAGCTGGGACAGCATCGATACCCACGACCTGAATGGTTTGCGGCACTCCATCGAATTGCACCTGCACATCGAGAATGGAATCAGCCGAGGAATTGGAAAGCCTCCAGAACTGCTTCTCTCCAGTCCGCATGTGAAGGATGGCCGGCGTGAGGGCCGGAAAAGCGATGGGAATACTGTTCAGGGTGATGTCCCACGAGGGAACCGCACCGCTGCTTGTATCCGCAGTGGGCGCGAGGTTCTGGTCGCGAACGATCAGGACGCGATGACGCAATCCCTTCACCGCCGGTTGAAGGTTTTGAATTCCCTCTACGATGAGGGCCCCGGAAGCTCCACCCTGCAGGGCGGCCTCGGCGATGCCGTGAACGTGCGGGTGATACCAATAAAGTCCCGGCGGCTCGTCGGTTGGAAATGCCAAGTTGTATTGGAAAGTCTGGCCGGAATTGATGAGAGTCTTGATCACCTCATCCTGGTGGCAGGTAGGTGAAGTGTTGGTCCCATGATAATGAATGTTCATGGAGGAGCCGGTCATCGCGCTAGCACCGCAGTTTGGCTGATTCACTACCATCTGCACCGGCGTCGACGGAGTGTTGTTCGTCACGTTGACAATCAGGTGGTCGCCTGGGTTTACGTGCAAGGTCGGATTCTGGAATCCATCCGGCGTCATGAAGCAAAACAGAGTCCTGCCGTCCGAGTCGGTCCTTGTCTGGTAAGAGAAGTTGACGGTTAGCACCCCGTTTGAGCTAAAAAGACTATGGGGATTATGGACAACACTACCTGCGGCTGGCCGGGGACACGGGTTGGCAACGGGGCGAATAGGAGTTTGTGCCTGGACGCAAAGCTGCGCGCAGAGGAAAAGTACGACACCTAGAAAAATCTTTGGGGTTAGATGGGGAATTCTCAGAAGACCACGTCGACTGTTGATCATTATCTCTAATCTCTCCTTGAGTAGCAGGACTGAAAAAAGTGGGATGCCAGAGAGCCAAAAATGCCCGGAGTCGGCCTCAATCCACCGCTCCCCGACCTTAAATGCAAAGATTGAAGAGCTGAAAGCGCGACCACAATAGTCCAATTATGAGAAACACCCAAGCCAAATATGATTGCCTTCCATAAACAGGATCAATTTTATTAATTAATAATAAAACCATATTTTATATTATTTAGTTAAGTTTTTATCGGTAAATACAATTCATTGTTGTGGCAAAACGCCGTGAATATCAACTATGTTTTCAGAAAATCAGGAATTCAGTCCTGCGGCAGCGGGTTTGCGGATTGCTGTCTGGGCACAGAAATCTTGAAGGAATGATGGGGAAACATCAATATCAGTAGGCCCAAAAGCAGAACGTCCCAACCTTGGGACGTTCTGCAGGTACTTTAGAAACTCGATGGGAGTTCATGGGGTGGTTATCTGCCTCGGAAGCCTCCGCCGCCACCGCCTCCTCCACCCCGGCCACCGCGCCGGTTGCCTCCACCGCCACCTCCTCGGTTGCCACCACCACCGCCGCCATAACCACCACCGCCTCCTCCACCCGGCCGGCGACCAAAGCCGCCGCGCTCCGTCTTGGGACGGGCCTCATTCACGTTGATGTTGCGGGCGCCCAACTGCGTTCCATTGGTCCCGGCGATGGCCTTCTCTGCCTCTTCGTCGTTTGCCATTTCTACGAAGCCAAAACCCCGTGGCTGGCCCGTATCGCGGTCGCGCATAATCGTCACATTATCAACTTGGCCATAAGTCTCAAAAGCGCCCCGCAGTTCATCTTCGGTGATGTTGTAATCCAAATTGCCGACATAGATATTCTTCATAGGTCCTTCTTTGAGTGGAAACAATTGCCGCAATTACTGGCGGGACAGCTTGTCCGGGCAAGAGCGGAAAGAGTTGCAGAGTTCTTCCTGCTGGTCAACGCATAAAAGGGTACGCCAGCGGTATGAAAGATGCAAACGCCTCTGAATTCAGGCGATTCGGATCGCAGCCAAGGCCGCAACCAAAGGCAAAACTCCAAGAGTTAGCCACGAAGATCTTTAATGGGAAAATCAAGTCGCACGAGAGAGTCTTAAGTATAGATACTCGTTGAAAACTCCGGAAAACTATCGCTCCGAGGCTAAACTGGAGATGCCAGCCGCATTTCAAGGACGTTGCTTTTTGCTTTTTTTCCGATCGTCGTTTGATCCCGAACCACCCTGATCCGTCAGCATCACGAACCGAGAGACATTGTCGGCGGAATCGGGGGCGTTGGCGATCACGATGCGCTGTTGCCCATTCGGGTCAACGATCACGCCTACGGAGGTGACAACCGTTGCTGTAACGGTGAGGGTGCCGGTCGCTGATCCTGCGGAAGTAGCGACCATAGGGGCAAAGGGCGTACTCTTCCGCTGACCGAAGGCCGCAATGCTGCAAGCCAGCAGGAGAAAAGAAAGTATGAATTTGATGATTTGATTGGCGCCCCACATAATTTCCACCTATAGCCGGGAAGAAAACCATTGACCGGCGTGTTTTTTATCGGTGATGTTTCCAGGGGCTTTACGCGCAAGGGACAGCGCTGATTCATTCGACGACAATCCATCGCGGTCGGATGTCCATCGAGAATCTCTGCTATTAGAAAAGTTTCAAGAGAAGCGGCAGTTCTAGAGGACTCTGGTACTCCCTATCCAAGGACGGTGCCTCTTCGCGCCGATAAATTAGTTTGAGTTCGTTAGAAATTACTGGTGACCATAGTTACATGAGACAAGAGTCACGCTGAGATGAAGGCCGAAAACTCAAGACTGGAGTACTGGATCGTGGCTCCACTTTTGTACTGATATCTTCCGTCATAATCAGCTACTCTGAAGTAACTTGCGGTGCTTTGGAAGTCCACCGGAGGAACAGAGTTTTGTGATATCCAAGAGCAATGTATTTTCCTGAAATTGAGTGGAAGCCGCTGTCGCGAATCCAGTTCCTTGCCTGGATGATTTTTTATGCGTTGCTGGTGTGTTTTTTAGCAGCCAATTTTTCCGCCCCCACCTTACTCGACAACGTGCATCTGGTCACTCACGAAACTGGGCATCTGCTCTTTCACTGGGTCGGTGAGACGCCCGAGCTATGGGGCGGCACCATTCTTCAATTGCTGGTACCCGCCTTACTGTGCGTGGCCTTCGTCGTCCGAGCAGAGTTGCCGGGAACTGCATTTTGCGCTATGGCCTTCTTTCACAGCCTCATGGGCGTGGCCACCTATATGATTGACGCTCTGCGCCGTGAACTCACATTGGTGACCGTGGGCGCTGCATCGGAAGAAGCCGAGCATGACTGGGTACGCATCTTCAGTTCCTTGGGCATGTTGCCTCATGCCATTCAGATCGGAAACACCGTGCGCCTGCTCGCCTGGTGCGGCATGCTCCTGACTTGCGCCTGGTTTTGCTGGCGCTATTCCCACCAGGAACCAAAGCCGGAGTAGCGATCATTGTCTCTGGATCGGCCCTACCAGCGTATAGCTTCGAAGAAGACCTCACTCTTGGTGTGCTTCGGTTATGCCCCGATCACACGATGCATCAGAGGACGAAGCTTATTTGCGGGAATGGCACTGAACCCGTAGCTGGACTGGATCAGGGACCGGGCCTCCTCCAGCCGCGCGCTACTGTTGTAGTGCAGAGTGCAGAGAGGTTCATTGACTGCAACCTGGTCGCCTACTTTTTTGTGCAGCACGATCCCAACGGCTGGATCGACGTTGTCTTCTTTCGTTTCCCGTCCGCCACCGAGCACCAAGCTGGCCACGCCTGCCTTTTCGCAATCCATGCGGTCAATGATTCCGCCCGTGGGACTAAGGACATCCACCCGGTGCCTCGCCTGGGGTAAGAGCGAGAGATCACTGAGGGCCTGGTCGTTCCCACCCTGCAATCGGACGATCTCGCGGAATTTTTCCAGGGCAGCGCCGCTCGCAATCAGGGCTGAAGCAGTTTCTTTGCCTTGCTCAAGACTGGGAGCTCGACCTCCCAGGTAAAGCATCCATCCGGCAAGCTCGATGCACAGCTCCACCAGATCGGCCGGCCCGCCACCCTGTAAAACTTCAACCGACTCCACAACCTCAAGAGCATTGCCGATATAGCGGCCCAGAGGCTGGTCCATGTCGGTAATCAGGGCGACCACCTTTTTGCCCATGCGCTCACCGGTCTCCACCATCAACTCGGCCAGATGGACGGCATCGGCCTCGCTTTTCATAAAAGCGCCAGAGCCGGTCTTGACGTCGAGCACCAGGGCATCAATGCCCTCGGCCAGCTTCTTGCTCATGATGGAGGCACATATCAATGCCGGACTTTCGACCGTCCCAGTGACATCACGCAACGCATACATCTTCTTGTCTGCCGGAACGATGGTGCCGGTCTGGCCGATCAGGCAACAGCCGCACGCGGCAAGAACTTTTCGCATCTCGCCGGCAGAAAGGTTCACGTTGAAGCCAGGGATGGATTCGAGCTTGTCCAGGGTGCCGCCGGTGTGTCCCAGCCCTCGTCCGCTGATCATGGGAACCACCACGCCTCCGGCGGCCGCGATGGGAGCGATAATCAGTGAGGTCTTATCTCCGACGCCGCCGGTGGAGTGCTTGTCCACTTTTGCGCCCGGCAGCCCGCCCCACTCCAGCACCTCGCCGGAATTCAACATCGCACCGGTCAGCGCAGCTATCTCGGCGCGACTCATGCCCCGCAGCAGCACAGCCATGAGCCAGGCCGACATCTGGTAGTCGGGATACTCGCCGGCAGTGTAGCCCTTTACGATGAATTCAATTTCTGCAGCAGCCAGCTCGTGGCCGTCACGTTTCTTGCGAATGAGGTCGACGATGCGCATGAGAGAAAGATTAGGTGCGATAAATCCGCTGGATTTCGCAGATCTTTAAGTCGGGATCAAAGAGAGAAATGGGACCATTGCTCAGGGGTTTTTATGATCAGCGGGTCTGGCTCCCCGGCGCGTTCGCTTCGTTCTGCTACTTCTGAGTATGTTGCTCCAGTTGCGACGATTCTCGATTCATCATCAGAAAGGGCTACCCAACTGCCTAACGGGGCCGAGCGAAGCAACTCCAGACGAATAGCGTCTCGCGAAGACATTTCAGTAACCCTCAATCTTAGACAACAACCTAAGCCTTTAGAAAGCTAATCTCGCACAAAACAAACTACTTATGTGAACGATTATTAGTCTTATGCTAAATACTGTCAAGGTACCATTTAGTAATAGTCACAAGCTGAAGCACTCGGGTAACAACTGGCGCATCGTGCTCTCTTGAATGCCGTTGTGTCCCTGGTACCAGACGACAGCATCGGGGCCGAATTCGGCGATGACCTGGCGGCACGCGCCACATGGGGAACAAGGGGCGTCGTGATCGTTCACCACAGCAACTGCACGAACCTTAACGTTGTCGCCGCCCAACTTCGATACAGCGGCAAAGATAGCGGAGCGCTCGGCACAATTGGTTAGACCGTAGGAGGCATTCTCTACGTTGCATCCGGTAAAGATCTCGCCATTTTCCAGCAGCACCGCAGCGCCAACTTTAAAATTGGAATAGCGTGCGTAGGCATTCTGCTGGGCGGCACGGGCGAGGGTCAGTAGATGTTCTTTCGTTGAGTTTGAGGATTTATCCATTTGGAGGACGCAATTGATTTGGCCAAGCTGCCAGCTCAGAGGACTCTTAAATTACCCAATTACAAAATTACGCAATTACCAGATTCTTCTTCAGTTTCCCTGTTTTTCCGCGGTCAGCTTGGATGCGACTTTTACTCCGCTCAGGCCGTTGATGTATCTGGCAATGCCTTTGTACAGTGATTCGGCGATGCGCTGGCGATAGTCGCTGGTCTTGAGCTTCTTCTCGTCCGACGGGTTGCTGACAAACGAGATTTCCGAAAGGATAGAGGGCATGTTAGCTCCGATCAGGACGATGAAGGGAGCCTTCTTGACTCCACGATCTTTCATTCCAGAGTTCCTGGCCCCTAACCCGCCATACAGGGACTTCTCGACGTCCACGGCAAACTCCCGCGACTCTTCAATCTTTTCTTTCAGTGCAATCTTCTTTACCAGGTCTTGCAGCTCGTGAATGGATTTCTCCGAAACCGAATTTTCACGGGCGGCGACTTCCAGAGCATCGGCGGAAGAAGTAAAGTTCAGGTAATAAGTTTCAACGCCTCGAGCGGAGGCATCACTGCTGGAATTGGCATGAATCGAGATAAAGAGGTCGGCCTGTTCTTTGTTGGCGATGGCGGTGCGGGTTTCCAGCGGGATGAAAGTGTCATCCTCGCGGGTATAGACCACTTCCGCGCCCAGCCGCTCTTCCAGCAGCTTGCCCAACTTGAGGGCCACCTCGAGCACCAGATCTTTTTCCATCAGGCCGTTAGGGCCGATGGTGCCGGTGTCATGCCCGCCATGTCCGGCATCCACAACGATCTTCCCAATTTTCAAGCCCAAGGCGCGAATCAGAGACCGTTCACCGGTAGCGGTGGGAGCGGCCACGCGCGTTACCGGATCCAGAGACTTCCTGGTTTTCTTGGCCTCTACGTGCGGCGCTACCGCGTGGAATGTAGGAGCGGTCGTCGGCTTGGTGGTGGCTTTGTCAGATTGTTCGATCTTTTCTATCTTTTTGTCTTCGATCTTTTTGTCTTCAAGCTTGGTGTTCTCAGCCTTGGCAATCTCACTGGTTTTTTCTGAGGGCTTCAAGCTAGTGCTTGCGCTGTTGTTCTCCGCTGGCTCAACCTTGGGCTCAACTTTCGCCTGTTCAGTCTTTACTTGCTCAGGCTTCGCCTGTTCAACTTTGGACTGCTGCCCGGCCGGTGGTTTGCTCTGGGTGTCCTTCTGGTCTTTTAGTTCGGGAGATGCATTGGCAGTAACAGCCGAAACGTTAGGCGATTTCGTTTTGCCCGCTGCAAGCTCTGCTGGGGTTTCGACCTTAGCTTTTCCTGCGACTTGCGGCACCGCCGGATGCCTGCCATGAATGTCGATGATGAGGCGATAGGGATTGGGCAGCAGGAACGCAGAATATTCCGCTACATCGTCCACGTCCAGTACCACGCGAGCGAGATTAGGCTTGTATTGGGCCACGCGGATTTTATGGAGAAAACCGTCGTCCACATCAAACGACTTTCCCACCAGATCAGAAGCCAGCTTCGCGCCATGCAGATCAAAGAAGATACGGTCGGGATGTGGTACCCGGCCAGACTCATATTTGACCTCCTGCTCCAGATCAATGGCTACGCGGGTGTAGTCGGGCGTTGACCAGTGCCGGATGCTGGTCAACAGGGGCAGCCGATGGCGGTCATTCTTGCTTTCCTGGCCTTCTTTACTTTCTTGGGGAACCTGGCCGTGCTCACTGACGTTATGTTCGTCCGCATTGTGTTCACCCGCGTTGCGTTCGCTGACGTTTCTGGCCTTGGTTCCCGACTCTGTTTTTAGCGGCTTGGGCTTTAGCTTTACGCCCTTGGCCTCCGCATCAATTTCGTCCAGGGTTTGCCGCGCCTCAGCGGCCATGGTGCTATGCGGATAGTGCTTGAGGTATTCCTGAAAGTTAGACTTGGACTGGGTCGCGTCGTCCAGATCGTCACGATAGATCTGGGCGATGGTGAAAAGCGCCTCGGCTCGGAGTTTGCTGCCGGGATATTCACGGCGCAGGAACTCCAATTGACCAATAGCATCCTTGAAACTCTTGGGATCGTTGAACACTCGCCCTTGCTCATCCAGCAACTCGGCCACCGCCAGCACGCTGGCATCGGCCTTAGCGGAGTTTGGGGCGACGTAGTAGACCTTGCGGTAGGCATCCAGCACCCGCTGGTAATCCTTGCGGCTGCGTTGGGATTGCGGCTTACCACCCAGAGCTTCGCGCATCCGCTCCGCGGTTTGAAACTGCGCTGCAGCCGCGAGCTTTTTCTGCTTCACGCTGCGCGCATGAGCGGGCGCAAGAAGCACACATGCCAGCGAGGCAAGGGTCACGAGCCGGATGAGAATACGAGTTCCAGATTGCATACTTCTTAAGGCCGCTTACTTAAAACTTTAACGCGTGCCTCTGGCCAATCCGGAACTACTCGCGTCTTCAGTCGTTAATCGTTCGTAAAGACGAGATGCCCTTCAGGATCGCGGGAGATATGAATCTCCGGCTTCAGAGGCTTGGCAAAGGGCGAACGACCCTGGTAGAGGTCCGTGATCTTTCTTACGTATTCACGGGTCTCCCGATACGGAGGAACGCCATTATTTCTATCGACCGCGCCGCTACCCGCATTATAGGCCGCGAGCGAAAGTTCGAGATTGCCGTTGTAATTCTCGAGCAGTGATTTCAAATGGCGCACACCCGCGTCAACGTTCTGGTTCGGGTCAAAAGCATTGGTAACATTGAGGTTGCGGGCAGTATAGGGCATAAGTTGCATCAGGCCCTGCGCGCCCTTCCGGGAAACTGCGTGCGGATTGAAATTTGATTCCACCTTAATCACGGCGCGCACCAGGTTGGCGTCCACGCCATGCCGCTTTGCCGCAGCGTCAATCGCGCTGTCCACGGCCTCGGAGGTGATCTGCTTGCCCTTGGTCAACTCCTCGGTATCTGGAGAATAAGGTCCGGACATCACCCGCGTACCAGATGAGAGTGGCGCAGCAGCTACAAAGGTTGTGACCTCCTCGGCTGCGCGTCTCGCCGCTTTCATGTCGCCCGCAGAAGGCGTGGGAACCGGCTTCCACCGATGTTCTGTCTGGCTCCAATAGACCAGCTTCCTATAACTAGGCTTCGATTTTGGGGAAGCTGTCGCCGGAGCCGAAAAGGAGGAAATAGTGGGAGTTCGTGGTTCTTCGTTGTTTACCCACACGGCATGGCCACTGTCATCGTGAACAGCCACCATGCTCTGGGCCCGGCTTTGCTGGTTGATAACCATGACCGACGCACATATCAGGAATGTAAGTAGGTGTGTTTTCATCGTGATATGGCCCTTAATATCAGTTTTTGACGGTCAAAGCTATACACTGAAGGCCCAACACCTTTTCCCAAACCAACCTTACGATCCTGAAACAGCCAGAGTAGAAGGATTATAGGATGCTTCCGGCCAGTACGCAATCGGCGAAAACAGGGGTATCCAATAGGTGAACACCCAGTAAAACAGGTCGTTTTCGCGGCAAAAACCGATTCCACCGCAAGTTAAGAATCGGGTGATCGGTTCATCGGGTGATCTAAAACTCGAAACCTTAATCGACGATAAAACCTTCAGTCCAGTGGTCACGGTTGAGTTCATAGGCGTGAATCTGGAAACCTGCAGGAAAGTCGACAAAGCCTCTCTGGTTTTTTAGGCGCTGAATGGCGGCCTTGGCTTCCGTCTCGTCGGAATACACGCCAATCAGAAGCTCTGCATCCTCCTGCTCGGCCATCTCATTCACAAACCAAAGAAGATAAACCTTGTTGCTCATCGCTGCTGCTCCCTCCTGGGATTTCAGGCTGACCACCTACATTGAAGAACACAGCCGAGGGCGGCTGTGCCACATTTTCCTATTTATCCTCTTGGGTTGCTGCCAGTAGTTAGAACCTTTCTCGCATCTAATCCAAAACCACAAATTTCTCTGAGGTATTCTATTGAAAATAACTCGTCGCAATTTTGTGCGCGGCTCCCTTGCGGCCGGCGCTGGCTTTTTGGGTGGAATCGCCGGGCCACTGAGCGCTAACACTTTCGCTCAAGATGAGCCCCAGCATGATCGGCATGGATTGCCGCAACCAAACCACTCAGGAATTGAGCATGTTGTCTGGGTGATGATGGAGAACCGCAGCTTCGATCATCTACTGGGATGGCTTCCCAACGCTGATGGACGCCAAGCCGGGCTCTCCTATTCAGATCCGAGCGGTGCAAGCCATCCTACCCATGCGCTTGCACCTGACTATACCGGCTGCGGCCATCCTGATCCGGACCACTCTTATGAGGGCGGAAGGATTCAATACAACCAGGGCGCGATGGACGGCTTTCTTCGCGACACCGCGAACGACGATTACTCCCTCGGCTACTATGTCGAGCACGATAGGCCCTTCTTCAGTTCACTGGCCTTGAACTACACGACCTGCGACCGGTATTTCTGTTCCATACTGGGACCGACCTATCCCAACCGGATCTTCCATCACGCGGCACAGACGGACCGGCTCACCAACACGCTGACTGTTTCCACGCTGCCGACAATTTGGGACCGGCTGGCGGCTGCGGGCGTGAGCGGTAACTACTACTTTTCGAATGTTCCATTCCTGGCGCTGTGGGGCGCCAAATATCTTCCTATCTCGCGGCCCTATGCGGCGTTTCTTGCGGATGCGGCAGCCGGAACCCTGCCCGCGCTATCGGTGGTGGATCCGAACTTCACGCAGCAGGATGAGGGCACTGGAAACGACGATCATCCTCATGCCGACATTCGCCGGGGCGACGCATTTCTTTCGGAGACGTTCCGCGCTGTGGCCAGCGGGCCCGCCTGGAGCAAGACGGTTTTCGTCGTAAGCTACGATGAATGGGGAGGATTCTTTGAGCACGTGGCTCCGCCGCGAGCTACCGCTCCCAACACCGTAGACCCCGATCTGGTTGCGGGCAAAGCCCTTCTGGGCTTCCGTGTTCCGGTGGTCGTGGCCTCTCCCTTCAGCCGGGGACATTCCACCCGACCACGAGTGAGCCACCGGGTCTTTGATCACACCTCGGTGTTGAAGCTGATTGAATGGAGATGGGGACTTTCGCCACTTACGGCGCGAGACGCTTCCAATGATGTTCACAACCTGGCGTTGGCGCTTGACTTTAACCATCGCCAAAACACAGTGCCGACCTTGCCTTTGCCTGTGGATGTTCCTCCTGCACCCTGCGCGCAGGGAGTTGTTGATTCAGAGTTTGCAGGATTGGCTGATCTGGCAAAGCAGTTCGGATTTTAAAAAGATATTCGCCGCAGATAAGCGCTGATCAACGCTGATTATTTTGATTCTTCTTATCTGCGTGATCTGCGGCAATTTCGCTCTCCTCTGCCTTGGCCCCCAATTTCCGGTACGACTCAACCGAGAAGCGCTTGCACCGCTGAATAAGCTTCGTTGAGGGCGGCGTCGAGGTTGTCTGGATCTTTGCCGCCGGCTTCAGCCATGTCGGGGCGTCCGCCGCCGGAGCCGCCTACTTTTTCGGCTACCGGCTTGATTACTTTGCCGGCTTGCACACGGCTGGTTAAATCTTTGGTTACGCCGACGATCAGGGCGACTTTGCCATCCTGGGCCGATCCCAGAACTACAACGCCCGAGCCCAGCTTGTTGCGCAGGTTATCGACCAGGGTGCGCATCTGGCCGCGATCGAGGTTGTCCACGCGTTGCGCCAGGACTTTCACGCCATGGATTTCGCGCACTCTCTCTTCAGCCGAAGAGACGGTGGAGGCAGCCGATTTCATCCGCAACTGCTCCAGTTCTTTCTGGAGCTTCCTGATCTCGGCGTCCTTCTTTTCCAACTCCTGCCGCAGGGCCTCCGCCGGAGACTCGGCCTTATGGCTCTGCGGAATCAGCGTGGCCACCATGTTTTCCAGTTTGTGGTCCAGACGGAAATGCTTGAGCGAGCCCTCTCCAGTCACGGCCTCCACACGGCGCACTCCGGAGGAAACGCTGCCCTCGCTCATAATTTTGATCAAGCCGATCTCCCCGGTGGCGGAAGTGTGAATGCCGCCGCAGAGTTCGGTGGAGAAGTCGCCGATCTTGACCACCCGCACCCGCTCGCCATATTTTTCGCCGAAGAGCGCCATGGCCTTGTATTCGTTGATGGCCACGTCGATCGGCACATCCTCAATGGTTTCCACCCGGATATCTTTCAAGACCTGATGGTTGATCATGTCTTCGATGTCCTGAAGCTCTTCATCAGCCACGCCGGTAAAATGGGAAAAATCAAACCGCAGATGGCGGGGATCAACTAATGAGCCGGCCTGCTTTACATGCTTGCCCAGAACTTCACGCAATCCTGCATGTAGCAGATGAGTGGCCGTGTGATTGCGCTTCGTCGCTAGACGAACACCAACGTTGACCACGGCATTCACGATGTCTCCAACTTCAATGCGCTGGCGAGCTTTAGCTTTGTGAAATCGGACTCCGTGGACAGGCATATGGCAGCCCGAGATGTCTGCAATAATTACATTGCCTTCAACCGCATACAGCCAACCAATGTCCCCTACCTGCCCACCTGAATCTGCATAAAAAGGTGTTCTGTCAAGAATGATCTCGCCACTTTCGCCGGGGAGGAGTTCACGAGTAGGTGGGCCATCGAGATTAAATATCCCACGTATTACACACGATTCTAGTGAAGTTGAGACATAACCTTCAAAACTAGTTTTATCTAACTGGAGGTACTCAGGTTTAGCGATCTTAGCGAGGCCTTTCCAAGAAGCCCGAGCCCGCTCACGCTGTTTGAACATCTCCTTCGCAAAGCCATCTTGGTCAAAGAAGATACCTCGGTCGCGTGCAGAGTCCTCAATGAAATCGAGAGGAAGACCATAAGTATCATAGAGCTTAAAAGCATCTTCTCCTTTGAGCACGGGTTGCTGCATGATACCCTTCGACGCGAGAAATTGGGATAACGCCTCCCCTCCCCCCTTGCCAAGATATTCGTCGCCGATTTTCACTAACTCCTGTTCGGACGTAGATGCTAGAAGTCTCTCTGCGGCCAGAATATCGAGTTTTCGGTCCAAGTAAATCTGTCCTTTGGCCTCAAATTGTTCAAGATATCGAACCAAAGCTATTGGCTCGATTCGCTTGGCTTCGCCAAATCTATCTTCAAGGTGCTGCAGTCCAACATCTAATGAATGAGCAAACCGCCGCTCTTCCTCGTAAACAATCTTTGAAACGCGTTCAGCGGACTCGATCAGCTCTGGATACGCCCCCTTCATCAGATCACACACAGCATGAACCATCTCATACATAAATGGCTTCGAAGCACCTAATAAACGGCCATGACGAATCCCGCGACGGAGAATCTTCCGCAGCACGTAACCACGACCTTCGTTGGCCGGCAGTACGCCGTCGGAAATCAAGAAAGTCGTTGCACGAGCATGATCTGCAATGATGCGCAACGAAGCTGCTGACCGCGTGTTCTTCTCCGCTGCCAGTTCCTTCTTCAGATCAACACCTGTAAGTCTGGCAGCAGCCTCGATCAACGGCGTGAACAAATCGGTGTCGTAGTTGGAGATCACTCCTTGCAG
>Ga0070730_10001449_pt1 | contig 22929 bp, 21 predicted proteins | sample Coa_R1_3_FD_66447 | JGI IMG/M metagenome (GOLD analysis project Ga0070730, IMG submission 66447) | Surface soil microbial communities from Centralia Pennsylvania, which are recovering from an underground coalmine fire - Coalmine... | ecosystem: Environmental > Terrestrial > Soil > Unclassified ... | reverse complement strand
TCGATGCCCTGCATGCCGCACAGGAAGCCGTGCCGGTGCACCAGATAACCGCGCCCGGGCTGCACCTCGATTGGCATGATCTGACCCGGCACCTTGGCGGCGAACGCCACCGCGCCCTGTCCGCCCGCGGTCGTGAACTCGGTCATGAAGAGGCCGCCACCGGAGACGGCGCGAGTGATCGCTCCCCACAGGCCACGTGCGCCGGCGGTAGCGGTGGTGGTGCGCATCTGGACGTTGGCGGTCATCCATGAGAGTTCGCCGGGCGGCGCCACCAATACGTCGCCTGGCTCCAGCCCGATTTCCAACACGGGCATGGTGGTACCGGTGATGCGGGACTGCATTGTGCGACTCCGGAACTCGATTGATTCCAGTGTGGCACGTCTGCGTTTATGATGGCAGGCTGGAGGGGCGGGACGTGCATGTCGGCAACGGTCCGCTCAATCTGCTCAGCTGAGTTCTTGGGCGAGTCCGATGAGTAGACCTTCAGGCCCGCGGATGTAACAGAGCCGATACGCGTCTTTATACTGCACTACCTGGCCTACGAGCTGCGTGCCGCGCCTGCGGAGCCTTTCAAGCGTCTCATCGATGTCGTCCACGGCGAACATGACGCGGAGGTAGCCAAGAGCGTTCACCGGGGCGTTGCGGTGATCCGCAATGGCAGGCGGCGTGAGGAAGCGGGAGAGCTCGAGCCGGCCGTGACCGTCCGGCGTGCGCATCATGGCAATCTCGACGCGCTGATCGCCCAGTCCGGTGACACGTCCAGCCCATTCTTCTTCGATCGTGGCCCGCCCTTCGAGCTCAAGGCCGAGCTCGCGAAAGAAATCAATCGTCTCTTCGAGGTGTTCTACGACGATCCCTACGTTGTCCATCCGTTTGAGCGCCATGTGTCCAATCTACGAGGCGTCGTCTTGTCCAACAACGGAGCCCTCGTCTTGAATGCCTGATCCTGCGTGCGGTCTATAGTATTCAAGACAAAGTTCGCGAAGGAACGCGAAGGCCGCCAAGGAGGCTTGCTCTGGACCTTCGGTTTATGAAGGGGACGAAGGGCGGCTGAAATGTCCTTCGTGATCTTCGTGCCCCTTCGCGAACTTTGTGATTGAATTAAATGCCGGCCCTCGCAGGAAAGCTCGGGCAGTCGTGCGCTGCAAGCTGGTGTCAACACCAGGGGAAGACCAGTCAGGCTGGGGACGAGTGTGTGTCGGTCGGAGAACCTATGGATACCTATCAATTCGATGCGGTCGTGATCGGCGCCGGCATCGCCGGCTCGACGGCGGCTGCCGCACTTTCACCGGACTGTCGGGTGGCGCTGATCGAGGCAGAGGCGGCGGCCGGCTACCACACAACCGGCCGCTCCGCGGCGATGTGGATCCTGACCTATGGGCCGCACGATGTGCAGCATCTGACCGGATTGTCGCGCTCGTTCCTCGTGTCACCACCGGCGGGCTTCACTGAAACACCGTTATTGTCGCAACGGTCGGAGGTGCTGGTGGCGCCCGAGAACCAGCGCGCGGAGCTTGAAGCGGTGCTGGGAGGTGGCATTCGCCCGCTGCAGCTCGATGACCTGCGCGCGATGATCCCGGCCATGCGGCCTGACTATGCGGTGCTTGCGGCGATCGAGGAGGATGCGTTCGATATCGACGTTGCAGCTTTGCATCAGGGCTATCTGCGGCAATTGCGTGCCCATAGCGGCGTGCTCGCGCTGCGCAACCGCGCGGGACGGATCGAGCGGCGCGATGGCGCCTGGGATGTGGAGACCAGCAGTGGCGACGTGTTCCGTGCTCGGACCGTGGTGAATGCCTCGGGCTCCTGGGGCGACGAGGTGGCGGCGATCGCCGGGGTCGCGCCACTTGGGCTGAAACCGTGCCGCCGAACCGGCGTGATCATCGATCCGGCGCCCTGGCAGGTGGAGCACTGGCCGATGGTCTGCGATATCGGGGAAACCTGGTATGCCCGGCCTGAAGCGCGCACCCGGCTTATGGTCTCGCCGGCTGACAAGACCCCGATGTATCCTCACGATGTGCAGCCGGACGAGTTCGACATCGCTGTCGCAATCGACCGCATGCAGCAGGCGCTGGACATTGACGTGCGACGCGTCGAGCGAAGCTGGGCGGGCCTGCGCACATTCACTCCCGACGGCAGCCTGGCGTTCGGCTGGGCGCCGGACGCGGCTGGCTTCTTCTGGTGCGTGGGGCAGGGCGGTTACGGCATCCAGACTTCACCCGCCGCCGGGCGTCTCTGTGCCGATTTGATCCTGGCGCGGGACCCTGGCGAGGCGGGAGAGATCGTCGCGACGATCTCTCCCGCCCGCTTCAGTTAGGGGAGGGGCTGCCGCCTGTCAGACCACGCGGCCGGTGTCCGGCTCCATCAGGTGCATCTGCCCCATGTCCGCTGTCAGCGGCAGGATCTCGCCGGGTTCGGCGTGCGTCGCGGGATCGACGCGTGCGCATACCGGCTCGTGGCCGATGAAGAAGTGCACCATCGTCTCCATGCCCATCGGCTCGACCACATCGACCGGCAGCTCGACGCGCTCCCATCCAGGGCGCCCGTTCTCGTGGTATTCGAACAGGTGCTCCGGCCGCAGCCCGAGAACCATTTCGCGGTCCTTGTACTTGCCGTAGCGGTCGTTGCGGGCAGGGGGAATGGGAAGCTTGATCTGGTCGGTGACGCGCACCGCCAGGCCGCCGCCCGTGCCATCCTCCACCCGGACCGGAAGGAAGTTCATCGCCGGCGAGCCGATGAACCCCGCCACGAACCGTGTCGTCGGGTTGTGGTATAATTCCTGCGGCGCACCGACCTGCTCGATCACGCCGTGGTTCATCACCACAACGCGGTCGGCCAAGGTCATTGCCTCCACCTGGTCGTGCGTCACGTAGACCGTGGTGGTACGCACCGTCTGGTGCACTTTCTTGATCTCGGTGCGCATCTGCACGCGCAGCTTGGCGTCCAGGTTGGACAGCGGCTCGTCGAACAGGAACACCTTGGGGTTGCGGACGATCGCGCGACCCATTGCCACGCGCTGGCGCTGGCCGCCCGACAACGCGCGGGGCTTGCGGTCGAGCAGCATGCCGATATCGAGGATGCGCGCCGCCTCGTCCACCCGCCGCTTGATCTCGTCCTTGGGGAACTTGCGGAGCTTCAGGCCGAACGCCATGTTGTCGAACACACTCATGTGTGGATACAGGGCGTAGTTCTGGAACACCATGGCGATGTCGCGGTCGCGCGGCGGTACGTCGTTCACAACGTCGCCGCCGATCCAGATCTCGCCGTCGGAAATCTCTTCCAGGCCGGCGATCATACGGAGCGTCGTGGATTTGCCGCAGCCTGACGGGCCGACCAGGACAACGAATTCCTGGTCAGCGATTTCAAGGTCGATGCCTTTCACCGCTTGCACGCCGCCTTCGTAGTTCTTGACTACCTTGCGGCACGAAACTTCAGCCATGGTCTTGTCGTTCCCTTTGTGGTTGCGATGAAAGTCAGCGTATGTGGCGTCGGCCGATGAGCCGTCCACGTTCTTGTCCACCAGGGAGGGTTAGATCGGAATGCGGGTTGACGTCCAGCCCGCGCCGGGCCGGACGCTCCGGATCACAGGACCCGGGTTCCGAGAACAACCGACAACCATGCGTGACGAGACGAATCCTCGCCATCCACGTACCTCCCATGCCGCGTGGCTTTAGCCCGCCGGCCATAAAAAGCCAGACCCCTGTCCGTGGCGGTATTTTCCGCCCCTCGACGTCCGCGCCGGCCGCTGCCGGGCCGACGATCCGGTGTCATTATTGGCCGGGCACGCTAGCGGGTGGCCGGGCGATAAGCAATGGCGCCGTAACGTCAGTTTCGTGCGAAACTGTCGAACGCTGCGTCAGGTGGCGAGCGCCAGGACGCGATCGATGAACGCGTCGGTGCTGCCCAGATAGTTTGCCGGGTCGGTGAGGCGCTCGATCTCGGCGCGGTTGAGTTTGCCGGCGAGCGCTGGTTCGCGGGCGAGGGCGTCGGCGAGCGAAATGTCCTCGGTCAACGCGACATCGCAGGCGTGCTTGACCGCGTGATGCGCCTCGGCACGCCCAAGTTGTGGCGCGAGGCCCATCATCACCGCTTCGGCAACGATCAGTCCGTGGGTGAGATCGAGATTGCGCTGCATGCTGGCTGGGGCGGCCACCATGCCTCGGGCGATGCTGCCGGCGTGGTCGAGTGCGCCGTGGGTGAGCACGAAGGCCTGTGGCAGTGCCAGCCATTCGGCCTGCCACGCGCCGGTCGGACGTTCCTGGTCCGCAGCCATGGTGCCGAGCATGACCGGCACCAGCGCATGAACATTGCGCGCGGCGGCAACGATGTAGGTGCTGGCGATAGGGTTCCGCTTCTGCGGCATGGTGGAGGAGGCGCCACGGCCGGCGAAGTAAGGTTCCGCCACCTCGCCCACTTCCGTTTGCGTCAACAGGATGATGTCGGTGGCGAATTTTGCGAGGCTGCCGCAGATCAGGCCGAGGAACGCCACCGTCTCGGCGAAGCCTTCCCGGTTGACATGCCAGGGGGCAGCGGGGGCGGCCAAATCCAGTTCGGCGGCCAGCCCCTCCATGACGGCAATGCCCTGGCTGCCGAGGGAAGCAAGTGTGCCGGCGGCACCGCCAAAGCTGACTTGCTCGACCCGGGAGCGAAGCGCGTCGAGGCGGTGGACGTGGCCGATCAGCGGCTGCGCCCAGATCGCGCATTTCAATCCGAGCGTCGTGGGCAGGGCTTGCTGCAGATAGGTACGCCCCGCCATCACGGTGCGGCGATGACGATGGGATTGCGCAACGAGTGCGCTCACAAGCTCGCGCAGCGAAGCGCGGATGAGCCCGAGGCCGTCGCGGATCTGCAGCACGATGGCGGTATCGACGATGTCCTGCGTTGTGGCGCCCCAGTGCGTCCAGGCACCGGCATCGCCGGCGGCGCGCGACAATCCGGCGACCACTCCAACGACCGGCGCACCGGCGGTGCGAGCGCTTTCGGCAAGTTCGCTGATGTTCAGGTTTTCGAGGCGCGCGGCACGGCTGATGGACTGAGCCGCCTCGGATGGGATGACGCCGAGCCTGGCCTGCGCCCTGGCGAGAGCGGCCTCGACATCCAGCATGCGCTGGAACAGGGCGCGTTCGTCGAACACGGCGCGCATAGCGTCGCTGCCGTAGAGCGTGCCCAGGATCGGGCTGTCGGCGGGGTTTGTGGGCATGGGGATTGCTCGCCCGAAAATATTGACCCGTGTGTATCGCACCGTGTCGGCAGTAATCCCAGGCCCGAGACCTTGAAGATCTGAGCAATTTGCGATTCGGCAAGAAGGTTCGGGGCGAAGCCGTGCCGCTAGCTGTAGCTCCCGGGCCATGGCTTGATTGCTGGTCACCAGCCCGGCGGCTTGGTTCAGCTTTAAGTGAACGTGTCACGGGGCGCGGCGGATATTGGCCAATTCTGCGTTATTGCTCACGAAGTATCACGCGTTTGCTATTCGGTTTGCCGAATACTGATAGCTATCAAAACGGCATGGCCGGTCCCTCAACCCCGGCGGAGTGGTTGTTGAGAGCAGAAGATGCCCGGCAACTCGCCGACACAATGGTCGACGCCGGCGCGCGCCATACCATGCTGCTGATCGCGGCTGGATACGAGAAGATGGCGCGGCGCGCGGCGCTGATGCACCACATGGATCTGCCGACTGCGCTGGTCGATGAGTGTTAGCGCCTGAGTTCGCTGGGCGGCAGCGGGGTCAGGTAAGTGATCGTCCTGCGAGTTGCTCCAGGACGCGCAATGGCGAGCGCTCCGGATTTGCCATGGCGGAGATGGGCAAATGAAATGTCTGTTCCAGGGCGCAATGGCCGGCGAGTGCGGCATGCAGCACCTGGTCAGTGTAGCAGATCCAGGTTGAACCAGCAGAAAACGCGATGTCGGTTCGTGGCGCTGTCGATTGATATGCCGAGTCCAGCTTTCCGGTGTCATGCAGGCGCAACATGATGCGGTCGTATTCGGTGCGCCGTCCCTTCGTGATGCCCAACCGCTCCAGCAACCATGCACTGCCGATGACCGCGTTGCCGGTTCGCGGCAGGAACTGCCGCGCGAAATCGGTGAACGGTTCGCCGACGCGCCAGGCACGCGGGACGCCATCCGGTGCCACGTTGCAGAACAGCCGCAGGATGCGCCTGCCGTGCATCGGGCGGCTGGGGAACGCATCGACATGCAGCAACCGATCGTCGTGCCGCGGCGAATAGTCGCGGCCCGCGATTTCCGCGGGACGGAAACTCGTGCGCGCACGCTGCAGATCGGCCGCGTAGCCCGGCAGCAGATCTCGCAGCAACGTCTCGGCCGCATCGCCAAAGCGGCGCAGCATGGTCTTCAGGCAGTCGGCCTGAGCACCGGCGAGCGCGGTGTTGGCAAGCTGGCCGGTGGGTGGATCGTAGCTGATGTTCTTCCGCTCACTGCCCATGATCGCAGGCGACAGCAGAAACGTCTCATTCGGCGACATACCGAATGGCAGCTCCGCCAACAGCACGCGGCCTGATTCCAACGCATCGACCGCCTGCGTGCATACTTCTGTATCGAATGGGCCATTCCACGCCCGCAAGGGCAGGCGTTCGATCACGTGATCAGCATCCATCGCTATTCGTGCACCAGCACCCAGTCATTGATGAAACTTGCCAGCCCATTTGCATGGAAATCCCGGCGCAGCGCTGCTTCATCATAGTCCTCACGTACCCAGTCGAGGAAGGGTTTCCGGCCCTCGGCCACACCGGCGTAGTGATGGAAAAATGCGTCCAGTATGCCGGTCCTCGCCTGCCGGATGTGGCCGAACCGCAACGAAAGCTGCTGCAGCGCCTGACGGGCAGTGCCGCCCTGGAACATCACGAACAGCCCGGCCGCCAATCCGGCGCGATCAGCACCCGATTTGCAGTGTATAAGCGCGGGAGCATGCATGTGCTGGTAGATATCATGCAATCGCAGGATCCGATCGCGTTGCGGCGCACCCCGGCTCTCCAACGGCATGTCGACAAATTCGAGCCCCAGCTCTTCCGCCGCCGCCCGGCTCAGTGCGTCCGAACCGTTGCCGGTCCGGCCACGCAGGTTGATCAGCGTCTTCAGGCCGTAGCGGCGTGTCAGCGCGGCGAGGCGCGCGGGCGTGGGGTGATTGGATCGGTAAAGCCGGCCCGGCGCGACGGCATGGAAGTTGGACCAAACGAGGCGGAACACCGCGTGATCGACAAGGAGTGAATCGATCCACGCAAGCCAATAGCCCCGGGCGGTGCTGAGATCGCCTCGGAAAATGCTGTCCATTGATCCCTATATGCAACTTGCAAGTCACTTGCATATGGGCATGACAATGATCAAAGCGCAACTGGAGCGCGTGTCCTGCTCTGGTCGCATGGCGGACCCGGGCATCTTTGCGTGGCTGTGACCAGCACTTCATAAAGGCAACGATAACTTTAGGCTCGCAGAATTGCGTCGAAATGCGGAGATTTTCCAAAAGGGGGTGGGCTCATGCACACGACCTTTGATGATACCAAGACATCACGCGATCCGACCCGGCTGTCTGAGGAGGCCTTACAAGCACAGCACGTCAAGCAGCGTTGTCGTTGCGAAGCGCGTCTCGGACTAAGTCCCGCCCAGATTGAAAAAATGGTGGCCGACTTCATGGCCTCCCATGGCAGCGTGACCAAGTGCCCGACGGCGTATGCGATGCCATCGCGACAGTATCGCCTGCGCCGGCACTCGTGATGGAGGTTGGTCGTGACCGATGACGAACTGCTGGAGGCCTACCACACTGCCCTGCACAGTTACGCATGTGCCAAATCGGGGCATGGCAATCGGGTCGAGGCGTTTGTCAGGCTGACTTCAGCACAGATGGCGTTGATCGGCCGGTTCGGCGCCAACGACTATCTATGGCGCTACTGCCAACAGTATGAGGTCGATACGGATGCTCTCGGTGACTCGGGCATAGCGAGGGAGCGGCAGGTATCATCGGATCTGCCAACGAACGTGGGCTGACGCTGAGAGCAAATGGCTTGACGGAACCGGGGGGCGGGTGCCGATTGCGCCTGTGTCCCCTTATCACCAGCCCGCGCTGCCGATCTTCGACGAGCCGCGCTATTCGGCTGCGAACTTTGTTGCGGCGGCGTCCAACTCGGAGGCGCTCGCTTGGCTGAGCCGCGGCGGCGAGTGGCCTGGCGGGCGGCTGGCGCTGTGGGGTGGTGCGGGTTGCGGCAAGACGCACCTGCTGCACCTCTGGGCGGAACTGACCGGCGCAGCATTCTGGCGTGGCGCAGACCTGCGCGAATTCCCCGATCTGCCAGCGAATGGGATTGCGCTGGATGACGCCGATGCAGCCGATGAAAGGGCGCTGTTCCATTTGCTGAACGCGGCCGCGGAAGCTGATCTGCCGTTGCTGATTGCCAGCCGTTCGGCGCCGGGGCGATGGCCGGTGCAGTTGCCCGACCTGCGGAGCCGGCTCCGCGCGATCACCGCTGTGGAAGTGGGCCCACCGGACGATTCACTGCTGCGCGCCCTTCTGCCGCGATTGCTGGCTCAGCGTCTGATCCGGTTGCCAGAGCCGGTCATGATCTGGCTGCTGAACCGCCTGCCACGAACGGTGCCGCTGCTGCGCGAGGCAGTGGCGAGGCTGGACGCGGTGGCGCTTGAACAGCGTCGCGAGATCACCGTTCCCATGGCCCGCGACGTGCTGGCCGGCCTACTCTCTGGGGATGGGGATGAAATTTCCGGGACAGGGGCGGCCCTCTCGCCGGAGGAGCGGCGGCTCCTGTAGGATCGGAGCCGTGAGCACATCAGATGGAGCGGTCATGGCGCCCAGTAATGATGGCGTGGTTGCCGAGCTTGATCGTCCTGTGTCGGCAGCCGGCGACGCGGTGATCGGCCTGGACAGCCCGGATCGTTTCGTCAACCGCGAACTGTCCTGGCTCGACTTCAACCATCGGGTCGTCGAAGAAGCGGAAAACCCGCGGCATCCCCTGCTGGAGCGCGTTCGCTTCGCCTCCATCAGCGCGTCCAACCTGGACGAATTCTATTCGGTGCGCGTTGCAGGCCTGATCGGCCAGGCGAAGGCGGGTATAACCGCGATCTCCCCTGATGGCCGGACACCGGCGCAGCAGCTTGCCGAAATCAAGCTCCGTGCCGAGTCACTGCTGGCGGAGCAGCAGCGCGTATGGCGCGAGTTGCGGGGCCTGCTGCGTGGCGCCGGCATTGAGGTCTGCGAGCCCGAGTCGCTTTCCGCCGACGATCTGAAATGGCTCGACCACTGGTTCATGGAGCGGGTCTTTCCGGTCCTGACGCCGCTGGCGATCGATCCGGCGCATCCGTTCCCGTTCATTCCCAACATGGGCCTGGTGATGGCCCTGTTGCTGCTGCGCGAGGAAGACGGCCAGACGATGCGCGGCCTGCTGCCGATACCTAGCCAGGTCGATCGTTTCGTGCGGCTGCCTGGCGCGACCGGCGAGGCGATCCGCTTCGTCCTGCTGGACGATCTGATCACGATGTTCCTCGACCGGATGTTTCCGGGCTTCCGCGTGACCGGGCAGGGCACATTCCGCCTGATCCGCGACACCGATGTGGAATTCGAGGAGGAGGCCGAAGACCTTGTCCGTTCGTATGAAACCGCCTTGAAGCGCCGGCGCCGCGGCGTGGCGATCCATCTGAGTACGGACGCCAGCATGCCGGAGGAGTTGCGTGCCCTGGTTGCCGCCGAACTCGGTGCCGCGCCGGATGAGACGCATGTCGCCAACGGTATCCTGGGCGTTGTCGATCTGAAGCAGTTGATCGTGGACGATCGGCCGGACCTGCTGTTCCCGCCCTACACGCCGCGCTTCCCCGAGCGCATCCGCGATTTCGGCGGCGATTGCTTCGCCGCGATCCGTGCCAAGGACATCATCGTCCACCACCCGTTCGAAAGTTTCGACGTGGTGGTGCAGTTCCTCCGTCAGGCCGCGCGCGATCCCAACGTTATAGCGGTAAAGCAGACGCTGTATCGCACCAGCCGCGACTCCCCGATCGTCAACGCCCTGATAGAGGCGGCTGAGGCCGGCAAGTTCGTCACCGCCGTGGTGGAACTGCGCGCGCGGTTCGACGAGGAAGCCAACATCCGTATGTCGCGGGAGATGGAAGCGGCTGGTGTCCAGGTCGTATTCGGCTTTGCGGAATTGAAGACGCACGCGAAACTGTCGCTGGTGGTCCGGCGGGAAGGCGCCGGTGTACGTTCGTACGCGCATTTCGGCACCGGGAACTACCATCCGATCACCGCGCGTATCTACACGGACCTGTCGTTCTTCACCACCGACCCGGACCTCACGCGCGATTCGGCGCGGCTGTTCAACTACCTCACCGGCTATGCGCGGCCGAACAAGATGGACGAGATCGCCTTCAGTCCGCTGACGATGCGCGCGACGCTGACGGAACTCATCCACAAGGAGATCGCGTTCGCCACGGCCGGCAAGCCGGCCACGATCTGGCTGAAGATGAACTCGCTGGTCGATGAGACCTTGATCGATCTGCTCTACGAAGCGTCCCGCGCCGGCGTGAAGGTGATGGGCGTGGTTCGCGGCATCTGCTGTCTGCGCCCTGGCGTGCCGGGCCTGTCGGAGAACATCCGCATCAAGTCCATTATCGGGCGGTTCCTGGAGCACGGCCGTATCCTGGCGTTCGGCAATGGCCACGCGTTGCCGAGCCGGAACGCGCGTGTGTACATCAGCTCCGCGGACTGGATGGTGCGCAACATGGACTGGCGCGTCGAAACCCTGGTGCCGATTCACAATGCGACAGTGCATGCGCAGGTGCTGGACCAGATCATGGTGACCAACCTGAAGGACTCGATGCAGTCGTGGGAGCTGCACAGCGACGGCTCATGGGAGCGCGTGCCGCGGGCGAAAAAGCCGGTCTCCGCTCACGACTACTTCATGACCAATCCGTCACTCTCTGGGCGCGGCTCCGCGTTGCACGGAACCGCGGTCGCATCGCCGCTTGCCAACCATCGTCGTCAGGACCGCGTACAGCAGGATTGATCGAATGCCGTATACGCCACCCGCCGATGCGCCGCGCTGCGCAGTGGTGGATCTTGGGTCGAACTCGGTGCGCCTCGTGGTGTACGAGGGCAACTGCCGCAATCCCGTTGGGATATTCAACGAGAAGGCGGTGCTGCGGCTTGGCCGTGGCCTGCAAGCCACCGGACGGCTGAATGACGAGGGCATGGCCCAGGCGTTCACCGTGCTGCACCGGTACTATGCGGTGGCGCAGGCGATGGGTGCCGCGCCGTTTGAGATCCTGGCAACGGCCGCGGTGCGCGATGCGAGAAACGGGCCGGATTTCGTGGCTGGGTTGCAGGCGCGGATACCGGACGTGCCGATCCGCGTGCTGTCCGGCGTCCAGGAGGCGGAATACTCGGCCATGGGCGTGCTGTGCGGCATCCCGACCGCGGATGGCATCCTGGCCGATATCGGCGGCGGTTCGCTGGAGATGGTGCGCCTGGATCGCGGCACGCGCGGCGTGTCGCAGACCCTGAGCCTGGGCGCGATCCGCCTCGCCGAACGCGCCAATGGCGACCCCGCCCGCGCCCGCGCGATTGCCGAAGCCGATCTCGCCACGGTCCCCTGGCTGATCGAGGGCGCCAACCGCGACCTTTATCTCGTCGGCGGTGCGTGGCGCGCGCTGGCGCGGATCCACATGTCGCAGACCGGCTACCCGCTGCAGATGGTGCATCACTACACGATCAGCCGCGAGGAGGCGCGTGACCTGACCGGCGTGATCGCCGGCGCGGGCCGGCGCGCATTGGAACGCCTGCCCGGTCTTTCGCGCCGCCGCATCGATGATTTGCCGTTCGCCGCCGTGGCGTTACGCCGCGTGCTGCGCGCGACTGGCGTGCGTCGCGTGGTGTTCAGTGCCAGTGGCCTGCGCGAAGGCTGGTTCATGCAGCGCATGCCGGAGGCGATACGCGCCGAGGATCCTCTGCTGGCCGCCGGGAAGGAACTGGCCCGCCGGCTCGGCCGCGATCCCAGCCTGCCGCCAGCGCTGATGGTGTGGACCGACCCACTGTTCCCCGGCGAAACAGGCGAAGCGCACCGTCTGCGTGAGGCGGCCTGCTGGATGTCGGACATCGGTAGCCATGACCACCCCGAATTCCGTGCCGAGCAGGCCTTTCTGCGCGTGCTGCGCCAGCCTGGCATCGGTCTTGACCACCATGCCCGCGCTTTCCTCGCGCTGGCTATCGCGATGCGGTACGAGGTGGACGGAGATGCCGACTTCCTGCGCCCGGCGCGGCTATTGCTGGATGTTGCCGCGACGCACCGGGCGGAAATGCTGGGGGTGTCGTTGCGGCTTGCCTATACGCTGTCCGCTGGCACCACTGATCTGCTCGCCGGCACCGAACTGCGCCTGGCCGGCGGTCGGCTGATCCTGCGGTTGCAGGAGGATAGCGGGGTGTTCGCCGGTGAGAGCGTGATGCGTCGCCTCGATCGGCTGGCGCAGGCGGTTGGCCTGGAGGCCGCGACGGAAGCGGCGCGCGAGCAGGCGGCATGATCCGCCCGGCGCATGCCGACGAAGCCGACGCGGTGCGGGATGTGGTGCACGAGGCATACCGCCATTACATCGCGCGTATCGGCAAGCCGCCCGGCCCGATGCTGGACGACTACGCGCAACGTATCGCGGACGGGCAGACCTGGGTGCTGGAGCACGCGGGCGGCATCGCCGGCATCCTGGTGCTGGAGGAGACGGCCGACGGATTGTTGCTGGACAACATCGCCGTGGCGCCGGAGCAGCAGGGCAAAGGGGTGGGGCGCGCGCTGCTGGAATTCGCCGAGGCCGAGGCGCGGCGCCGCGAATTCACGGCCATCCATTTGTATACACACGAGCTGATGACCGAGAACCTCTTGTTGTACGCCCGCATCGGGTATGTCGAGACGTATCGGATCACGGAGAAGGGCTTCGACCGAGTGTATATGCGGAAGCCGTTGTAGCGCCTCTCGCGCTCTTGTGGTGCCAGCCGACGAAGTGCCGGATATAACAAACGGCCTGTCGACTGCGTTCGATCGTGGAAGGCCTGCGCCATGAGGCTCCGCATTGCTCTCGCCAGTGTCATGCTGTCCGCGGTATGCAGTCTGGCGTGTGCGCAGGTTCCATTGCCAACTGATCTGTCAATACAGACACCTGCTGCAACCGTGCCCGCAGACGACGCAGCGTTCTCGGGCGCGTGGGGCAACGGTGCATGGGGTGGCATCGCACCGACCGCTCTCATCGTCGAGCAGGTCGATGGGGATGGGACTGTCCAGTTGATTTATGCCAGGGGCAGCACCGAACAGCCGAAAATCGCAGCCCATTGGCTGCGCGTGACTGGACGTATCGAAGATCATCGGCTGACGATCCATCTACCGGACCCCGACTCGTCAGCGGGCTTTCTGGTCCATTATCGGATCATGGCGCCGGGCCAGTTGGAGGGCGACCTTACCACAAGGGACGGCTGGCGTACGCATGCCTTCCTTCAGCAAATCGCCGGGCCGCCGTCGGCTATAATCGCCACTGCCGCACTGCCATTCCGACCCATCTGGCGTGAGATCCGTATCCTGGAGCATTCAACGGTCGGCGATGCATCGGGTCAGACAATTCAGCTTGCGGCGACACTGTATCGCTCGCGGCTGCCCGGGCGGCAGCCGCTGGTGATCCTTAACCACGGAGCGCCGGGGACCGCCGGGGTGGAGAGGACCTGGCATTTTGAAGCCGAGGCCCGGTTTTTCCTGATGAACGGATTTAATGTTGTGGTGCCGATGCGGAAGGGGCGCGGCGAGTCCGGAGGTCCCTACCTCGAGCGGACCACCATTCCAACAGCAATTCAGGTCGAGTCCGCTGTCGAAGATGAGGATACGGTCGTCAATGCCATGCGTGCCGAAACTTGGGTCGATCCGGCGCGTATCATTGTCGCGGGGTGGTCACGCGGTGGCGGTCTGTCTGTCGTTTATGCGGGGCGGCACCCCGACAAGGTGGCCGGCGTCATCAATTTCTCCGGTGGCTGGTGGAGCGAGTATGAGGGCAAGTATGAACCGGAAACATCGGGTGTTGGGGAACATCAGATGCGGGAGCTGCTAGCTGCCGCGGGGAAAACCACGCGTGTGCCAGAGCTCTGGCTTTATGCGGACAACGACATGTACTTCTCGATTGCTTACGCGCGGCAGATCTTCGATGCCTTCCATGCTGATGGCGGGACCGGCGATTTTTTGGCCTTCGGGAAGGTTTCCGGCGTGCCGAGCAGCACCGAGGGCAATGGTCACGCATTGTTTGAACATGTCGGCATGTGGGAGGGCGCTGTGGCAGCTTATCTGCGGCAGATCGAAAAGGCGCCAGTGCATTAGAGCCATATCGGGCTGACACCTGCGAGTGACGCGAAGCAATCTCGCGCGGGATTGCTTCGCTTCGCTCGCAATGACAGTGACTGGAAGGTCATCGCGGGGGTTGCCTCGTTTGGATCACTCCGCCGCAGCCAGCCTCGGCTTGGCAGGCCGATCGCGATGCCCACTGAGTTCTGCGCCTGCCGACTTGTCCAGCCGGCTGCTTAAAAGCGGTGCCAACAGCGAAATCGCTGCCACCGCCAGGAACGCCACTGAGAAGTCGGAAAGCGCCAACTGCGCATGCCCGAGCAGATGTTCAGAAGCGGCGAGTACCGCTGCCGAGATCGCAATCCCCAGTGTCAGCGACATCTGCTGGAACGTAGTATAGAAGCTCGTCGCCGTGCTCATCTGAGGCCGGGGCACATCGGCGTAAGCGATCGTGTTGTAGGCCATGAACTGCAACGACTGGAAGAACCCATTCAGCAGCAGCACCACGTAGATGAATATCACCGGCCAACTGGGCCGGAACGCCGCGCTGGCAGCGAGCAGCAGCGTTGCCGCCAGGCCGATCCAGACGAGAACATTGCGGAACCCCAGCCGCCGCAGGATCCTTGGTGCACAGAGCCGCATCGTCAACGATCCGATTGACGTCACGAACGTGATCAACCCGCTTTGTGCCGCGCTCAGCCCGAAGCCGAGTTGCAGCATCATCGGCAGCAGGAACGGCATCGCGCCGACTGCAATACGCGATAGTGAGCCGCAGATCACGGACATGCGGAACGTGACGATCTGCATCATGCGAAAATCGAGCATCGGCTGGGGGCAGCGACGCGCGTGCCACATATAGAGGCTCGCGGAGATCACGCCGGCGCCGACCAGCCCCAAGGCTACATTCACCGAGCCGACACCACGGCTGGCCATCTCGATCCCGAACATGAAGGATGTGAGCGCGGTCCCCGACAACGCCAGGCCGCGCAAGTCGAACCGCGTGCGCGTCGGCTCACGCATTTCTTCGATATAGCGCGTAACGAGGATGATCCCGGCAATGCCGATAGGCACGTTGATATAGAAGATCCAGTGCCACGACAGATAGGTGACGATGAACCCGCCCACCGGCGGCCCGAGGATTGGCCCGATGGTCGCCGGAATCATCAGCCAGGCCATGGCGTTGACCAGTTCCGACTTCGACACGGCGCGCAGCATCACCAGCCGCCCCACGGGCGACATCATTGCGCCGCCCACGCCTTGCAACATGCGCGCCGCCACCAGAAAGGAGAGTGTCGGCGCCTGGGCGCAGCCCACCGAACCCAGAGTGAACAACGCGATCGCCGCGCGGAACACGGTACGTGACCCGAAACGATCCGCGACCCTGCCGCTGGCGGGGATGAACATCGCCAGTGTCAGCAGATAGCACGTGAGCGCCACGTTCATGTGCAGCGGATCGGCGTGGAAACTTCGCGCCATCGAGGGGAGCGCCGTGGCCAGGACCGTGCCGTCGAGCTGCTCCATGAACATGGCACTTGCGACGATCAGGGAGACGGTGCGTGGGCTGGCGCGGCGAGGCTCGGGGGCGGGATCCATGGGCGGCGATGATACCGGATGCCGGGCGAGCGACTACAACGCGATACGCACCTCATCCATGCGTGGAATCAGTTTCGTGCCGAGCGATTCGCTGCGCGTTTTGATATCGGCGAATTCCGCTGCTTCTTCGGCGAGGCGGCACGGAACGGTTTCGTTCTGATCGTTGTGGCGCACGAACTGAAAGCTGGTGCCGATGATCGCCTTTCCGGCGACGGCAGCGCGCACCATCATGCCGATCCAGTCACCATGCTTGCGGCCGCCGTGACCGGTGTGGAACGAGAAGCTGCCCAGCCCGTAAAAGATCGGCCGGCCGCGATATGCCTCGACGGGCAGCGAGTAGTGCGGTCCATGCCCGATCACGATATCGGCACCGCCATCGATCGCAGCATGGGCAAGCTCGCGCATATAGGCGAACACTTCCTTGTGCAGGCCCCAATGCAGGGATGCGACAACGATGTCCGCCTGGCTTCGGAGTGCTGCAACGTCTTCGGTGAAGCGCCGGAGATAATCGGGATCGGTCCAGGTGACGATGATCGGCGGGATACCGGGCCGGTTCATCGGTGGAATCTCGGGCCGTGTCTTGTGCATCGGCACCTGATAGGCGGTGTGCGCACGAACCACAGCGATACCCGTGGACCCTGCCCCGGCCTCGTGGTTCGTCGGCCAGTAGACCGAGCTTCGTTGCAGGAAGCCGTAGCGGACGCCATTCCGCGTAACGATAGCCGGGGCGTGTGCTGCGTCGGCATTTGCGCCGGCACCGGTGTGGGCGATACCGAGCTCGTCGAGCCTCGCGATGGAAGCGCTGATTGCCGCCTCGCCGTAATTCACGTTGTTGGCAAGGCCGACCGCAGCGATGCCGGCTGCGCGCAGGGCCTTGCCGCCGATTTCGGGTGACGCGAAGAAGCCTTCGTTTTCGACCGCATGGCCACGAGGCGGCTCGTGAAGGCAGCACTCCAGGTTGCTGAATACGATATCGGCCGCCCGGAACTCGTCGTGCACGCGCGCGAACGGAACGAGCGGTTCGTCAATGTTCATCAGGTTGACATCGCCAGTCAGGATCATCGTGCCCCCCGAAGCCCTGCCTTCGTGGCGGGCGCTGGCAGCGGACTCTATCCGCACAAATCGCGCAATCCAACCTGTGGGTCCGAGTCGATGATCGGAGCCAGCGCCTTGGAGATCGCCAGCAACCGGGCATCCGTGAGCCGCGGTCCCACCAATGTCACGCCAACCGGCAGATTATTCGACCCACGGCACGCAGGGATGCCAACGCACGGCACATGGAGGAGCGTCCACATGCGGTTAAAGATCGCGTTACCTGTGGTGTGCAGCCCTTCGGGCGCCTCGCCCGGCGCGCTCGGCGTCAGGACCACGTCCAGGGACGAACCGAACATCCCGTCGAATACAGGGCGGCAGGTATCGGCAACTGTGTAGGCCGCGAGCAGTTCCTCCCGCGTGATCCCGCTCTCGACCTTCGCCTTCAGGTCTGGCGCCAGCAGCGCATGTGCGTTGACGTATTCCGGCAGGAACGAAACACGGCCTTCTGCCGTAACGATCGTGTTCTGCGCCTCCGGCAGCCGGTCGAACGGCGACGGCAGCACCAGCTCCTCGACGATCGCCCCCGCGTCCAGCAGCCGCTTCGCCGCTGTCTCCAGCGCCGTTGCGCCGGCCGGTTCGATCGCGTGCCACATTGGGCTGCGGCAGAGCCCCACCCGGAGGCCCTTCACCGCGACAGGCGCCGTATCCACCGGCAGCCGGTATGCCGTTCCGACCAGGATCAGATCATCTATGGAACGACCATACCATCCCACCGTATCGAGCGTGATGGACGACATCCGCACGCCTTCACGGCTCAGCAGATTCCACGTCGGCTTGATTCCATAGATGCCGTTGAACGAGGCTGGCCGTATATGCGAGCCACCGGTCTGCGTGCCAAACGCCAGAGGCACCTGGAAGTCGCCCACCGCCGCGCCGGACCCCGACGACGATCCGCCGGGCGTATGTGCGAAGTTGTATGGATTGCGCGTCAGCGCCTTGCGGCCGCCAGAGGCAAACTCGACTGTGTCGGTCTTGCCCAGAATCAGTGCGCCGGCTCCGCGCACCACGGCCACGCAGGCTGCATCCCGTCCGATCCGCGCGCCGTCGTAGATCGGCGAGTTCTGCGTGGTCGGGTAGTCGATCGTATCGATGATGTCCTTCACGCCGAACGGCAGCCCATGCAGCGGCCCTTGCGGCGGCAGCTTGTCCAGTTCGCGTGCGCGGCGGATCACGTGATCGGGGTCCAGCCACAGCCAGGCCTTCACGTCGGCATCACGTGCCGCGATGCGCGCCAGGCAGGACCGCACCAACTCCTCGCAGGAAAGCTTTTTCGCGCGGATCAGAGTGGCGGCCTCCGCCGCGGTGAGCTGGCAGGGCTGCATCAGAACAGCAGCCCCTTCTTCAGCATACCGTGGATGCCTTTCTCGCCATTCACGGTCTGAGTGACGTGGAAATCCACCGCCAGCGAGCAGAACTGATACGCCTGCTCGCGCGACAGATTGCTGCGCGAGCAGATGAACGAGATCATCTCGCGCAGCGCCTGTTTCATCGCCTGGTCCAGGTCTTCGTTGAGGCCCATGCTGATGAAATGCGTCGGTGTCTCGGCCTTTGGCTGCTTCAGCAGAGGACGCGACGGCCCGCCGCCCTTGTGCAGCACGAAGGTGAACGTGCCGGTGAGGCACATTTCCAGCGCGGTGACGCAGACCTCGCCATCGCCCTGCACACCGTGTCCGTCACCCACCGAGAAGTTGGCGCCCGATACCCACACTGGCAGATACAGGGTGGAACCCGCCACCAGCTCTTTGTTGTCCATGTTGCCGCCGTGGATGCGCGGCTCCTTGGAAGCGATGGTGCCGAATGCCGGCGGTGGTGCGACGCCCATGACGCCGAAGAAGGGCGCCAGGGCCAGCTCGGTCCCCCACGGCAGCGAGCAGACCATCCGTGCCTTATCGACTGGGATGTGGCTGATCACTGTCTCGTGGAAATCTTCCGGCAGCGTGCCGGCGAGCGGGCGGATCGTGTTGTAGCCCCAGTCGGCACCTGGCTCGATCTTCTCGATGCGGATCTCCAGCATGTCGCCGGGTTCCGCTCCGGCGATGGCGATCGGGCCCGTGACGATATGCCCCGCTCGCATGCCGGGATTGGCCGCGATGATCGCATCGAGTTCCGGCGGCACGGTCAGCCCGGCGCTGGCCGGCGGCATCACCTCTTGCCGGCCAGAGACGCACTGCACCACAACTCTGTCGCCGGACTCGATCGTCATCACCGGTGGATAGCTCGCGTCGAATACGCCGATGCGAACGGTCTGCGGCGAGGCGCGAAGCTGATGCTGGGCCATTGTGCTTTCCTTCAGGCGGGAACGAGGGCGGATGACATGGCGGGGCGGCGATTGCGAAACGGTGTTGCCTTCTCGAACGCATCGGCGATGCGCAGCACCGTCGCTTCCTGGAACGGTTTGCCGACGAGCTGGATGGAGACCGGCAGATCGCTGTCGCCAAAGCCCGAGCACACGCACATCGCCGGATAGCCGGTCACGTTGAACGGCATGGTGAAGCTCGGCTTCGCCGACACGTCCCACATCGGCACGTCATCGATCTTGGGCGCTTCGGAGGGATTGCCCGCGGTCAGCACCACGTCGAGATCCGCCATTGCCGCCTTCAGTTCGGCGCGCAGTTCGCGACGACGGCGGACCGCCTGGACGTAATCGACGCCCGATACGAGTGCGCCCACCAGCAAGCGCTGCTGCACACGTTCACCAAAGTCAGCCAGGCGCGTGCGAGCCCATTCGTCATATGCGGACGCGCGTTCGGTGATCGAGATCAGCGTGCCGCACGCGTGCCATTCCGGCATCGGCGACAGAGTCACTTCGCGGATTTCGGCGCCGAGCTCGCGGAACGTGGCAATCGCTGCATCGATGCCGTGCTGCACGGCAGGCGTGACCTGGTGATCGCTTTCGTGGAAGTGGTGGATCACGCCGATGCGCATGCCCTTGATGCCGGCACCAAGCTTTTCGGTGTAATTCGGAATCGGTTGCGAGGCGCTGGCCGGATCAGCCGGATCGTGGCCCGCGAGCGCCTGCAACATGATCGCGCAGTCTTCGGCGGTCCATGCCATCGGTCCGATATGGTCGAGGGTGAAGGCGGCCGGTGCGACGCCCGCGCGGCTTACCAGCCCGTAGGTCGGCTTGATTCCCGCGATGCCACAGAGTGCCGCTGGCCCGCGGATCGAGCCGCCGGTATCCGTGCCGATGCCGCCCATGATCAGCCCTGCCGCGACGCCGGCGCCGGTGCCGCTCGACGAACCGGCGGTGAAGTGCCCGGTGTTCCAGGGATTGCGCGCAGGCGGCCACGGCAGATCGAATGAGGGCCCGCCATCGGCGAACTCGTGCGTCGCGGTCTTGCCCATCATGACGCTGCCGGCCTCGGCCAGCTTCACCGCGCACATCGCATCGCTGGTGGGCACGTTGTCCTTCAGGATCTTCGAATGACACGTCGTTGGGATGCCTTTGGTATCGACGATGTCCTTCAGGCCGATCGGGATTCCGCAGAGCGGGCCTGGGGATTTGCCCGCCATGATCGCTGCTTCGGCGGTGCGTGCATCTGCGAGGGCCCGGTCTTCCGTCGGCAGGATGAAGGCGTGCAGCTCGGCATCCAGCGCGCGAGTGCGCTCGATGCAGGCCTTCGTCAGCTCGACCGGGGACAGCTTCTTCGCGGCGATCAGCCTGGCGGCTTCAGCGATGGTGAGGATGTCGCTCATGCCAGGTCCTCCTTGGTGAAGCCATAGGTGAGGACCGGTTCCGCCATGCGACCACGTGGCTTGCGCACGCGCTCTGCCATCGCGGCGACGTAAGGATAGATTGCCTTCAGCTCTGCTTTCTGTCTTGGCGTGGGCGAAAGTCCGGAGCGCGCCAACAGAAAATCGAGTGTGGCGTCATCCAGTTCTGGCGGCATGCTCCCCTCCGGCCGATATGTTGCGACGCAGCATAGTGGCCGCATCAGCTTGCGTGCAAGTGGACGGGCATTGTGACATGAGAGCCTGACGATGGTTGATGATGAGCGATTTGATGACAAGTGAAAACGAAACGCTGAGCGGTCCTCTTGCGGGGATCCGGGTGATCGACCTGACAACGGTGGTGTTGGGTCCGTTCGCCACGCAGATCCTTGGCGACATGGGTGCCGATGTCATCAAGATAGAGTCGCCTGATGGCGACAACTGCCGCTGGATCGGCCCCAGGCGCAACAAAGGCATGGGCGCCTACTTCGCCATGCTGAACCGCAACAAGCGCAGCGTGATGCTGGATCTGAAGCAGCCTACAGCGCGCGAGGCGCTGCTGCGCATGATCGATACCGCCGACGTGTTTGCGCACAACATGCGGCTGGGCGCAGCGGATCGTTTGGGGCTGAGCTACGCCGCGCTTTCCGCGCGAAATCCGAGGTTGGTCTATGCGTGCGCGTCCGGCTTTCGGAAGGGCAGCAGCAAGCAGGAACATCCCGCGTTCGACGACCTGATCCAGGGCGTGAGCGGGCTTGCGGCGCTGAACGCTGGGCCGGATGGCGCCCCGCGTTATGTCCCGAGCGTGGTTGTCGACAAGCTCACCGGCCAGACGCTCGCATCGATGATCGGCATGGCGCTGTTCCATCGCGAGCGCACAGGCAAAGGCCAAGAGGTGCACGTGCCGATGCTGGAGACGATGCTGTCCTTTCTGCTGGTCGAGCACATGTGGGGGATGGCGCTGAACCAGCCGGAGCTCGGCATGGGGTATCCTCGCATGCTCACACCACATCGCCGGCCTTACGCGACGAAGGACGGATACATTTCCGTGATTGCGGTCAGCGATAACCACTGGCGCCGGTTGTTCGAAGCGATGGGGCGCGGTGGGCTGATCGAGGATCAGCGCTTCGCCACCATCGCTGCCCGTTCCGACAACGTGGACGCGCTTTACGCCGTGCTGACCGAAGGCATGCAGGAACGCACCACTGCGGAGTGGCTGGAAATTCTGGGCGCGCTCGACATCCCTTGCGGTCCCGCCAACACGCTGACCGACCTGCTGGACGATCCGTATCTACAGGAGACCGGCTTCTTCCAGCACATGGCGCATCCGCGCGATGGGGATGTGGTGATAACCGCGATTCCGGCTCGGTTTTCCGCCAGCCCACCATCTGTCCGTCGGCTCTGGCCCGCGCTTGGCGAACATACGGAAGAGGTACTGCGCGAGATCGGGCTGGACGCAGGCGGCATTCGAGCGGTCGTCGGCGGCTAGACACTGCTCGAGATTGCTTCGTCGCTCCGCTCCTCGCAATGACAGGAGGATCGGACATCGCGCCTTCCTTGGTCATCGGTGCTTATGACCGGGCGTTTCCTGCCAATTCGTCGGCGATTGCCTTCACCACGTCCTGCCATTGCCGGGCATTCTGTTGCCGGAACAGCCGCATCGTCGGGTACCACGATGTTTCAGACGTTCCCAATAGCCAGCGCCAATCGGGCGCACGAGGCAGCATGACCCATACCTGCCGCCCCATCGCCCCCGCCAGGTGAGCGACGGACGTATCTACAGTGACCAACAGATCGAGGTTCTCGAGGATGGCCATCGTGTCATCGTAATCGTCGATCTCCGCGCCGATATTGATCAGCGGCGCGCGGCCATAATATTCGCCGGCCTGGCCGGTCCTTGGCCCCTTCTGCAATGCCAGCAGCGCGATTCCCGCCACGTTCGCCAGTGGCATGAAATCGGCCAGCAGCACTGAGCGATTGCGATCGTTGTTATGCGTCGGCCGCCCTGCCCAGATCACACCGACACGCCGATATCCGCCCGGCACCAGTCCGCTGAGCCGATCGGCCCAGCGCGAGATGCGCGCGGGGTCGGCGCGCAGGTATGGGATTGGCGCCGGGATTGTATCCACCCGCGTCCCGGCGAGCCGGGGCAGCCCTGACAGTGCACAGAACGCCGCATAGTCAGGCACATTGTCCCATCGCACGAACAGCCTTGCCT
>Ga0070730_10001448_pt1 | contig 22933 bp, 21 predicted proteins | sample Coa_R1_3_FD_66447 | JGI IMG/M metagenome (GOLD analysis project Ga0070730, IMG submission 66447) | Surface soil microbial communities from Centralia Pennsylvania, which are recovering from an underground coalmine fire - Coalmine... | ecosystem: Environmental > Terrestrial > Soil > Unclassified ... | reverse complement strand
GCCGAGAAGGGCTGCTCAGCCCAGGCTCAGGCCCTCCATGTCGCCTTCGGCGCGCCATTTCTCCATCAGGCGGTTGAAGGCGCCGGCGCCCGGGGCATAGGCCTGGACGCCGAGGCCCGGGGCCGCACCTTTGCCGACGCGGCCTTCGGCGTTGTAGTAGCCGGGGGTGCAGGCCTCGAGGAAGTCGAGCCCCATCACGGCGAGGCGGCGGATCTCCGCCACCCAGGCGTCCTCGGCCTCGGGGGTCGCCTCCAGATAGCGCTTCTGGCGCTTGTCGACCTCGGTGACCATCCAGGCGATGTGCCGCGCCTGATCGTCGAGCACATGGGTCAGGTTCACCGAGCCGCCGTTCTGCGACATCCCCATCAGGAAGTAGTTGGGAAAGCCATGGGTGTGGAAGCCGTGCAGGGTCTTCATGCCGCCCGCCCAGTGCTCGCTGAGCTTGACCCCGTCCTTGCCGACCGGATCGTAGCCCTGGCGGCGCACCCAGCTGGTGCCGACCTCGAAGCCGGTGGCGAAGATGATGCAGTCGACCTCGTAGAGGACGCCGTTCGCCACCACGCCTTTGGCCGTGATCCGCTCGACGCCCTTGGTCTCGGAGGTGTCGATCAGCTCCACGTTGGGCCGGTTGAAGGTCGGCAGGTAGTCGTCGTTGAACGTCGGCCGCTTGCAGAACTGCCGGTACCAGGGCTTCAGGGCCTCCGCCTTGGCGGGGTCCTTCACCGTCTCGTCCACCCGCCGGCGGACCTTGTTCATCTTGACGAAGTCGGCGAGCTCGGCGCGGCGGCCCGCCTCTTCCGGCGTCATGCCCTCGTTCTTCTTCCTCCCGCCGAGGGCGAAGCCGGCCGCCAGGCTGCGGAAGATCTCGGTCCAGCCGTCGGCGACCAGATCCTCCTCCACCGGCACGCCGATGATCATGTTGTTGAAGTTCTCGCGGCGCGCGCGCTGCCAGCCGGGCTCGAGCGTCTGCGCCCAGTTCGGATCGGTCGGCGCATTGCCGCGCAGGTCGACCGAGGAGGGGGTGCGCTGGAAGACGTAGAGCGCCTTGGCGTACTCGCCGACGAACGGCACGGACTGGATCGCCGTGGCGCCGGTGCCGATGATCGCCACGCGCTTGTCGGCCAGCTTGGTGAGGCCGCCGGCGTGGCTGCCGCCGGTGTAGTCGTAGTCCCAGCGGCTGGTGTGGAAGGTGTGGCCCTCGAAGTCGTCGACGCCGGCGATGGCCGGCAGCTTCGGCCGGTTCAGGGGCCCGGTGCAGGTGATGACGAACCGCGCCTTCATGGCGTCGCCACGGTCGGTATGGATCGTCCAGCGCGCGGCCGCCTCGTCCCAGGTCATGCCGGTGACCCAGGTCTGGAAGCAGGCGTTGTCGTAGAGGCGGTAGTGGCGGGCGATCCGCTGCGAGTGCTGATAGATCTCCGGTGCGTAGGAGTACTTCTCCTTCGGCAGGTAGCCGAGCTCCTCGATCAGCGGCAGGTAGCAGTAGCTTTCGATGTCGCACTGGGCCCCGGGGTAGCGGTTCCAGTACCAGGTGCCGCCGAAGTCGCCGCCGGATTCGATCACCCGCAGGTTCTCGATCCCGGCCTCGCGCAGGCGCGCCCCGGCGAGAAGGCCGCCGAAACCGGCGCCGATGATCACCACGTCGACCTCGTCGGTCAGCGGCGCGCGCTCGATCCGCTCCACATAGGGGTCGTCGAGGTAGTGGGCGAACTGGCCCTTGATCTCGACATACTGGTCGTTACCCTCGGGGCGCAGGCGCTTGTCGCGCTCCCGCCGGTACTTCTCGCGCAGTTCGTCCGGATCGAAATCGATCACCAGGTCCGCCGCCGCAGACGCATCGCCCATGGTCCTGTTCCTCCGCCGCGCCCCCTGGAGCGCTCACTGAAATTGGAGCACGCACCAATTATTTTGTCAATCCGAAGACGCGCCGGAGCGGCGTCTTGGCCAACGGGATCGGGCGCGTCTGAGTCTCCGTGGGGGCCGATCAGCAGGCCAGCGCGGCGACGTATCCGGCCGCGCCATAGGCGAGGATCTTCGAATCCCGCGTTACGATGGGCATGGCCATGGCGCGGGCGGTCGCGATCAGCAGGCGGTCGGCGGGATCGCCGTGGAGAGGCTCCGGGAGGTGTGACGCGCCGATGGCGATCTCGGGGGTGAACGCCGCCGGCCTCACCCCCGGCTGGGCCATGACGCTGGCGAACCAGCGGGTCGGGTCGGGAAGGAACTGGAATCCCCGGCCCACCCGTGGGCGGCTGAGCAGGCCGATCTCCCATGCCGAGATCAACGAGATGAAAACGCCGTCGGCCTGGGCGGCCTGGGGGTAGCCGCCGCCATTGACCCCGTCCCGTGACGGGCTTACCCGCGTCGGCCCATGCTGCACGGCCTCTCACCCCTCGCGCGCGAGGCGCGCGCCTGGCCTTTCGAACAGGCCCGCAACATCCTGGCGCGGGTGCTGCGCCTGCGGCTGGACAGCGACGGCGAGCGCGACCTCGCCGCCAGCCTGGTGGGCGAGGGCAAGGTCGCCCAGGCCGTGACGATCTTCCCGGCCCTGGCCAGGCCGGTGGTCTTCCAGTGCGGCTACGGGGCCTCGGGCCTGCCGCACCTGGGGACGTTTGGCGAGGTGGCGCGGCCGACCATGGTGCGCGCCGCGTTCCGCGCCCTCACCGAGGATGTGCTGCCGACCCGCCTGCTGGTGGTCTCCGACGACATGGACGGCTTCCGCAAGATCCCGGGCAACGTCCCCAACCGCGCCATGCTGGAGGAGGACCGCGACAAGCCGGTCACCCGCGTGCGCGATCCGTTCGGCGAGTACGAGAGCTTCGGCGCCCACAACAACGCCCGCCTGCGCGCCTTCCTGGACGGCTTCGGCTTCGACTATGAATTCGTCTCGGCGACCGAGTGCTACGCCTCGGGCCGCTTCGATGCGGTGCTGCTCCGCGTGCTGGAGCGCTTCGACCAGGTGCAGGCGATCATGCTGCCGACCCTCGGCGAGGAGCGCCGGGCGACCTACTCGCCGTTCCTGCCGATCAGCCCGAAGTCGGAGCGGGTGCTCCAGGCGCCGACGCTCGAACGCCATCTGGACCGTGGGACCATCGTCTTTCCCGACGAGGACGGGACCCTGACCGAAGTCCCGGTCACCGGCGGCCACGTGAAGCTGCAGTGGCGCCCCGACTGGGCGGCGCGGTGGACAGCGCTCGAGGTGGACTACGAGATGTCGGGCAAGGACCTGGTGGACTCGGTGCGTGTCTCCAACCGCGTCTGCCAGGTGCTGGGCGGAACGCCGCCGGAGGGCTTCCACTACGAGCTGTTCATGGACGAGCACAACCAGAAGATCTCCAAGTCCAAGGGCAATGGCCTGAGCATGGAGGAGTGGCTGCGCTACGGCGCGCCCGAGAGCCTGGCCTACTACATGTTCCAGTCGCCCAAGTCGGCCAAGCGGCTCTATTTCGACGTCATCCCCAAGGCCACCGACGACTATCTGCAGCAGCTCGACGCCTACAACCGCCCCGCCGCGCCGGACGCCGACGCCAACGCCCGGCCGGCCAACCCCCTCGACAACCCGGTGTGGAGCGTCCACGGCGGCGACCCGCCCGCCAGGGGATCGCCGGTCAGCTTCAGCCTGCTGCTGAACCTGGTTTCGGCCGCCAATGCTTCGGACGCAGGGATCCTGTGGGGGTTCATCCGCCGGCTCTATCCGGACGCCACCCCCGAAACCGAGCCGCTGCTGGGCCGCCTGGTCGGCTACGCCATCCACTACTACGAGGACTTCGTGGCGCCGGCCAAGCGCTTCCGGGCGGCTGATGCGCGAGAGCGAGCGGCCTTCGCCGACCTGCTGGCCCGGCTGGAGGCCCTGCCGGAAGGCTGCCAGGACGCCGAGACGATCCAGAACGAGGTCTACGCCGCGGGCAAGGCGGCCGGCTTCGAGCCGCTGCGCGCCTGGTTCGGCGCCCTTTACGAGGTGCTGCTCGGCCAGAGCCAGGGCCCACGGTTCGGATCCTTCGTCGCCATCTTCGGCCTCGCCGAGACCAGGGCCCTGATCGCCCGGTCGCTCGCCGGCGCCGATCTCGCCCTGGCGTCCCCCTAAGGCCCGCATGAGCTGGCTGGCCAGGCTGCCGCTCCGGCTTGCGCCCTGGCTGGCCGCGGCCGGCGTCGCCTGGCTGCACCGCGCGGCGGGCCGGAAGCCGAAAGAAGTCGCCCCGGCGCCGCCGATGACTCCGGCCGCCTGGGACGCTCTGGAACCCGGCCGCGGGCGGGCGGCGCGGTGGCCCGGAGCGATACCGCCGCTGGGCTGGAAGGACGTCCTCTGGCGGACCTGGCGGCAGGCCGGGCGCCATCGCCTGGGCGCCGTGGCCGGCGGCGTCACCTTCTACCTGTTGTTGGCGACCTTCCCCGCCGTGGCGGCCTTCGTCTCGATTTACGGCCTGTTCATGGATATCCGCGGCGTCGAGCAGCAACTGGTGCAGCTGTCGCGAGTATTTCCCCGCGAGGCGCTCGACCTGATCGGCGAGGAGATGCTCCGCCTGGCCAGCCAGAGGCAGGAGACCCTCAGCGCGGCTCTGGCGGGAAGCGCCCTGGTGTCGGTGTGGAGCGCCAACGCCGGCATGAAAGCCCTGTTCGACGGCCTGAACGTCACTTACGGCGAGGCGGAGAAGCGGCCCTATCTGCGCCGCACCCTCATCACCTACGCCGCCACGCTCAGCGCCCTGATCTTCCTCATCCTCGTCACCAGCCTGACCGTGGCCGCGCCGGTCTTTCTGCACAGCCTGGGGCTGCATGAGCTTCGCCTCTGGTTCGCCCCGATCCGCTGGCTGGTCCTCTACCTGCTGGCGGCCGGGAGCTTCGCCCTGATCTACCGGCGGGGGCCCAGCCGACGGCCGCCGCGATGGCGGTGGGTGGCGCTCGGCGGCGCGGCGGCGGCCCTGGTGTGGATGGTCGGCTCGCTGGCGTTCTCGACCTACCTCGCCAGCTCCGCCCACTTCGGCGCCACCTACGGCTCCCTGGGGGCGATGATCGGCTTCATGCTGTGGGTGTGGTTCACCGTCATGGTCATCCTGTGGGGGGCCGAGCTCAACGCCGCGGTCGAGCAGCAGACCACCCAGGACACCACGATCGGCCCCGAGGCCCCCATCGGCGCCCGCGGCGCGGTGATGGCCGACACCGTCGGCCGCGCCTTCACCGTTTCCCCCCGCGAAGCCCGCGACTTCCTCGGCCGCCAGGTCGCCCCCGTCACCCGCTTTCTCGGCCTCGGCCAGCGCCGCGACCCGCCTGCCTGACCCTAAGCAAACCTTGTCAGGTTTGCTTACTTTAAACATTCTTAGCAGCATTGATTTTGTTTTGAAAAAGCCAATTCAATCGTGGCTTTAGCCATGCAAGGCTGCTTAATCGGTCCCTCAGAGGGTCCGCTTGGCCGAGCCTCTGAGCAGCCAGCCGAACGCCAGGCTGGCGGCGACGGCGCCCGAGAGTTGCGCGACGACGAAGGCCGGCGTCGAGGACGGCGCTATGCCGGCGAAGGTGTCGGACAGGCTCCGCGCGAGCGTGACGGCGGGATTGGCGAAGGATGTGGAGGCCGTGAACCAATAGGCCGAGGTGATGTAGAGCCCGACGATCCATGGCGTGGCGGTCGGGCGGAAGCGCAGCGAGCCCAGGATCGATCCGATCAGGCCGAACGTCGCGACGAACTCGGCAAAGCCCTGGGACGGCCCGTCGCGGAGCTTGGCGGAGACCTGCAGGATGGGCTCGGCGAACATGGCGTGCGCGACCCAGACCCCCACGATCCCGCCGACCACCTGAACGGCGACATAGGCGAGGCCGAGCGGCCACGCCATCTCGCGGCGGATCGCGAAGGCCAGCGTCACGGCCGGGTTGAAATGCGCGCCGGAGATCGGCCCGAATATGGTGATCAGCACCACCAGACCCGCCCCGGTGGCCAGGGTGTTGCCCAGCAGGGCCAAGGCGTCGTTCCCGGCCGACAGCCGCTCGCCCATGATCCCCGAGCCCACGACGACGGCCAGCAGCAGCGTCGTCCCCAGGGCCTCGGCCGCGAGGCGGTGGACCAGCCCGAACGACTCGAGCGGCGGCTCGAGGCTGGCGTCGCCGGGGGGAGCAGCTTGCGTCATGCCGTTTGCGCCGCCTCGCCGCCGCAGCAGGCCGCGCGCTCGGCGATGACCGCGAGCGGCGCGCAGATTTCCGGCTTGCCCGCGCAGCAATCCTCCATGAGGAAAGCCAGCAGCGCCTGCATGCGATCGTAGGCGGCGGTGTAGATGATCGAGCGGCCCTCCCGGCGTGACCTGACGAGCCCCGCGCCGGCCAGGATGCTCAGGTTCGTCGACAGCGTGTTGGGGAGGCTCCCCGTCGCCCGCGCGATCTCGCCGGCCGCCACGCCTTCAGGCCCCGCCTTCACGAGCAGACGGAAGACGTCCAGGCGCCCAAGGTGGGCGAGCGCGGAAAGCCCGCTGATGGCCGCTTGCGGGTCCATGGACCCGGGTCAACAACAGGAAGGGGCTGCGGCCATCAAGGGCAGGCGCCTTCGCTTCATGGCGGAACTCCACGGAAATAGCTCGTTCTACTATTCGGGAAAGATAGAAGTGTCAACCACGAGCGCGCCGCCTGCCGGGACGGGCAGGCGGCGGCCGTGAAGGGCGAGGGTGATCGGCTATTTCCGGGCGGCGAGCGTGACCGGGGCCGTCTTGTGGTTCGCCATGGCGGTGACCATCGGGGCGTTGAGGGCGCCCACCGCCCGGGCCATCGTTTCCCGGCGGCACTTGGCGAACGCGTCCCTCTGATCGAGCAGCCGGAGGTCGGGCTGGCCGCCACAAACGGTGACGGCGGTGTGCTGGATTTTCGCCCACATCGCCGCGGCGCCTTCTTTGGTGGAAAGGCTTGCTGGCGAGTAGGCGATCCTGGCGCTCAGGACGTCGCCCGTGGAAACACTCTGGGCGAACGCGGGAGCCGCGACCGCGAAGCTGGCGATGGCCAGCAGGGAAGCGGTCAGGCGGCGATTGTGCGCGATGTACGACATTGATTTTCTCCCATCCACCCGGGGCGTGGATGGCTCGGGATGGGCCACTCCAGCCGCGGCTTGCGGTGGGCCGATGAACGGGCCAAGCTCGCCGGGATCGAAAGGACCGGAAGCCGATCCGTGACCGATCTCGACCGACCTGAGCCGACTTTTGCCGACGCAGGAGCGGCTATGGCCCCAACCTGGATCGACCTCGCCCGCGAACCCGATCTTCAGCTGGGCGCGGCCCAGGTCAGCCCGTCGGCGAGCGAGATTACCGTCGGCGCAGACCGGATCCGCTTGCAGCACCGGGTGATGCAAGTCCTGGTCGCCCTGGTCCGGGCGAAGGGCGGCATAGTTTCCAGGGACGCGCTGGTCGCCAGTTGCTGGGGCGGCCTGGCGGTGAGCGACGACGCCATCAATCGCTGCATCCAGCAGTTGCGCCGCCTGGCCGAGAACCAGCTGGCGGGGACCTACGCCATCGAGACCCTGCCGCGCATCGGCTATCGCCTGAGCCTGACCGAGCGGGCGGGCGACGGCGCCGCCGCGCCAAGGCCGGCCGCGCCAGGGCCGACCGCGGGTTGGCGCCGGCGGTGGCTGGCCGCGGCCACCGCCGCAGCCCTGCTCGTCGCGCTCGGGGCTGGCGTCTGGGTGTTCCAGGGCAGGAGCAAGGCGCCCGCCGCCGGGGCGCCGCCGATCGCCGTCCTGCCATTTCGGGCCTCGGCCGGAGACCCGCTCGAGCGCGCCTTCGCCTCGGGCGTCGCCGACGAGGTCGCCAGCGCCCTCGCCAAGACCGATCTCAAGGTGTTCAGCCGGGACCTACCCGCCGATCCGGCGGCCCGCGAGACGGCGGCCGAGAAGCTCGGCGCGCGCTTCGCCATCGACGGCCTCGTCGTCCGGACAGGCGATCACCAGCTGGTGCTCAACGTCCGCCTGGACGACCTGCCGGTCCACGGCCTCCTGTGGTCGGCGAAGTTCGACCGCCCGGAGACGCAGGCCCAGACCATGCAGGAGCAGGTGGCGGCCAAGATCGCCGGCGTCGCCCAGTGCGCGCTGGACGTGAACGGGTTCAACGGCGGGCGCACCGACGACGAGACCGTCGGGCTCTACCTCAAGGCTTGCGACCTGTGGGATGAACCTGAAGGCAAGGCCGAGCTGGGCGCCCTGCTCCAGCAGATCGTCCAGCGCGAACCGCGATTCGCCAAGGGCTGGGCCAGGCTGGCGCTTTTCAGCTTCAACTCCAGCCAGGACGATGATGCCGTCGCCTCGCCTGACCTGGCGGCCAAGTTCCGCCACGACGCCGAGGAGGCCGTCCGCCGCGCCCAGCAACTCGATCCCAGGGAGCCCCTGGTCTACGCAACCCTGTACGACCTGCAGCCGCCCAACAGCGCCTTTCGGCAGCGGGAGGCGATCCTAGCCAGGGGCCTGTCGTTCAAACCCGATTCGCCGGACCTTCTCGGGCGCAAGTCCTACCTGCTCGAGCAGGTCGGGCGCATGGATGAGGCGGTGATCGCCGCCCGGCGGGCCATGGAGCTCGATCCGCTGTCACCAGAAAGGACAATGGAGGCCGCGAAAGTCATGGCTTTCGACGGCGATCTCAGCAGCGCGCGCGCGCTGGCCGAACGGGCCTTGCGCCTGTGGCCGGACCTGCCGGACCTGTGGTGGGGACGGCTGGCGATCGAGGCGCGCGAAGGCGACACGCGCCAGGCCCTGAAGCTGCTGGACGGGCCGCCTGGCCCCCCTGCCGGCCCCAAGAACAACCCGTATTGGCTGAACCATTGGCGCGGCGTGATCCTGGCGCGCCAGACCCGCGATCCGGCCCGCATTGCCGCGGTGGTCGCTGACAGGAAGTACGCGATGGTCCACTCGAAGACCGCCATCGGCTTTTCGATTCTCGATCTGGAGATGATCGGCGCCACCGACGCCGCCTTCGCCGTCCTGAACGCCAGCCGCGATCTCAGCGGCTTTCCCCTGGACGAACTGTTCCGATCCGAGAGCGAGCCGATGCTCCGCGATCCGCGGTTCATGCCGTTGGCCGCCCGCCTCGGCTTGGTCGACTACTGGCGCTCGACAGACCGCTGGCCCGACTTCTGCAGAGAACCGCTCCACCCTTATGACTGCAGGACTGCGGCGGCGGCCATGTCGCACCCCGAAGCTGGGATTGCCCCCTTGGTCTCTAGAGGCGCGCGGTGATGGCGACGAACAGCCACCGGCCCAGGGCGTCATAAGCTCCCGGGTAGGTGTTCGCGTTGGCCGCGACCCCGGCCGAAAAATCAGCCGGGACGACTGGCGGGTCGACATCGAACAGATTGTTGACCCCCACCCGGACCTCGACGCGCCGGTTCACCCGCCAAGCCAGGCTGAGGTCGATGTAGGTCCGCGCCCCCAAGCGGGCGTCGGCGGCGTCGAACGGCGTGTTCAGGAAGGGGTTCGGGGAGGCTGCCGAGACGGTCACCGGACCGACATAGCGCCACGTCGCCGTGAGATCGACGCGCCACGGCGTGTCCACGGTCACCCGCAGCGTGTGCCGCCAATGAGGCTGCGGATCGCCACAGGCGCCTCCATAGTAGCCGGCGCAGTCGAAGGCCGGGGCGCCGGGCACGGTCACGGTCGAACGCTCCAGCGCATAGGTTCCGATCAGGTGCGCACTGGCCCTCCCGAGGCTTTGTCCGCGCCAGCCCGGCAAGGCGTGCTGATAGCTCATGTCCACATCGACGCCCCGCGTCGCGAGCGAGGCGCCGTTCTGCTCCACGTCGCTGACATAGCCGGCCGGGCCGATCCACAGCGACCCGGTCCCCGGCGCCCGGCGCACCAGGCTGCACAGCAAGGGATTGCCGGTCTGCAGACACTGTTCGATCGTCACATCGGGCCCAAAGTTTGTGATGACGTCGCGCACTCGGATATCGAAGTAGTCCACGGCCAGGCTCAGCCCGGGGACCACGCGCGGCGTGATCACGCCCCCGAACGTCACAGTGCTGGCGACTTCGGGCCGCAGGTCGGGGTTGCCGCCTTCCAGGGAATTATACTGGCCAGCGCTGGGCGCGATATGACCGTACTCGGCGGCGGTGACGCCGGTGCGGGCGCAGTTGGCCTGGGTGGCGAACGGATCCTGCTGGTCGACGACCGGATTGGCGCCGGCGCACGGATCGTGGCCGAGGCCGAGAGCCAGGGTTGGCGGCGTGAACAGCTCGACCACATTGGGGGCGCGGACGGCGCGGCTGTAGCCGGCGCGCAGGCGCAGATCGGGGCTTGGCGCCCATTCGAGCCCGGCCTTGTAGGTCGCCGCTCCGCCACTGTTCGAGTACCAGGAATAACGAACGCCGCCATCGATCGTCAGGTCGTGCAGCAGCGCGCCACGATCCTGGGCCAATGGCGCGCGCGCTTCGCCATAGACCTCATAGACGTCGAAATGGCCGTTGACCGCCGGCTGAGCAGCCGGGAAGCTGGCCAGATCGCCGCTGGCCAGTTCGGCGTTGGGTGAATAGCTCAGGCCTTCGCGACGATATTCGGCCCCCAGCGCCACGCCGACGCCGCTCGTCGCCCACGGACTCTTGACGCCATAGCGGCCCAGTTCGCCGGTGACATTGGCGCTCACCACCACCTCATCGGTCCCGCCGGTGGCGACGCCTGGGGTTTCGAGATAGGCCAGCGCCGCCGGGGTGACGCCGCCGATCGCGAAGACGTCGTAGGGCGCGCAGCCGGGATTGCCCGATGCGCAAACCAGGGCCCCGGACGGATTGCGCACGACGTCCAGAGCGTCGGCCGCGCGGGTCAGGGAGACGTCGCGCGAATCGGTCTGCGAGATGTCGACGGCGGAGACCTGGGCGGAGATATCGTAGTTCCAGTCTCCGACCGTCCCGCGCGCGCCGGCGACCACCCGCCAGTCCGTGTGTGTCAGCAGGAATTGACGAGGTCCGCCCTCGACGTTGCGTCGACCGATGGCGACGAGGGCGCCGCCGCCGGGCGGGACGTTCGCGTCGGCGCAGAAACGCTGCACCTCGGCGGCGGACAGCATCGGGTTGGAACAGGCGATGGTGAACGGTTGCAGGAACAGGCCGCTGGGAGCCAGCTGGGCCGTGGTGTTGTCGTACATGAACATGCCGTCGACATAGAGATCGACGGACGGCAGGATCTCGTAGTGGGCGAAGGCTCCGGCCGTGTAGCGCTCGTCTGGTCGTTGGAAATACTGGTACGGCGCGCCGTTGTAGGCGTCGCGTTGCCGGTTGAAGGGCCGCAGGGTGTCGCCGGGGCCCGTGGGATCCAAAGTCAGATTGCCGACCACGGAGAAGTTGTTGGTCTGATCGAACACCACAAATCGCCCAAGGGCCGGGCTCTGGAGCGAGCCTTGACAGAACAGGCTGGCGCCGCTCGCGACCAACTGGCAGGCGCTGAAGTCGCGGGACGCCTCGGTGACCGCGGCGGCCGCGCGGTAGCCGCCGTAGAGGGTCACGTTGGCCTTGCCGTCTGGCGCGTTGACGCCGGCCACGACGGTCACCTCGCCGGTGAAGCCGTCGGTGACGGTCCGGGGCGCCTCGGCGAGGCCCTGGCCGGCGAGCACCGCCTGAATGCCCGTCTGGCCGTTGTCGTGGTCGTAAAAGCCACCCTGGACGTCGATCTGCAGGCCGGAGAAGTTCCGCTTCATGATGAAGTTGACCACGCCGGCGACGGCGTCCGAGCCATAGACCGCCGACTGGCCGCCGGTGACGATATCGATCCGCTCCACCAGGGCGTCGGGAATGAAATTGAGGTCGGGCGCCACCGAGCCGGACGTCGGATCACCCGGCATCAGGCGCTTGCCATCGATCAGCACCAGGGTCCGCTCCGGGCCCAGATCGCGCAGATTCACCGTGGCGGTGCCCGTGGCGCCGTTGGTCACGGTCGAGTTCTGATCGACGTACGCCTGTGGCGCCTGATTGAGCACGTCCTCGATGCGCATCGCGCCCTGAGCGCGGATGTCGGCGTCGGTCACCTGGGTAAGCGGGCTCACGCCGGTCCGGTCGGGCCGGGGAATCCGCGAGCCGGTGACAACCACCTCTCCGACCGTGGTGAGCGATTGCGAGGCCGGCGCCGCGATGTCCTGAGCCAGGGCGGCGGGCGCGCAGGCGATCGCGGCCGCGCACGACAGGTAGTTCCCAGCCCTGGAGAGGAAAGCGCCCATGGCGACGAGTTCGGCTCCCCGAACGTGAGCGGCTCCCCCGAGCTCGCGTCGTGACGAAGTGGCCCCAACCGCGTCGCGCGGTCAAGCTCATGGGCTCAGGCAGGGAGGCGTGCAGCGCGCGACAGGCTACCCGACGGGTCGACCGGCGGCGAAGTCGGTGAGGATGCGGACGAAGTCGCGCGGCGCCTCGATCGAGGGGATGTGGCCGACGCCGGGCAGCACCACGAGCTGCGAGCCCGGGATTGCAGCGGCGGCGGCCCGGCCGTAGCGCACCGGAACCAGCTCGTCCGCCTCGCCCCAGAGCAGCAGCGTCGGGGTGTCGATCCGCGCCAGCGCCGCGGCGTCCGGCCAGCCGCGCCCGAGGTCGCTGGCGGCGAAGATCCGCTCGCGCGCCCAGTTGTTGGCGACGTCGTGCGGGTTGAGCTCGGGCAGTCGCGGCACGATCGCGCGCCACAGCGGCGTCTCGGGCGGCGGACGCGCCGGCGGCGGGGTCGCCGTCGTTCGGATCACGCCGACCGCGCCGCACAGGATCGCGTAGCGGCTAACCCGCGCCAGCGCCCCGCCGGGCTCGGCGGCGCGGGCGGCGTAGGCGGCGACCAGCCAACCGCCGTAGGACTCGCCCGCCAGGGTGCAGCCCGTGATGTCCAGCGCCTCGAGGAACCGGGACAGGTGCGCCAGCTGGGCGTCGGTCGAATAGGCGATGTCCGGCTGCTCGGACGGCAGGAAGCCGACGAGCTGCGGGGCGACCACGCGGTGGCGCTCGGCCAGCAGGTCGAAGACGCGGCCCCACTCGAAGCAGGCCGAACCGGAGAAGCCGTGCGCCAGCACCAGCGGCGGCCCCTCGCCCTTCTCATAGTAGGCGATGCGGCAGCCGAGCACGCCGACCTCGCGCAACGGCGGCATCCGCCAGTCGAGCTCCCGGTCGTCGGATGCGGTCTCGATGCCCATGCGCGTCTCCTCACGCCCCCTGCCTTACGGGAGATCCCGGGGTTAGAGAAATCTCAGACAGCAGGGTTCGGACCCGAGAACGCGCCGGGCGGATGGTCGTTCGCGGAGATGTCGATGTTCCAGTCGCCGCGGTGGTAGCGCCAGCCGTCGTCGATGTTGAACGGTCCGCCGGCGATGGCGAAGGCGGCGGCGATGCAGCCGATCGACAGCATGAAGCTGACCACGGCAAGGATGACGAGGGTGCGGATCACAGGTTGCTCCCCTGGCTCTCGAGGGCCGGTCGCAGCAGGGTCATGTGCAGCCGCCCGTACCACACCAGGGCGTTGACCGCCCCGATGGTGACGATGGTCGCGACCGCCCCCAGGCAGGTGCCGCCGGCCATCACCCCGAGGCCGGCGAGGCCGATGGCGGCCATCGGGGCGCCATGGATGACGAAAGGCCCGGCGACCATCATGACCGCGCCGACGCCGAAGCAGGCCACAGCGGCGATGAAGGCCCCCAGCAGGCAGCCGGCCACCCACAGCAGGACCGGCAGCAGGACCAGCAGGTCGATGGCCCCCAGGCCGAGGACCGCGAACACCGCGTTGGCGGCGGCGGACGGATTGCGCTCGGCCTCCCAGCGTTTCAGGCCGGCCTCGGCGCGCAGCTCGCGGGCCAGGCGATCGGGATCGCCCAGCGCCGCGGCCACCTCGCTCTCGCTGCGCCCGGCCGCCAGGGCGTCGGTGAAATGGGTCTCGTAGTCGTCGGTCAGCTCGGCGATGGCGGTCGGCGGCAACCCGGCCAGGCCGGCGCGCAATCGGCTGATGAACTCCTGTCGGGTCATTGGGCCCCTCCCACAATGGCGTTCACCGCCCCCGAGAAGGCGGTCCACTCGGCTTTCTGGTCCTCGAAGCGCGCCCGCCCGGCCTCGCTCAGCCGGTAGTATTTGCGGGACGGCCCGGCCTGGCTCTCGACCAGGTAGGTCTCCACCAGGCCGTCGGCCTGCAGGCGGCGCATGAGCGGGTAGATGGTGCCCTCGCCCATGCCTATCCCCTCGGCCAGGCGGCTGGCGAGCGCGTAGCCGTAGGCGTCGCCCCCGGAGAGAAGGGCCAGCACGCACAGCTCGAGCACCCCCTTCTTCAGCTGAACCTGCACGGCTTCGACCACGAGACGGCGCTCCTTCGAATTGACGCCTGCATATCGCCAGCTACCGTGTGATACAAGCTACCATGTCATGAACAATTGTTCACGCGGCAAGTTGCGATCGATCCCGGACTGCCCTTAAGGTCAGCGGCAAGGAAGCCGGGGCTCCGCGCCTGGCCGCAGGAAGGAATGCGAAACCATGCCCGCGCCGATCCGCATCGATCCCGCCAACGGCCTGAAGGTCTTCGACACCCGCGCCGCCAAGGCCAACGACCGGATCGGCGGAAAGGGCTACTCGATCGTGACCGACGAGGCGCTCACGGCCCTGCCGGACCTCCCGGCCGGAGCCACCTTCAACGCCGAGGAGCAGGCGCGCTATCGGGCGTTCAAGGAGGCGCGCCGGGGCGCGGCGGACTACATGGCCCTGGAGGGCGACTTCGCCAAATACCTCGCCGACGTCTATTCGGCCCCGCCGGTCCCTCGCGAGGCCCTGACCGACGAGTGCGAGATCCTGGTGGTCGGGGCCGGCTTCGCGGGCCTGCTGCTCTGGCACAAGCTGAAAGACGCCGGCTTCGAGGACGTGCGCTTCTGCGAGAAGGGCGGCGACGTCGGCGGCACCTGGTACTGGAACCGCTATCCGGGCATCGCCTGCGACGTCGAGGCCTACAGCTACCTGCCGCTGCTGGAAGAGATGGGCTACGTGCCGACGATGAAGTTCGCGTCGGGCTTCGAGATTCTCGAATACTGCCAGACCATGGCCGAGAGGTTCGGCTTCTACGAGCACTGCCTGTTCCACACCACGGTCGAGGAGACGGAGTGGGACCAGGAGAACGGGCGCTGGATCGTCAAGACCGATCGCGGCGATGCGATGCGGGCGCGCTTCGTCCTTCTCGCCAACGGCATCCTGACGACACCCAAACTCGCCCGCATCGAGGGGATGCAGACATTCAAGGGCGAGTCCTTTCACACCTCCCGCTGGAATTACGATGTCGATCTCAAGGGCAAGCGCATCGGCATCATCGGCACCGGGGCGACCGCAGTGCAGGCGATCCCGGAACTGGCCAGGATCGCGGGCGAACTCTACGTCTTCCAGCGCACCCCCTCGTCGATCGACGTGCGCGACCAGCGCGCCACCACCGACGAGGAGCGGCGGGCCTGGGCGCACGAGCCTGGCTGGGCCCGGGCCCGGCGCGCGCGGTTCGCCCGCATCTCGGCGGGACGCACCGCGATGCGGGCCAACGACGACTACCTCTCCGGCAAGGTCGCCGACTTCAAGGAACGCAAGCAGTACGAGCGGGAGCTCACCCCCGAAGAGCTGATGCTGAAGCAGCTCGACACCAACTTCCGCATCATGGAGCAGATCCGCGCCCGCGTGGACACCATCGTGAAAGACCCCAAGGTCGCCGCGGCGTTGAAGCCCTACTACCCCTACGGCTGCAAGCGGCCGACCTTCCACGACGAGTACCTGCCGGCGTTCAACCTGCCTCACGTGCATCTCGTCGACACCGCGCCGACCGGGGTGCGCGAGATCAACGAGCGCGGCGTCGTCCACGACGGTGTCGAATATCCCCTCGACGTGCTGATCTACGCGACCGGCTTCCAGTGGATGGCGACGTCCACCTTCAACATGATCACCGGCCGCGACGGCCGCACGTTGCGGGAGAAGTGGCGGACGGAAGGGACGCGGACGTTCCTCGGCCTGCACAGCCGCGGCTTCCCCAACCTCTTCATCGTCTCCGGTCCGCAGGGCGGCGGCGGCAGCTTCAACTTCACCGACGCGATCGAGGCGCACGGCGAATACATCGTCTGGATGCTCAAGACCATGCGCGAGCGGGGCGATCGCATCGTCGATGTCCGCGAGGAGGTGGAGAGCGCCTACGCCGAGCACTGCCGCACGGCCGACATCGCCTCGGCGCCGCTGCGCGACTGCCTCTCCTACTACAACGGCCACGGCGACGCGGAGCCGGGGAGCCTCGCCTACTACGGCGGCGGCCGCTGGCACAAATACCGCATCGAAGCCCAGGCGACGCTGGACCCCTATGTGTTCGAGGGCGGGCCGGCGCCAAAAACTCTTCTCCCAGAGGGAGAAGAAGGGGCCCGCGCCGCAGGCGTGGGAAGATGAGGGGTTAGAGTATTGCAAGGTTATAACCCCTCACCCTCCCATGGCTTCGCCATGGGCCCCTCCCTCTCCCTCTGGGAGAGGTGTTTCGCTAGCTCTGGGGGCTCACCACGTCCGTGTCGGTGAGCTGGAAGAACAGGCCCTGGTCGCTGGAGGGGACCAGCTTGAGCTTGCCGGTGACGACGATCTCCTCGCCGGTGTAGCGCACCGGCTGGCGCGAGAAGATCTCCACCGCTTCGGTGGGCGCGTTGGGCGGACAGAACGGGCAGCCGGTGTTGCGCCGGACCAGCATGAAGTGGGCCGAGCGGCTGGTGGTCTCCAGCGGCAGGATGAAGCCGGCGATCTTCATCAGGCTCCCCTGTCTGGCCGCCAGGGCCGGCGGGAACGTCGCCCGGTATTCGCCCTTGGCGGTGTCGGCGACGATCTGGGTGCGGTTCAGCACCTCCCACTGCGGATCGTTGTTCTGGTAGTGCTTGGGGTTGTAGGTGAGCGCCGGCCCGGACGGGGGGCCTGAGTACCAGGCGCAGAGCGTGGTGATCGCCATCGCCGCGACCGCGACCTTCCCGAGCCGTTTGAGCGACCCTGCGATGGGCATGTGAGGCAAACTCCGGAGCCCCACTTTACCCGGGGCGAAAACCCACTAACACGTCCGCCTCTAACAGATGAGAGCGCAGGCGTCAGGGCCGCGCTCCGCCAACCGGGCAGGGCCAGATGAAATCATTGATGACGGGTATTTGCGGCCTGGCGGCCCTGGCCGCCTGCGGCGTGGCGAGGGCTGAAACACCCGATCCGGGGGCCGCGAGCTTTCGGAGCCTCTACAAGGAACTGGTGGAGACCAACACCACCCTGTCGGTGGGGAGCTGCACCCTGGCGGCCGAGCGCATGGCCGCCCACCTCAACGCGGCCGGCTACGCCGACGCGGACATCACCCTCTTCAGCCTGCCCGAGCATCCCAAGGACGGCGGCCTGGTGGCGATCCTGCGCGGGACCGACGCCGGCGCCCGCCCGCTGCTGCTGCTGGCCCACCTCGACGTCGTCGAGGCCAAGCGCGAGGACTGGGAGCGCGACCCCTTCAAGCTCGTCGAGGAGAACGGCTTCTTTTACGCGCGCGGCGCGTCCGACGATAAGGCGATGGCCGCCATCTTCACCGACTCGATGATCCGGTTGAAATCGGGGGCGCGGCCCAGGCGGACCGTGAAGCTGGCGCTCACCTGCGGCGAGGAGACCACCGGCGCCTTCAACGGCGCCCAGTGGCTGGCGGAGAACAAGCGCGACCTGATCGACGCCGGCTTCGCCCTGAACGAGGGTGGCGGCGGGCGCCTGTCGCCGGAGGGCAAGCCGATCGCGCTGGCCATGCAGGTCGCCGAGAAGACCGCCCAGAACTACATCCTGGAGACGCGCAACCCGGGGGGACACTCCTCGATGCCGCGGCCGGACAACGCCATCTACGAGCTGATCGACGGCGTCACCCGGATCCAGGCCTACAAGTTCCCCGTTCACCTGAACCCGACCACCCAGTCCTTCTTCCAGCAGCAGGCCAAGGTGGTTCCCGCCTCGCTCGGCGTCGCCATGACCGCCATCGCCGCCAACCCGGGCGACAAGCTCGCCGACACCGTCCTCTCGCGCGATCCCCTGCTCAATTCGACGCTGCGCACCACCTGCGTGGCGACGCTGATGGAGGCCGGGCACGCCGAGAACGCCCTGCCCCAGAGGGCCAGGGCCAACATCAACTGCCGCATCGTGCCGGGCGAGACGATCGAGGGGGTGCGCCAGAAGCTCGTCGAACTGGTCGACGATCCGGGGATCACGGTGACCTCGCAGCCGCAGCGCGGGCCGATCGGCAAGCCGGCCCCGCTCGATCCCGCCGTGTTCGGCCCCGCCGAGACCCTGGCCGGCGAGATGTTCCCCGGCCTGCCGATCATCCCGGTGATGTCCACCGGCGCCAGCGATTCCATCTACCTCTCGGCCGCCGGCATCCCCTCCTACGGCGCGCCCGGCATCCTGCACGAGTACGACGGCGGCGGCGTGCACGGCCTCAACGAGCACATCCGCATCGAGTCCCTTATGAAGGGGCGCACCTATCTCTACCGGTTGATCAAGGTCTACGCGAGCGCGCCGTAACCCGCGGCGCTCCCGCCTTGCCTGGGGGCAGTTCGGGAAGAGTTCTCGACGACATCGGGAACTCTCGCCCTGGGCGAGTGGGGTCGGCGGCGCATAAGGAAGCGGGCGCCCAGGAACAGGCAGTTTGAACATCCTGAGAAGCCTCTGTCTCGTCTTCGCCGTCGCCGCGACGACGGCCGCCTCCGCCGCGGGCGGCGAGCCGGGGCCACCCCGTCTCGAGAGCCTGGACGGCAGGCCCGTCCACATCGGCGGGACGCGGGGCGGGACCATATTGGCGTTCTGGCGCGCCGACTGCGCCCCCTGCCTGCTGGAGCTCCGCGCCGCCCGCAGCTACGCCGCCGCCGCGCGGCCGGCGCGGTTCCTGTTCGTCGGCCTGCAGGATGGACCGACCCTGGCGAGCGCCGCCCGCAAGGCGGGCGCCCCGGTGGAGATGCTCGTCCGCGGCGTCGGCTCCGCCTCGGCCATCCTGACCGCCTATGGCGGCGCGCCGCCCCGCCTACCGCTGGCGATCGCCCTCACGCCCTCCGGTTCGCTGTGCGGCCGGCATGGCGGCCTGTTGGGGACCGACCAGGTCCGCGCCTGGGCGCGCGATTGCGGAGCGATGCATGCTGGCCGTTGAGCGCCTCGTCGCCGGCTACGGGCGCCGCCCCCTGGCGCGCCTGGCTCGCCTGGACGTCGGGCCGGGCGAGGCCGCCCTGCTGCTGGGGCCCTCGGGATCGGGGAAGACGACCCTGCTGCTGGCGATCGCCGGGATGGCGGAGGTCATCGAGGGGTCGGTGCGGATCGACGGCGTCGACATGGCGGGGCTGCGCGGCGCGGCGCGGGACCGGTTCCGCGGCCGCGCGATCGGCTTCGTCTTCCAGGACCTGCACCTGATCGCCGGTCTCAGCACCCTGGACAACGTGCTTCTCGCGCCGTTCGCGGCGGGCGTGCGGCAGGACCGCCGCCGCGCGCTGGCGCTGCTCGCGGAACTGGGCCTGGAGGCCCGCGCCCACCGCCCGGCTGAGACCCTCAGCCGCGGCGAGGCCCAGCGGGCGGCGATCGCCCGCGCCATGCTGCTCGAGCCCAAGCTGATTCTGGCCGACGAGCCGACCGCCAGCCTGGACGACGCGACCTGCGGGCGGGTCGCCGAGCTTCTCGCCCGCGCGGCGGCGGAGACGGGCGCGGCCCTCGTGGTCGCCACCCATGACCTCCGGCTGCGCGAGCGTTTCGAGGTCAGCGTTTTCGCCGAGCCGGTCGGCCTCCCGGAGCCGGCGCTGTGAACCAAGTCAAGCTGATCGGCGCCTTCATCCGCCGCAGGCCGCTGACCTGGGGCTTTCATGCGCTGACCCTGGCGCTCGGCGTCGCGGTGCTGACCGCCGTGCTGGCCCTGAACGCCGGCCTCTCGGGACGTTTCCAGCGCGACCTCGGCGGCATCGACCTGGTGGTCGGGGCCAAGGGCAGCCCGCTGCAGCTGATCATGTCGGCCGTCTTCCAGCTCGACCAACCCACCGGCAACATTCCCCTGCCGGTGCTCCAGCTGCTGGCCGGCAACCGGATGGTGGAGCGGGCGGTGCCGGTGTCGCTGGGCGACAACGTCGGCGGGTTCCGCATCGTCGGCACGACGCCGCAGTACGGCGAGATCTACGACGCCAGGCTCGCGGCCGGCCGCTGGTGGTCGGGGCCGATGGAGGCGGTCATCGGCGCGCAGGTGGGCCGCCGCCTTCACTATCGGGTCGGCGACGTCTTCGTCGGCGACCATGGCCTGGCCCCCGGCGGCGAGACGCACAAGGACAGCCCCTACCGGGTGGTGGGCGTCCTCAAGCCGACCGGGGCGGTGATCGACCGCCTGGTGCTGACCGACACCGCCAGCGTCTGGAAGGTCCACGAGCACGAGAACCTCGAGCACCTCGAGGCTCTCAACGCCGGCCGGCCGGTGGATCCGCACGACGTCGACAAGAGCCCCGGCGGGCGGGAAGTGACGGCCGTGCTGGTGAAGTACCGCTCGGCCATGGGCGCGCTGATGCTGCCGCGCTTCATCACCGGCCTGCCCAACCTGCAGGCCGCCAGTCCGGCGGTCGAGACGGCGCACCTGACGACCCTGCTGGGCACGGGGGCGGAGGTGTTGCGGGCGTTCGCCGTCGGCCTCCTGGCGCTCTCGGCGCTGGGCTTCTTCGTCGCCCTCTATGCGGCGGTCAGCCAGCGGCGCCGCGAACTGGCGCTCCTGCGCACCCTGGGCGCCCGCCCCTCGCTCCTCTTCGCCCTCGTCACCCTCGAGGGTCTGGCGTTGGGGCTGACCGGCGGCCTGGCCGGGATCGCGCTCGGCCGCGGCGCGGCGGTCTTCGCCGCCCAGGCCGCCTCGCGCGGCGGCGGCCCCTCGCTGCCGCTGCCGCCGCTGGGCGGCGTCGACCTCGCCATCCTCGCCGGCGCGCTCGCCCTCAGCCTTGTGGCGGCGCTCGCGCCCGGCCTCGTCGCCTACCGCACCCCGCCCGCCGCCGCCCTGAAGGCCGGATGACGGCCCAGGCTTGCAGTGAGAGTCCAAGGCCAGATCACCATGACCAGAACCGTCCTCATCGCGATCCTCCTGGCGATCGCCGCGCCGGCCTCGGCGTTGACGCCGGTGACCCAGCCGGCCGAGGAACGCGCCCGCCAGCAGCTCCTGCCGCAGTCGGCCGATCCGATCTGGCGCACCTTCGCCCACACTCGGGTCAAGACCGACCTCAACCGGGGGATCTTCCTGGCCGAGCACCCCGCCGATGTGCGCGCGCTGGACGGCCAGCAGGTCAGCGTGACCGGCTTCATGCTGTCGACCAGCATCCTCAAGAAGTTCGGCACGTTCATCCTCACCCGCTACACCCCGGTCTGCGCCTTCTGCCCGCCCGGCGCGCCCAACGAGGCGGTGCAGGTCAATCTCCTCCAGTTCGTCGGCCAGACCTCGGGTCTGGTGACCGTCAAGGGCCGCCTGCACCTGGAAAACGACGCCAGCGCCGGACTGTTCTTCCGGCTCGACCAGGCCCAGATCGTCTCGCGGTCGTGAGCGGATCGCGCTAGAGTGCCGTGATCAAATTGGGGATGGACAATGGCCAAGAGCATTCTGGTTTCCCTGCCGGGCGCCTACGTCTCGGTTTCCGAGGACGGCGCCGAGACACGCCGGATCACCACCTTCTCGATCGGCCGCGACGGCCATCACACGCCGATATTCGCCGGCGGCAGCCTCTCCCCGACCAAGCGTGAGAAGGACCACCGCAGCAGCATCTACCCGCCGCCCCACGGCGGCGCGCTGATGCCCTATGCCCTCTTCTTCGAGGTCCCGAACTCGGCCTGCGCCTTCCACCAGGGCGACACGAGCGTCGAGTCGCACGGCTGCATCCACCTGGGCCCGGCCGACGCGGCGTGGCTGTTCGGCTGGGCCGCGATGGACCCGGTGGGCCTCACGATCGACGGGCCCTATCCGGCCAGGCACACCTTCCCGTAGCAGGATGGCGTTGGTCGGAACCGACCAATGCCATAGGGGGCGCGATCTTGAGCGGCGAGCGGGGGACTTCACACCGGACGCACTGGCTGCTCGGCGTCTGGCTCGCCTTCGCGGCGACCGCCATGGTCCTCGCCTGCTGGGGCTGGTACCTGCAGTCCGGCGCCTTCAGGGCCACGGGGTTTCGGCGACTCGAGAACGCCGTCTACATGACGCTCCGGGTGTTCTCCTTGAGCGACGCCTACACGAGCGCCAGCAACACCGGCGGTCGCTGGCAACTGCTGGTGGCGCGCTGGATGGGGGCCACGGTCTTCCTCAGCGGCGTGGCGACGGCGGGCGTGGCCCTGTTCCAGGCCCAGCTCGCGAGCCTCGCCGCCGGCTGGCGCCGGCACCACGTTCTGATCATCGGCGACCACGACATGGCCTTCGCGCTGGCGCTCGAGGCCGGCACGCGCCGCCTCCCCACGATCCACATGACGGCGACGATCGCCGGCCCGGCGCGCCGGATCGGTGATCAGCCTGCCCCGCGCGCCGGGCGACGACGGCCTGGCGATGGGGCGGGCCGCCCACGCGACACGCGTGGTCATCGCCGAGGCCGACCTCGGGGAATCGGTGGAGAACGCGCTGCGGGCCGCCGCCCGCGGGAAGGCCGGTCCGGGGTCGGCTGCCATCGCCGTGCACCTGGATGATCCGGCCATGGCCGAGGGCATCCATCACATCGAGGGCGGCGTCGACCTCTACGCCTTCTCCGAGGCGCACGCCGTGGCGCGCTCGATCATGCTGCGCCACCCGCCGTTCCTGCTGGCCGGCCTGTGCGGCGCCCCGGCGGTCCACGTCCTGATCCTGGGGTTCGACGGGCTCGGCCAGGAGCTGGCCCGCGACGTGGCGCTGAACGCGATGGCGCTGGACCTCGGCCGCCCGCGGATCACCGTCGTCGACCACGACGCGGCCTTCGTGAAGCGGGGATTCCTGCACCGCCACCCGGAGTTCCCGCACATCTGCGACCTCGAGGTGTTC
>Ga0070730_10001446_pt1 | contig 22944 bp, 23 predicted proteins | sample Coa_R1_3_FD_66447 | JGI IMG/M metagenome (GOLD analysis project Ga0070730, IMG submission 66447) | Surface soil microbial communities from Centralia Pennsylvania, which are recovering from an underground coalmine fire - Coalmine... | ecosystem: Environmental > Terrestrial > Soil > Unclassified ... | reverse complement strand
CGCTCTCGATTGAGACGCTGGGCGGCGTGGCCACTCCGATGATTCCGCGCAACACCACGATTCCGACGCGCAAGACGGAGACCTTCTCCACGGCGGCGGACAGCCAGACTTCGGTTGAGGTCCACGTGCTGCAGGGAGAGCGTCCGCTGGCGAAAGACAACCGGACGCTGGGTAAATTCCACCTGACCGGCATTCCGCCGGCCCCGCGTGGCGTACCGCAGATCGAGGTGACGTTCGATATCGACGCCAACGGCATTCTGAATGTCGCGGCCAAGGACCGAGCGACCGGCAAGGACCAGAAGATCACGATTACGTCCTCTTCCGGCCTGAGCAAGGACGAAGTCGAGCGCATGGCCAAAGAGGCCGACGCTCACGCGGCGGAAGACAAAGCCAAACGCGAAGAGATCGAGGCGCGCAATCAGCTCGATGGGTTTGTCTACAACGTGGAGAAGATGCTCAAAGAGAACGGCGACAAGATTTCCGCCGAGGAAAAGAGCGCGGTTGAATCGGCCCTGACGGACGCCAAAACGGCTCTGGAAGGAAGCGATGCAGCCATCATGAACTCGGCCCGCGAGCGGCTTACACAGGCTTCGCACAAGCTGGCCGAGGCCATGTACAAAGCCCAGGCGGAAGCTGGCGCACCTGGCGCCGGTCCGGCTGCGGGCGGCGATGGCGCGGCGGCATCCGGAGCGCAGCAGGAGAAGAAGAAAGACGAAGGCGTGATCGATGCCGAGTACGTGGATGTGGAAGACAAAAAGTAATCGCCCGGTCTGGAATGACTGATGTGAAAAAACGAAGGCGGCTGTAGCAGGCCGCCTTCGTAATAAGAGGTTCAAATTGAAACAATACCTGGTTGTAAAAGTGAGAGAGGGACTGAGCGAACTGGCCAACTGGATCGCCATGCCTGGGCTTTATACGCAGGAAGCAGCGCAGGAGATCGTGGACCGTTTGATGGTTGCCGAGCCGGAATCAAGGTTCCTGATTCAGGAAGTTGGGGCGGCGTAAGACCTAAAAACTTACCACTGATTTGCACAGAGGAACACTGATCTGCGTGAGACGGCAGAGCTGGCCCACGGCACCAAATTACGAAGCGCACCGGCGCCGGGAAGAAAACGGAGACTGCATGAGATATATGAAACGTCGTGGATTGCGGATGTTTGCCGTGGCAGCCCTTCTGCCCGCCCTTGCCTCTGGCGCGCTTGCCCAGACCACGCCAAGCCAGGCCGCGCAAAGCCAGGCAAGCCAACAGGATTCTGCCGTGGTCCAGCAGGTGACGCAAACGGTGCGTGATTTTCTGGCGGCGGTCCCCAAAGGCGAAAAGCAGACCTTCGACAACTTCTTTGCCGACGATGTGATTTACACCCGCTCTGTCGGCATTACGGTGACCAAGGCCGACATCATCCGGAATATTGATGTGCGCGCGGCGAACGATCCCACGGCAACCTACGGCGGGGACGATTTCACTGTCCATGTTTATGGCAATATGGCAGTGGTGAACTTTCGCCTGATCATGCACGGCCAGAATGGCGGCAAAGAGGAAACCGCGTACTTCCGCAATACGGGGACGTTCCTGAAGCGCAACGGAAAATGGCAGGCTGTGGCCTGGCAGGCGACGAAGGCGGCGCCCGCGAACGACGGCAAATAAAGTTATGGCGACCTGGTAAAAGTTGTCCGATGGCGGGAACGAGCGGCAAGGCAGGCAATCGCGAGCATAACGAAGGAGCTCGGAAACACAACTCATGGCAACCACTCAGCAAAAGGATTATTACGGCGCTCTGGGCGTGAAGAAATCCGCCTCGCAGGAGGAGATCCGTAAGGCTTTTCGCAAGCTGGCAAGAAAGTACCATCCGGACGTCAATCCCAACGACAAAAAGGCCGAAGAGCGGTTCAAGGAGCTCTCCGAAGCTAATGACGTTCTGAGCGACCCTAAGAAACGCAAGATCTACGATCAGCTCGGCTTCTACTCGGACAATATCGATCCGGCGGCGGCGGAAGCTTATGCCCGTGGCGGCGGCTTTGGCGCGGGAGGTTTTGGAGCAGGCCCATCGTCTGGCGGACAAGGCCAGGGACACGGCATGCCGTTTGACTTCGGCGGCTTTGATTTTTCCGATTTCACGGGCGCTGGCGGCGGAAACAGGCAGCGCAGCAGCTCCACGGGCGGCTTTCGCGATATCTTTTCGAGTATTTTCGGCGGGGGTAATGCCGGAGGCGCGGCTCGCCAGCAGGGGCCGGAGCCGGGGAGCGATCTCGAGTATCACGTAAACATCGATTTTTGGGACGCGATTCGCGGCACGGTGTTACGACTCAACATTACCCGTCAGGACGTTTGCAGTAACTGCGGCGGCAAGGGCGCAACCGGCGCGGCGGGCGTCTGCCCCGAATGCCAGGGCAAAGGGCAGGTCACGCAGACCGGCGGACGCATGAAGTTCAACATGGAATGTCCGCGCTGCCACGGGACGGGCAAGGCCCAGAGTGTCTGCCATGCGTGCCACGGTGATGGAGTGGTGCAGCGCACCGAGCCACTGGAAGTCCGGGTAAAGGCGGGCACGCGGGATGGCCAGCGCATCCGCATTCCAGGCAAGGGAAATGCCGGGCTGAATGGCGGCGCCCAGGGCGATCTTTATTTGATTATGCGTATCGGTGAGCATCCGGTGTTCCGGCGCGAGGGCGACGACATCTATGTGACCGTTCCCATTACCGCCATGGAGGCCGCATTGGGCGCGAGGATTGAAGCCCCAACCATTGATGGGCGCTCGCAGCTCAAAGTCCCGCCCGGAACGCAGAGCGGACAAAAACTTCGCTTGCGGGAAAAAGGAGTACCCTCGGCCACGAAAGAGGGCCACCGCGGCGACCAGATCGTGGAGATCAGGATCGTGGTTCCGGAAGCTCGTGATTTAAAAGTGCGCGAGCTGTGGCAGGAATTGCAAAAGCTGAACCCGGAAGATCCGCGAAGCGAGCTGTGGGCGAAAGTGTGATACTCGAGACCGCGCGGCTACGGCTGCGTGAGTTCGCACTTGCGGATGCTGATGCTTTGCAAAGGGTGCTGGGCGATTCAACAGCCATGGAGTTTTATCCTGCTGCGTTCGACCGTGCAGGAGTGGAGGCGTGGATTGTCCGTAACCAAAGGCGATACCGCGAAGAAGGCAGCGGCTTGTGGGCCGTGGTGCTTAAGGCATCGGGAGAAGTGATCGGTGATTGCGGATGTGTGCGGCAGGAAGTGGAAGGCAGAACGGAACTTGAGATTGGCTATCACGTCCGGCGCGATCTTTGGGGCAATGGTTATGCGACTGAGGCTGCGCGAGCGTGCGTCAATTACGCCTTTACCAGGCTCGGAGCCGCGAAGACAATCTCAATGATTCGCCCTGAGAACCTGCGGTCGAGGCGAGTAGCGGAAAAGGCCGGGCTCAGTTGTGAAAAGGTCATTTTCTGGCGCGGGTATGACCATTGTGTGTATGTGAGAAGAAAATCGCAGCCACGCATTTTGGACGGAAGCTGACACGATAAGAAATTGAAGTGATCATTTGATCTATGGCTAAACGCAAATCCAAAGGCGCGTACATGATCTCCTCGGTGGCGGAGATGTACGGTATTCATCCCCAGACTTTGCGGCTTTATGAGCGTGAGGGATTGCTGAAGCCGTCGCGGACCGAAGGCAATACCAGGCTGTATACGGAAGAGGACCTGCAGCGGCTGGAATTCATACTGTCCCTGGCGCGCGATCTGGGTGTGAACATTGCCGGTATCGCCATCATCCTGAACATGCGCGAGCGCATGGAGGAGATGAACCGCCAGATGCAGGACTTTGTCCACTACGTCCAGCAGGAAGTAGCTTTCCGTGCTGGCCAGGTCCATGCCGATCCCGGCCAGGGCGCAATGATTCCTGTGCGCAGGCCGCCGACACCGATGCCTGTTCGCGCCAGAAAGAAGTAACTATGTGGGGCAAGCTACGCTGCCGGTTTGTTCACTTTTTCCGTTTCTGCCGGTTCGCCAATACCGGCGGGAATTCCTTCGTCCATGATGTCCGGAACACTGGCTATTGCAGCTTCGGAAGATGCTCGGTGCAGCTTTTGCGGATAGATACGCATTTTTTGACGAATCCGGCGCTCTACATCGATCCATTCTTCACGCGCACGTTCCACCCTTCGGCGAACGGCTTGTACGCCTTTTTGCTCGGCCTCGCGCAGGTTATCCAGCAGACGCATTTGGCTCCCCCTTCGGGTTTTCGAAATCGAAACCTTGCTTACGGAAGTTTGGATGCTCCTGGGTTATAAGTGGAAACTGCTGCTGCTCGAGAAAACTGATTTATTGGAATAAAAGATGAAGAGCTCGGATGAACGAATTGGGCTTTGTATGTGCAAGAAGCTGGATTCTGAGCAGCGGAATTTCTGATTATGCCCGAATTACCTGAAGTCGAAACCATCGCCAATGGCCTGAACAAACGCGTTCAGGGCGATCGCATTGAGTCCGTGTGGATTGGCAAAAAGAAAGAGCCGCTGAAGTCTCCGGCCGCGGAGATTGCCCGGACGCTCGAAGGGGCTCTCATCACTAAAGTGCGCCGGGTGGGGAAGCACATTGTGTTCGACCTCACGCCTGTGACTGGCGATGAGCCAAGCCAGTGGATTGTGCACCTCGGAATGTCCGGACGCATGCTGGTCACTGCTCCGGAAGCGGAGCAGGCCAAACACACGCATCTGGTGGCGAAGCTGGCATCGGGGCGGGACATCAGGTTTGTGGATCCGCGCCGTTTTGGACGGCTGGAGGTCCGGCATGAGGGCTTTACCGGCCCGGGAGCAGAGCCGCTCCAGATCAGCAGTGGGGACTTTGCCGAACTGTTTCGCAAGCGTAAAACGGCGATCAAGGCAGCTCTGCTCAACCAGAAGCTGCTGCACGGTGTAGGCAACATCTACGCGGATGAAAGCCTGTTTCGCGCAGGCATTCGCCCCTTGCGCCGGGCCAGTGAGCTTGCCCCGGCGGAGTTGCAGAAGCTCCACGCGGCGGTGCAAAAGGTGTTGAAAGAGGCGATTGCCGCCGGCGGGTCGTCGGTTTCCAATTACGTGGATGCGGACGGCGAAGAAGGCTTTTTCCAGATCGAGCACCGGGTCTATGGCCGTGAAGGCGAGCCGTGTCGCGTCTGCAAGGCGCCGATTAAAAAGATCGTCGTCGGCGGTCGCGGGACCCATTATTGTCCAAAATGCCAGAAGTGATTTCCTGCCGTTGAACAATTCAGCGGAAGCGGCTAACCTTCCTCTCCATGCAGATTAAAGACAAAGTCGTGGTGGTTACGGGTGGAGCGAATGGAATTGGGCGCGCTCTGTGTCACAAATTCCAGGCGGAAGGCGCACGCATGGTCATGGTGGCCGACATTGATGAAGATCATGGCGGCGACATGCTTCAGGAGTTAGCGCCAGACCGCTCCGGGTATTGCCATTGCGATGTCACCGACGAGGAGCAGGTCAGGTTTCTGGTAGATACAGTCACCGGTGCCGCCGGGCAGGTCGATATTTTTTGTTCCAATGCGGGAATTGCCGTGGACGGCGGTGTACAGGCCAGCAATGAAGGCTGGCAGCGAAGCTGGGAAGTCAACGTGATGGCGCATGTCTATGCCGCGCGGGCGGTCCTGCCACAAATGCTGGCCCGCGGAGAAGGCTATCTGCTGCAAACCGTATCGGCCGCCGGACTGCTGACCCAGATTGGGTCCGCACCCTACTCGGTGACCAAGCATGGCGCCATGGCTTTTGCCGAATGGCTGGCTGTGACCTATTACGATCAGGGCATCCGTGTTTCGGCGCTCTGCCCGCAGGGTGTACGCACCGACATGCTGACGAATGCCCAGTCGGCAGGTTTGGCCTTTCTGACGGAAGGAGCACTGGAGCCGGAACAGGTAGCGGATGAGACCATCCGGGCGATTATTGAAGAGCGCTTTTTGGTGCTGCCGCACCCCGACGTCCAAAAATATTTTCAGAACAAAGCGAACGATTACGAACGCTGGCTGCGCGGCATGAGAAAGCTGCAGGCCAGTGTCTTTTCCCGGCGTCCAAAGTAATTGTGAAGCAAGCCGGATACAGCTTTAGGCATCATCTGAAGAGTAAGCGGAGTCAAAACGCGCATGACGAAATTTGCGATTGGAGTGGACCTGGGCGGCACCAACCTGCGCATTGCCGCCGTGGACAGCAATGGCAAGGTGCTCGAGAAGATCACGCTGGGTACCGAAGTGGCAAAGGGCCGCGACCATGTGATTGACGAAATGTGCATTGCCATTCGCGAACTTGCCGCGCGGCATAAAACCAACGGCAGCATCGCGGGCATTGGTATCGGCGTGCCAGGAATTATCGACATGCAAACCGGCATGTTGCGGCAGTCGCCCAATCTTCCCGGCTGGCATGACTATCCCGTGCGCAACGAAATCGAGCGCCGGCTGGGTACACCTGTGGTCCTCGAAAATGACGCCAACGCTGCCGCCCTCGGCGAAAAATGGCTGGGTGCTGCCAGCGGCCTTGATGACATGTGCATGATCACGCTGGGCACCGGCGTCGGCGGCGGGATCGTGCTGGGTGGAAAAATCTGGCACGGCATGACCGGAATGGCCGCCGAGCTGGGGCACATCACGGTGGAGCCGGAGGGCGCTCACTGCGGCTGCGGCAATCATGGCTGCGTGGAGCAATACGCTTCGGCCACGGCCATCAAGCGCATGGCCGTGGAAGCCATTGCCACCGGACGAGCGTCAGAGCTGGCGCGCGCCATGAACGCCGATCCGGAATTTAGCGCGAAGGTGGTCTTTCAAATGGCTCTGCAGGGTGACGAAACGGCACGCCGCATTTTTCATCGCGCCGGCAGTGCACTGGGAATGTTACTCGCTGACCTGATCAATATTTTCAATCTGCCTATGTATGTGATCGGCGGTGGCGTGGCCAGTGCGTGGGAGGCATTTTCGCCGTCCATGTTTGATGAAATCCGCCGGCGATCTTATATCTACAAAGCGACAGCGCCAGTGGAAAGCGTGCGCGGTGTGGAGGGAACCAAAATCCCCGATGACGTTTTGCCCGCTCGCCACAGCACCATCATTACCCAGGCCATGCTGGGCAGCGACGCTGGCTTGGTCGGCGCGGCCCGGCTGCCCATGATGATCGGCTGAAGCAATTTCAGGTATTGAAAGTTATAAATTGACAAGATCGCCCGTTATTGAATAGGATCAACAACGAAATGGCTTTCCTGGCACATCGTCATCATCACCATCATCATGCGGCGAGCGTGTCGGCGGAGGCCTGTTAGCAGCTAAAACAGCGCAATCATAAAATCCACCGGCCCGCCGAAAACAAAATCGGCGGGCTTTTTGTTTTGCGCCCACCACAAAGGAGTGCGATGAACATTGATTTTGAAAAAATGGATGGCTTGGTCCCGGCAATCGTGCAGGAAGACTCGACCGGCGAGGTGCTGATGACCGGCTTCATGAATGCCGAGGCCTACGGCCTTACCCTGGAAACCGGCTATGTGACTTTTTATTCGCGTACGCGGCAAAAACTCTGGATGAAGGGTGAGACCTCCGGAAACCGCCTGCGCATTATCTCCGCTTCGACGGACTGCGACCGTGACACTGTTTTGCTGCGCGTATTCGTGGAAGGCGATGGCCTGGTCTGCCACACGGGAACCAAATCCTGCTTTACCGAGCCGCTGCCGGTGAAGACAGTCGAGGTGGCGCGATGAAGCTAAAAGTTGGAATTCCCAAGGGCAGTCTGCAGGACGCCACGGTTGCGCTGCTGAAACGCGCCGGGCTCAACGTTTACATCAGCAGCCGCTCGTACTTTGCCGGCACGGACGATCCGGAGATTGAGTGCATGTTGATTCGGGCCCAGGAAATGGCGCGTTACGTGGAGCATGGCGCGCTCGATTGTGGCCTTACCGGAAAAGACTGGGTACTCGAGAACGGACTGGAAGTGGTTACGGCGACCGAGCTGCACTATGCCAAGCAGAGCATGGGGAAGGTGCGCTGGGTGCTGGCCGTGCCCGAAGACTCGCCATTTCAGAAAGCCGAGGACCTTGAAGGCAAAATCATCGCCACGGAACTGGTCAACGTCACACGAAATTACTTTGCCGCGCGCAATGTGCGGGTGAAAGTCGAATTTTCCTGGGGCGCTACGGAAGTGAAGCCGCCCACGCTGGCCGATGCCATCGTCGAAATCACGGAAACCGGAAGCTCCCTCCGCGCCAACCGTCTTCGCATCATCGATACCGTGATGGAATCCGCAACGCAGCTTATCGCCAACAAAAACGCCTGGGCCGATGAGCAGAAGCGGCAGAAGATCGACAATCTGAGTTTGATGCTGAGCGGCGCCATCCATGCCCAGGGACGAGTCGGCCTGATGCTGAATGTCCGCAAACAGGATTTGTCCGGCGTACTGTCGGTACTGCCCGCACTGCAAAAGCCAACCATCTCCCAGCTCAGTGATGATGAGTGGGTCGCGGTGAATACGATCATCGAAGAAAGCACGGCGTGGAAGATCATGCCGCGGCTCAAGATGGCGAAGGCCGAGGGAATCGTGGAGTATCCCCTGAACAAGGTGGTGCTGTGATGCGCACGTTATCGGGCCGCAGCGCGGAAACCGCGGTGCGGAAGATGGAGCAGCGTGGGCCGGCCGCGTTGGCGAGCGTGGAAAAGCAGGTGCGGAGCATCGTGGATGACGTGCACAAAAATGCTGATCGCGCTCTGCGCCGCTATGCGGAAAAATGGGACGGCCTGGGTTCCAGGCAGCCGCTGCGTGTTCCGCAAAACGAATTAAAAGCAGCGTGGGAAGCCTCGACGGCGGAATTTCGTGATGCGCTGGGCACGGCGGCAGAGCACATACGGCAATACTGCGAATGGCAAAAGCCGGCGGAGTGGCGGCAATCGGTGAAGCCGGGAATTGAGATCGGTCAGGTGATTCGGCCCATCGAATCCGCCGGATGCTATGTGCCTGGAGGACGCTATCCTCTGCCCTCGACTTTGCTGATGACGGTAATCCCCGCTCAGGTGGCAGGCGTGAAGCAGATCCGCGTGGTTTCACCGCGCCCTGCCCAGCAAACCATGGCCGCCGCCTTCTTTCTCGGTGTCCAGGAGTTCTACCGCATCGGCGGAGCACACGCCATTGCCGCGCTTGCTTATGGAACAAAGTCAGTTCCGCCCGTCACCAAAATCGTCGGCCCGGGAAATCTTTATGTCACGGCCGCCAAGAAGCAGGTGGCGTTTGACTGCGCCATTGATTTCCTGGCCGGCCCCACCGAGGTGGTGATCGTGAGTCACCAGGGAAACGCGGCGTTCATCGCTGCCGATCTGGTGGCCCAGGCAGAGCATGATCCTGAAGCCATGTCCGTCTTCATCACAACCCGCAAGGCTTTGGCTGGCAAGGTGGCCACCGAGGTGGCGAAGGCCGCCAGGGGCAATGAGCTTGCCACTGCGTCCCTTAAAAAGAGTGGCGCCATTCTGATTGCCGATTCACGCACACAGGCCATGGAATGGGCCAATCGTATTGCGCCCGAACATATCACGGTTGATGAGGACGATCTGCCGCTGGTCGGCAACGCTGGTTCTGTTTTCATTGGCGACTATTCGCCGCAGGCGGCAGGTGACTATGCGGCTGGTCCCAATCACGCACTGCCCACCGGTGGCGCGGCCCGCTACCGTGGCGGACTCAGCGTGCAGGACTTTGTAAAAACACTCTCTGTACAGCAACTCTCGCGTGACGGTCTCCAGCAGATCGCCAGGGCCGTGGTCACGCTGGCCGAAGCCGAGGGACTCAAGGCCCATGCCGAATCCATCCGTGTGAGGTGTACCCATGCTTAAAGCCCGCGAATGTGTTGTTGCCATGCGGGCGTATGAGTCGCCCGTAAACATGCCCGAGTGCCGTCTGCGCCTGGATCTAAATGAGAGCACCACCGGATGCTCGCCGCGGGTCGCGGCCAAATTCAGCCGCATGGATGCAAAGTCCATCGCACTCTATCCGGCGCGCGAGCCAGGCGAAAAACTGGTGGCGGATTTTCTCGGCCTGGGTGCGGAGCAGGTGATGCTAACCAACGGCGCCGACGAAGGAATCGATCTGCTGTGCCGCGCATTTCTCGAGCCGGATGACGAAATGGTCATTGTGACACCGGCCTTCGCCATGTATGAGATATTCGCTCAGGCCACGGGCGCCAAAGTGGTCCGGGTTCCGGCGGCGGCTGATTTTGCGTTTCCTCTGGAAGCAATGTTGCAGGCCATCGGCCCGCGCACGCGAATGCTGGTGATTACCAGTCCCAACAATCCGACCGGAGCATTGGCGCAGCGCGCCGACATAATGAAGCTGCTGCAGGCTGCGCCGGAAGCGGCTGTTCTGGTCGATGAGGCTTACTTCGATTTTTGCGGTGAAACCGTAATGGACCAGATTGGCAAAATCAACAATCTTTTCATCGCTCGGACATTTTCCAAAGCTTATGGTCTGGCCGGGCTTCGCCTGGGTGTGCTGGCCGGGGCCGCGGAGCACATTTCCGTGATTCGGCGTTTGTGTTCGCCTTTCAACGTGAACGCTTTTGCCATGGAGTGTCTGGCGGAGGCTTTGGCGGACCGGGATTTCGTTGCCGCCTATACCGAGCAGGTGCGCACCAGCCGCGAGTGGCTGCGAGCGCAGATGGAGTCGCTGGGCTTTCAATGCTGGCCCAGCCATGCGAATTTTCTGCTGGTCCGCTTCGGCGAGCAGCGTGAAGCCATACTCGCCGAACTGCGAGCGCGTGGAATCTCTCTGCGCAACCGTCCGGATTGCGCAGGCTGCGTTCGCATCACCATTGGTACACAGGATGAAATGGAGTATCTGATTTCCGAAATGAAGCAGGTCCTAAACAAAACTTCGGCGCGGGTGGGCCAATGAGAAAAGCCAAACTGCATCGCTCCACTACAGAAACTGACATTAAGCTCCAGCTGACCATTGAAGGTAAGGGGAAATACGCAATCTCTACCGGCATCCGCTTCTTCGACCATATGCTGGAGCTGTTTACGCGACACGGCGCTTTCGATCTCCAGCTCGCCGCCAAAGGCGATCTGGATGTCGATCAGCACCACACGGTGGAAGACGTCGGCATTGCTTTGGGCGAAGCGTTTCACCAGGCGCTGGGTGACAAGCGCGGCATCATGCGCGCGGGCTACTTTGTAATGCCCATGGATGAAACTCTGGGCCTGGCTGCCGTGGACTTCAGCGGACGCGCCGCGGCGGTGGTTAAAACCGATGTGCGCACCACATTGGTCGGCGACCTGCAGGCTGATCTGGTCCATGATTTCTTCGAAGGCTTTGCCCGTGGCGCGCGCGCCAACGTTCATGCCCGCGTTCTCTATGGGCGCTCCGGCCATCACAAGATCGAGGCGCTGTTTAAAGCTTTCGCCCGGGCGCTTCGCGTGGCCTGCTCGCGCGACCGCCAGCTGGCAAAGATGCTGCCCAGCACCAAAGGTCTCTTATGATCACCATTGTCGATTACGGCGCGGGCAACATCAGCTCGGTAAAGAAGGCGCTGGAGCATCTCGGAGCAAAAGCCGAGGTCACTTCCGATCCCGGGATAGTTGCGGCAGCGAACAAGATAGCTGTTCCTGGAGTAGGCCACTTCAGCCGCTGCGAGGCGCTGGGCAATAGCTTGCGCGAGAGCATTCTGGCGGCAATTGCGCGCGGCGTTCCTTTTTTGGGAATCTGCGTCGGCATGCAGTGGCTCTTCGAAGGCAGCACGGAGGCCCCGGAGACTCCCGGCGCTGGAATATTTTCCGGTCAGTGCTCCCGCTTTCCCGAAGACGTGAAGTCGCCCCACGTGGGCTGGAACCGCATTGAGCCTCGCGTCGGCTCGCGCCTGCTTCGCGGAATCGAGAATGGCGCGTTCGTGTATTACACCCATTCCTTTCGTGCGCCGGTAATCGAACATACGGCAGCCTGCACGCGATACGGCGGAGCCTTCTCGGCGGCAGTGGAGCGCGAAAATGTTTATGGCGTCCAGTTTCATCCGGAAAAATCGGGCGCCACTGGTCTGAAGATTTTGGAGAATTTCTGTGAACTCTGAAGGGTTGACCAGAAGAATCATCGCCTGTCTCGACGTGGACGCCGGGCGCGTGGTGAAAGGCACGCAGTTCAAAGAGCTGCGCGATGCCGGAGATCCACCTGAACTCGCGCGGCTCCATGCCGCCGCGGGAGCCGATGAGATTGTGCTTCTCGACATCACGGCCACCGCCGAAGCCCGCCAGACGCTGCTTGAGACCGTTCGCCGCACCGCGAAGGAATTGTTCATTCCCTTTACCGTGGGTGGCGGCATTCGCACGCTGGAAGACGCGGCAAAGATATTCGACGCCGGGGCCGACAAAGTCACCATCAACTCCGCTGCCGTCGCCACTCCGGAGCTGATCGGCCAGATTGCCGGGCGCTTTGGTTCGCAGGCGGTGATCGTGGCCATTGACGCTCGCCGGGGCACTGCGCCAGCCGAACAGGCCGAGGTCTGGGTTGCGGGCGGACGCAAGCCCACGGGCAAACGCGCCGTGGACTGGGCCAGGCATGCCGAAGAGTGCGGCGCGGGCGAAATCCTGCTGACTTCGATGGATCGCGATGGGACAGGCCTCGGCTTTGACTGTGAACTCACGGCAGCGGTCGCGGCCGTTGTTTCTATTCCCGTGATCGCGTCCGGCGGAGCGGGGAACACGCGGCACTTTGCCGATGTCTTTGCCAGTGGCTGTGCCGACGCCGCGCTGGCAGCGTCTATTTTTCATTTTGGCACGCATGCTGTTGCGGCTTTAAAGCAGGACCTGCTGCGTGCAGGTATTCCCGTGAGGTGGCCATGCTGATTCCATCGATCGATCTGATGGGCGGAAAGATCGTTCAATTGGTGCAGGGCGAGCGCAAAGCTCTGGAGTTCGACGATTTCGAATACTGGATTGAGCGCTTCTCCTCCTATCCACTGGTCCAGCTGATCGATCTCGATGCCGCGATGGGCAATGGACATAACCGTGACCTGATTTCCATGTTCTGCCAGCGCCTGCCCTGCCAGACCGGCGGCGGCATCCGGAGCGTGGAGCGTGCACGCGAAGTGCTCGACACCGGAGCACGCCGGGTGATTTTAGGGTCGGCGCTGATCAAAGACGGCGCGCCGAACGTTGCTCTGGCCCAGGAGTGCGCCACGGCTTTGGGCGCCGAACGCCTGAGCTTCGCCGTTGATTCCCGAGGCGGCAAGGTCGCCATCCAGGGCTGGAAAGAAAGCACTACCATGGATGCGGCACAGATGATGCGCGCACTCGAACCGTTTTGCCACGCGTTTCTCTACACACACATTGATACGGAAGGGACGATGTCCGGCTTTCCGCTGGAAATCGCCCGCGGCCTTCGTAAAGAAACGAAGCGTCAGTTAATCGTGGCCGGAGGCATACGCTCAGCGGAGGAAGTGCGGGAACTCGGCGAGTCCGGCATTGATGCTGTGGTGGGTATGGCGATCTATACAGGGTTGCTGGGGTGAGTCGTAGCAGCGGATATCCAGACAGTTCCGCATCGGAACGACAGGATAATTTTCAGGCTGCCTCATTCCTGTTGGAGGCAGCCTTCTATTATGACGCACCAGATTTAGACGGTTACCAGCGAGCGCACAGATTGGTTCTGGGATGAATTACCGTCTCCCTCTTCACTGAGCTGAGACAACACCAGTTGCAGGTTGCCCATGTTGGTGGCGTAACCCAGCGCGGTCTCATGCGAGATCGTCCCCGCAACCACGAGTTTTTCCAGTTCATCGTCAAAGCATTGCATTCCGTCGTTGCTTCCATCGCGGATTGCGTCCAGCAGTGATCTTCCTTCGCGTTCGCCTTTTTCCAGGTATTCGCGGACGCGCTGGCTGGTACGCAGAATCTCAATCACGGCTGTGCGTCCGGAGCCGTCTTTTTTCGGCACCAGGCGCTGGGAGAGGATCCAGCGGAAGGTGTTGGCCAGCCGCGTACGGATGAGTTGCTGCTCGGAAAGAGGGAATGCGCCGATGATGCGCTCCACGGTCTTCGAAGCGTCAATCGTGTGCAGGGTAGAGAGGACCAGGTGGCCGGTTTCAGCCGCTTCCATGGCGGTTTCAATGGTCTCACGGTCGCGCATTTCGCCGACCAGAATTACCTTGGGCGCCTGCCGCAATGCCGCGCGCAGGGCCAGGGCAAAGCTGGGAGTGTCACTGTGCAGTTCGCGCTGGTGGATCGTGCCTTTCTTGTGCCGGTGTATAAACTCGATGGGATCTTCAATGGTCACGATGTGGTACGCGTATTTCTCATTGATCAGGTCCAGAATGGCGGCCAGCGTGGAAGACTTTCCCGACCCCGTGGGTCCGGTTACCAGTACAAGCCCGTTCTTGAGTTCAGAGATCTCTTTGAGCCGCGCAGGTAGTTTTAACGCGTCAAAACCAGGGATCGTTCCCGGGATGACCCGCATCACAATGGCGCATGTGCCGCGCTGCATAAAGATGTTCGCCCGAAACCGGGATTTACCGGCGACGCTGTAAGAGATGTCGCATGACCCCTGCTCGCGAAGAAGGTCGCTGCCCTTTTGATTGCCGGCCAGAAGGTCCGCGGCAATGCGTTTGGTGTCGGCGGGCGTGAGCACCGCAAGATCGCCTACCTTCACGCCCAGCAGCGTACCGTTCACTTCCACCTGGGGCGGCTTTCCCGGGGAGAAAATCAGGTCGCTGACCCGTGGCGCAAACTGCAGCATGGCGCTCAGAATCAGGTTAGTGGCAATCGCAGGCTGCTGGGGTGTGGCCGTGGCTGAAGAGGCAACTGAAGGTTGAGAGAGAGAATCCATAAGCTGGCTTTCGCTTGTTAGATTTGTGTTTTGGTTGAGTACGGATGTTGAGTGAACTTTCCCACCGGAGACTTGCGTCCCCAATACGGATAGCAGTCTAACGCTAAATGCTCTGGCACACAACGGAAATTCAGGAGGATGGGCTGCGTTTTTATGTCTTCGCCATACTGCCAATCTTCTTTTAAGAATTTGCTCCTGGCACGCCGGAAGATACATGAAAAATCTATAAGTATTGGCGATTGGAAACGGCTCTGGTGCCAGGCAGCATAGTTCCACATTGGAACGACAGATAAATTGACCGCGCTCCACAGCCCATTCACCCAGCCAGACTTATCGAAGCGATGTGATAAACTCCCACGATCTCAGGGTTAGGCTGGTGCGAGCACTCAAGTTTTTTTGCCACAATACAACCTCAAATAAACCAACTTAACGTTTTTTCCACAAAACTATATCGAGGATTTACAGAATGGATCGCAGTCAAATTTCTTTCAGGAAGGGGCACGTGCTTTTGTTTGCCGTTGCCTTTGCCTTGTTGCAAGCCGTCCTGGCGCCCAGGACCTTTGCGCAAGAAACGCTGCAGCAGAACGTGATTGCCGGCGTTAGCTGCTCAAACTCGAATAATGGAACGGCGCACGTGCTGTGCCTTGAAGAACTCAACAACCTGAACGGAAATACTCCACTTGTGGGCGGTGTGTCGTGGCAGGCCCCGAACTCGCCTGCGCCAGGGAACACGGGCGCCTTTAACGCGCCGATTGAACCTGCGGGCACGGTGGATCAGATGACCAGCATCTCAATGTCCAGCGGGTCTTTCACGGGAATGCCTGGTTGCGCCAATACATCCGACGGCACCGGAACAGTCATCTGCGCCATCGAGGGGGCAAACAACGGACTCTACGGCATCGCAATCCATCCTCAGCCGCTGGGGAATTTGACAGAGGCGCAGACAACGTCGCCTTTGGTGCCACTGCTTACGCCGGGCCAGGTGCTCACGAACTTCAACGGTGGTGCGCCCACGGGCTCCCCATGTACTCCGAAATATCCATGCAACCGGGTGAGCGCAATCGGTGGCACGCCCAGTTGCGCTGCCACGGAAGGTAACATGGTAATTTGCGGAGTGCTCGTTCTGTTGCAGAACACTCTCGGAACAACCGTCAACGACCTCGTCGGCATCGCCTTCGATCCGCGCGTTGCCGCATCGTCCACCAACCCCGCAATTCTTGGCCTGGCCAATGGAACGAATTTTTACAGCAATCCGAGCTGCGCGAGCAGCAACGACACCACTGGCGTAGTCAATAATGGCAAGATGTTCGCAACCTGCGCCATTGTGTTCGTCGAGAATTACTTTGGAGCGACAGCTACTCTTTTCGGCGCTTCCTTCGATCCCAGAAGCGGCTACAACCGGGGAGCGTTGACGGTGAGTGGCAGCACCAATTACGGTCAGGATCCCAGTTGTGCCGCGCCGCGCGACAATAAAGGCGCCGTCATCTGTGCCATTGGTCTGGGCAGCGGCAATGGTTTTGGCACCGGTACGAGCAGTACAATGTTTGGAGTCGCCTTCGATCCGATCGGCAGGACCACATCGACCATCAGCCTCGGCGCTCCTCCCGCTGGCGATGGAGCGTGGGAGAGCTTCGCTTGCGCCTCGCCCGTGGACGCCAATGACAAAAACTCCGTTGCCTGCGCCGCCGTTACCAGCACCAACAAAATTCTGGCCATCAACTTTGATCCCCGGACCGGCCAGGATCCCGTGACAAAGGCTGCCCCGGTTTTTGCGCCTGTAACCTTCAATGATCCCAATGGCACAACCGCAACCTTTGTCTCTGCGCCAAGTTGCGTGCCAGAGAACATTATCAACAACCAGATCACCTGCGTGATCGTGGATTCCTTTGGCGATTCGGTTGGATTTTTCGCCAAAATCCAGTAACTGCGAAACGGGTGAGGCCCCGCTGTTCCAGGGCCTCACCTCTGCGCGGACACTAATGCCGGAGACGCAATCACAGCTACTCAATAAATTTCTGAGCAGAAGATAAATGTTTTCGGATCAGTGGTTGTTATATCCCGGATCGAGTGACGGCGTGGTATCGTAGTCGCGCCCATATTTGTTCTTATGAGCAAGCGGAACGGGAGCGTTGTTGGGGATCTGGAGTTTGCCCAGAGATGCTGAATCGTGAGACAGCACCACGGTTCGGGAAAGGTTTTTTAAGGACTCTGGCGACGATCCCTCCCGCCAGACGTGAAGAATGTACCGGCCGGCAGGCACTCCGGGAATGGTGATTTGGCCGGCGGTGTCTGAGAGTGCATACCACGGCGTATCCAGCGCGATGATCACGGCGCTCATCTCGGGATGGATGTTGCAAAAAAGAAAAGAGATTCCAGGGCGCTCGAAGTTCAATGTGCGTGTGCTGCCCGCTTCATAGAGTCCCAGATCGAACCTCTTTCCGTCATACAGCGAAAATACATTGTGAAAAAACGGATCTTTGTTGGGAAATTCCACCTGGGAGCCTGCCGAAACCACCAGGATATGCGGTATAAAAGTCTTGTTTTTCTGCAATAGAGTGAATTTGCGTCTGGGCAGATTTTGCGTAGTGTTGCCTGCCGGTTCTTCTGCCAGCGGGGTAAGCCAGACAACAACGCCGGCATTATCCACGCCCCTGGAGCCTGAATGGACGTTGGTTACCTCAACCGAGCCATTCACCGCAAGCGTTTGCGCGGACGCGCAAACGTTAACAAGAATCAGGGTCGCCAGACCAGGCAGCAGGAACCGAAAATAAATCGACATGGCCTTCTTCAAAATAATACTCCCATGATCAGATTCAGCTGGTTGGCGCGCTGGCTGGTTCCATTCACGTCAAAGGTCCTGAGTGTGCGGAACTCGGTGGAAAAGAAAAGATCGGAGCGGGGGTGGTAAATAAAATTCGCAAACTCGCTGCGGTTGCGAAACAGGGTGGCGGCAAAATATCCCGGCGCTTCGGTAAAACCTCTCACGTCGCCGGCGGGGGCGCTATCCTGTCCCGCTGCCAGATTGAACTCAAGTTTGCTTACGGGTTTGAACTTAAGCTGGCTCCACCCGCCTGTGGAGCCCACGCTGTGAAACGGCGTAGTCGGATCTTCGAGGGCTCCTTTAAAAACAATGCTGCGGCCGATGCCTCCGCCCAGTCCGCCAAGGGCGCGTCCGTCATAGAGTTTGCCGCTCAGGCTGACGTAGTTGCCCAGGGGGACGATCCAGTCCACGGTCGCGGCCCAGCCATCCACATTCCGGTTGAAGCCCCAGTTTTGGCGCTCATAAAATCCGCCTGCTCCCAGCGTGAGCGGCTGGTTGCCGATCTTGTGTGTCCATTCCACGCGGCTGGCATAGGCGGGTTGCCGGGAACTCTCGCCCGCGTCGGGCAGGCGCAGAAATTCATTGGGCGGCGATTCACCGGTAAGCGGATCGAGAATGCCCGCCGAAACTTTCAGCGTGGATGTGTCCGATGCGATAATGCTGTGCTCAATACGGACCTGCGGTATCCATCCCCAAAGATTTCCGGAATAGGAGAGGGCGGGAATCGCCACGGAGGCCCAGGACGTGGGATATTCGGGAGAGAAGAATAAACTGTCGATCCCGGCGACCACCGAGGTGCGCTCCCAGTCGAGCCGGGCGGTCCCGGTGCGCAGGCGCAGAGTTCCGGTGGCCGCGCCATTGTTGGCTTCAGGGAACTCACCAAAAAAATCGGCTACAAAGTTGCCGCTGATTTTAGCTCCGGCAAAGGAAGGCCCGTGAACTTCCAGTCCAAACTGGGATTGCCGGAAGGTTGCGCCAAAACTGCCGCCAGCATTGCCGTTCAGGCCTGAAGGTGGCGGGGGCAGCGCAACGCCGGGTTGTTCAAAATGATCGACATTCCCCTTATTGCTGAATACATTCATCAGGAGAACGCCCGAGAGTTTTACCCGGTATTTTGAGGCGCTTTCCACCTTGGTTTGATACTGGTCGTCAATCTTGTCACTGCCCAGTTGCAGGTCATCTTCCAGTTTGCTCACGCGTTCGGCCAGGGTTTTCCGTTCCGGCGGCTGCGGCGCGCTCTGGCTGTTCTGCGGGGTTTTGTCTGTGTCGGACGAAGCAGGCATTTTGGCGGAAAGATCCAGGGCATTGAGCCTTTCGCGCGTAAGCTGGAGTTCCTGCTTTAATTGCAGCGTCTCGGTATGAAATCCGTCGGCTTCGGCTTTCATGGCCTGCACCAGTTCCCTTAACTGCTGAATCTGCGTCTGCATTTCGCGAATCGAGTCGCGCAGAGAGGATTCGGAGGGCTGGGAAGCTCCGCCGGCTTCCTGGGCCCCGGTTGCGGCTAAACCAGACAGCAAAAGTATTATCAAAAAAAAGAATTGCAGAGAAACAAACTTTCTTAATCGCATCTTTCAATCTCTCAACTGCGCAGAATAGTAGCGCCGGAGTTAATGGAGGACGTCTCTTCCTGTATTTCAGCTTCCGAAGTGGAAACCAGCGGAAGTCTGATTGCAAAAGTGGTGTGGCCAGGGGAAGCATCCGCCAGCCGGATGCTTCCACCGTGTTCTTCGACGATTCTCTGGACAATGGTCAGACCAAGCCCGGTACCATGTTCGCGGGCATAGCTGACGAAGGGCTCAAAAATTTTCTCACGGATCGGCTCGGGAATGCCGGGACCCTGGTCGGAAACACGAATTTCGATCGCCTGCGGCGCTTCCTGGATACTAACCTCCACATGGCCGGGATCAGGCGCGGATGCCTGGCAGGCATTGAGCAGCAGATTATAAAAGACGCGCTCGAGCCTTCTCGAGTCAAACCAGCCTTCGCGATTTCCCAGGCAGGACAGGCGAATTTCCGCGTTTTGCACGCTGGGATGACGGTATACGGAACGCATCGCCCGCTGCATGGTGTTCTCAAGGTTGATCCACGAAAGTGACAGGGAGTCCTTGCCTTTCGAGAATTCCAGCAGGGAATCGATCAGTTCGGTCATGCGGCCAACCGCATCGCGGACTTCCTGGTAAAGCTCTTCTGACTGTTCGGGATGAAGATTGGGTTCGGCAAGGAATTCGGAATTGGCCATGATCGACGTGAGCTGATGGCGCAGATCATGGGAAATGGAGCTGGCCATTCGTCCGATGGTGGCCATGCGCTCGGTTTCGAGCAGCTTTTGCTGGGCAAGCCGCAGATCATCCCGCGTACGGATGAACGATGCCTTGGCTTCCGCCAGTTCGTCTTTGCCGCGCGCATCCAAAGGATAGTCGAAATTTCCTTTTCCCAGCGCGCGAACGGCCGCGACCAGTTCTTCGAGCGGGAGCGTATAACGGCTGAAGATAATGAAAGCCAGCATGCCCTGCCCCAGCAGGGCCAGTACTCCAAGAGCGACAAGGCTGCGATAGAGTCCGCTGAAATGCGCGGTGGCCTCGTCATACGATTTCAGAACGCTCAGTCGTACGGCCTGGTCCGAGCCAGGAGCCAGCGCCACGGATGCGCCCAGATATCGTTCGTTTCCAAGTTGAAACTCGTCCGGTGAAATGCTGTCCGCGGAGGTGATGGAGTGCGTATTGCGCGCGAAATCTTTGCGGCGGGAAGCAGGGAGCGTGGTAGCCGCCACGGTGTCGCCATAGAGAAATATGACCTGGCTCCCGGCAATCCGGCTTACGTCTTTGGCCAGGGAGCCATTGATTTCATAACCCAGGGCAAGCAATCCCAGCAGGCGGTTGTCTGCCGAAGTCCCAAAATAAATCGGGCGAAGAAAAACCTCATAGAGATGTCCCTGGAGGAACCACCATTGCTTGTTCTCCGGGCGCTGGATTGACTTGCTAAAGGCTTCCTGCACGGCCGGCGTGGATATTTCGAGGGCCTCTCCGGCATGGACCGCCATGACTTTTCCGTCCGGAACCGCCAAAACCAGAAGGTCGCTTCCGCTGAGTTTCCATGTACTGCCGGAAGCGTCCTGAATGGTCGCCCTGTCGTTCGTGGTCATTACGGCCTTCAGCGTGGGAAGGTCGGCGAGCAATTCAGCCGAGTGGCTCAGGGTGGATTCGCGCTGGCTTTGAAAGGTTTTGAATGTGCTTACGGAGTTGTTCAGATCATCGTAAATTTGTTCTTTGACCTGGTTGTCGATTGCATGACGCACCACCAGCAGCGTGGTGACCACGACTGCGAGTACTCCAAGCAGGAGCAGGCCCAGAAATTTTGTTCTTAGCGGGAACTGAGAAGTCATATTGTCTGCTGACCCGGGCGGGTAGCTCCTACGAACGGACAAACCTGTAGCCCGTGCCGTGTACGGTCCTGAAATAGAATGGCTGTGACGGATCTTTCTCCAGTTTTTGCCGAAGTCGCAGAATGTGGTTGTCCACGGTGCGCGTGGACGGGTAATTTTTGTATCCCCACACTTCGTTCAGCAATTCTTCGCGGGAGATCACGCGGTCAGGGTTCTGGATAAAAAATTTCAGGACCTTGAACTCCTGTGCGGTAAGCGCAACCGGCTGGTCCGCCTGCGTGACTTCCATCTTCGCGAAGTTTACCGCGATGTTATCGAATACATACATCTCGGGGGTCGAGGAGGTCCGGCTGGCGCGGCGAATGGACGCCTTGACCCGTGCCAGCAGCTCTCGAGGGCTGAACGGCTTGGTAACGTAATCGTCCGCGCCGATCTCAAGCAGCAGAACTTTATCGACAACATCCGTGGAAGCGCTCAGGACAACGACAGGAAGGGAAGGAATCCGGCTTTTGAGTTCGCGGCAAACGTCTTGCCCCTGCATTCCCGGCAGTCGCAGATCGAGAACCACGGCCGAGGGCATTGCGGCGCCCACTGATTCAAGGCCTGCAACGCCGCTTGGCGCAACCTCTACGCCATAACCGCTGGAAGTAAAAAGCCGCGTCAGGGCTTTTTGGACCGCGCGATCGTCTTCGACAACAAGAATTTTTTCCATTGCGTCCTGGCCCAATTTCCTAAGTCACGCCCCAACTGCAAGTTTTGGCCGTTCCTGCAGGAATCGTGAGACCTGCACGCAGGACGCGAAGTGGAGAGATTATAGCGGTGTTTCGGTCGGGGAGCAATTAATAAGATTATATCGAAAAAGTCAACTTGCCGTTACAAAGTCTTGACAATTCTTTAACCATAGGGCATTATGTCAGGCAATTCAGTTTACGCTTGTCAGTTTTCTTTCGTGATCCGAACGTCTGCCGAGTGTCCGCTTGGCAGACGTTTTTATTTAATCCAGGATTAAATTCTCCACATTTCTGCAGGAACTGGCTCCTGGCCGACATGACTCTGACAGCAGGCGACGGAACAAAGCGTGCCTGGAGGAAACTCTCGAAGAAACCTGTCGGATCGCGTTGTAACTGCTCTCAAAGCAAAGTCGGCCGGAACCGCGCGTCAAACAAAACTAGGACTGGCAAACAAGCAAAAACAGACTCATTCAATCCAGCCTGTCCAACAAAAGAATTATGCCGCAGCCAAGGTGTGCCAGTTGTCATGAAACTGTCAAAAAATTGAAATAATTCAATCTACCCGTTTTGGGTTTAGCAGGGTGTTTTCAGGACTGTTGCAATCGGTTTTGGGCTTTACACTGGTTCCGACCGACATGGTTCTGAACAGCAGGCGACGGAACAAAGCGTGCCTGGAGGAAACTCTCGAAGAAACCTGTCGGACCGCGTTGTAACTGCTCTCAAAGCAAAGCCGGCCGGAACCGGACGTTAAAACCGACAGGTCTGACAACAAGCAAACCGAACTCGTTCAATCCAGCCTGTCAATAAAAAGTATTATGTCCAGCCAGGAGCTGCAATTTGTCATAGGAATGTCATGAGATTGTAATATTCAGTCCTGACGTTGTTTGGGTACAAGGTGCTTTCAGGATTGTTGCAGCCGGTTTTGGGATTTCCAGCTCATGCCCCAGGAGTAGAAGCTTACAAAAATAAGTACGTCCAGAAAAGGCCCAAACGCAAAATAGAGAATGGGCATGAACAGGATGGACTTTTGCAGGATATAGACATGGAGCATGTATTGCAGCGGGATAAACAGCGTAAGATATGCGGCCACCAGCAGCGTCAGCCAGATCTTTTTCAACAGGCTGAAGTCGAATAAATAAAAGGTAAGGCAGAGAATCGCGGGTATCAGGCTAATCAGCACGATGCCAAAGTAGAGCATGCCCACCGTGTAGCTGGGCAGAT
>Ga0070730_10001442_pt1 | contig 22984 bp, 21 predicted proteins | sample Coa_R1_3_FD_66447 | JGI IMG/M metagenome (GOLD analysis project Ga0070730, IMG submission 66447) | Surface soil microbial communities from Centralia Pennsylvania, which are recovering from an underground coalmine fire - Coalmine... | ecosystem: Environmental > Terrestrial > Soil > Unclassified ... | reverse complement strand
CACCATGAGGACCGGCGCCTTCACCTCACGCCAGCATGCCTCCGCATCCTCGCGCGCGTACCGGACCGGGTTCACCCAGCGATGGCGGGCATCGCCCAACAGCCGCACCCGCGCGCCATCCGGTGCGCCGGCCGCCGGTTCGCTCCATGCCCGGGCCACGAAGTCCGCCTGGGCTTCCGTGAAACGCGGATAGCGGAAGCGAATCACGCCGGCCAACTGTTCGAGCGATTCGTAGTCCTTCAACGCAGGTTTGGATTTCACCTGATCCAGCCATTTGCGCAGCCGGCCCGGCGCATCGCGCGCTGACGATCGGGGCAGCCCGAACCCCTCGAGGTTCGCCACGCAGCGCACTCGAGCAGGCCGCAGGCCCGCGTACAGGTTCGCGATGTTGCCCCCCATGCTATGTCCAACGAGGCGCACCGGTTGATCGGGCGACAGAATGTCGAGCAGCGCGTCGAGATCCGCAAAATAATCGGGGAACCAGTAGCCTTCCTGCGGCCACTCGCTGCGGCCGAATCCGCGCCAGTCGGGCGCCACCATCGCTAGATCGCCTTTGAGCGCGTCGACCATGAATTGAAACGTGTCGCCGGTATCCCCCCAACCGTGGAGGAGAAGCACCGGCGATTCCGATGGGGAGGGCGGCGGTCCCCAGCGAGTCAGATGGATGTCCAGTCCGCGTATTCGCACTGTGTCGTGCCGCGGCGTCCGCCGCACCGGGTACGCAGTCACCCCTTCCCATCCAAGAACAGCCTGTACGCCGTGTTTTCGGTCTCTTCGGTATAGGCGTATTGCAGCGCGTTGAGGTGCAGCGTGAAATCTTCGAGCGTTCCCGCCGGCACTTGTATTCCGGCAAGGACGCGTCCGTAGTCCGAGCCATGGTTGCGGTAGTGGAAAAGACTGATGTTCCAGCCGCTGCCGATCGCCTGGAGAAATTTCAACAGCGCGCCGGGCCGCTCGGGAAATTCGAAGCGATAAAGGCGCTCGTCGGTGATGCCCCGAGCATGTCCGCCAACCATGTAGCGTACGTGCAGCTTCGCCATTTCATTGTCGGTCATGTCGCGCACCGCGAAACCCGCATCAGCGATGGTCTTGATCAGAGAGTCGCGCTCCGACTTGCCTCCGCCCTGCGCGAGGCCCACGAACACTTGTGCCGCCTCGAGATCGTCGTACCGATAATTGAATTCGGTGACGCTGCGCTTTTCCATCAATTCGCAAAATCGCAAAAACGAACCGGGTTCCTCGGCCATCTCGACCGCCAGCAGCAATTCGCGTTGCGCGCCGATGTCCGCGCGTTCCGCCACATACCGCAACCGGTCGAAGTTCATGTTCGCGCCGCCGTTGACGGCGATCAGCACGCGGTCGCTGCAGTTCTCCCGAGCCGTGTATTTCTTGATGCCGGCGACGCCCAGAGCACCCGCGGGCTCCGCAATCGAGCGGGTGTCCTCGAAAATATCCTGGATCGCCGCGCAAATCTGATCGGTGGTCACCAGAATGACCTCATCGACGTACTGCCGCGCGAGTCTGAACGTCTCCTCGCCCACGCGCCGCACGGCGACGCCGTCCGCGAACGTGCCGACCCGATCGAGCGTCAAGCGCCGGCCTGCCCGCAGCGACTCATACATCCCGGCCGAGTCCTCCGGCTCGACGCCGATGATCTTGATGCGCGGATACAGCGACTTCGCGTACGCGGCGATACCGGCGATCAGGCCGCCGCCGCCCACCGGCACGAAGATCGCGTCGATATCGTCGCCGTGATGCTGGCGCAGGATCTCCATCGCAATGGTGCCCTGCCCCGCGATCACATCGGGATCGTCGAAGGGATGAACGAACACCAGCGAGCGCTCGCGGGCGAGCACCAGGGCGTGTTCATTCGCCTCGTCGTAATCGTCTCCGTGCAGCACGATTTCCGCATCCAGATCGGCAACGGCTCGGACCTTGATTTCGGGGGTGGTCAGCGGCATGACGATCAGCGCGGGGATTTTGCGGGTGCGCGCAGCGAGCGCGACCCCTTGAGCGTGGTTGCCCGCGGACGCGCAGATGACGCCCCGTTGCGCCGTGATCGGCGACAGCTCCGCGATCTTGTTGTAGGCACCGCGAATTTTGAACGAAAACACCGGTTGGAGGTCTTCTCGTTTGAACAAGACGCGATTGTTCAAACGCCGCGACAGGCGCGGCGCGGCATCCAATGGCGTCTCGATGGCGACGTCGTATACCTTGGCTTTGAGGATTCGTTCTACGTAGTTTTCTTGCATGGCGGACTTTTGTTGGGCTCCCTACCTTAGCTCAAGCGGAACCGCGGCGGTATGGCGATTCGGTTACTGTGAGATGCTTGGCAACCCATCAGCCGGAGTCCGGGGACTCATCCATATTCTAGTAACATACGGGCCATGCAACTCTTCAAGTGGTTGATCCTGGCGTGTTTGGTCGTCTCGCCCGCGGCTCGTTCGCTGCCCGGGAACGTGGCGATGACCGACAACGTCAAGGCGCGGCTGGTGAGCGAGACCGGCGCAATCGGGCCGGGCCAGTCGATTTGGGTCGCCCTCGAACTCCATATTCGGGACGGCTGGCATACCTATTGGCGCAATCCTGGGGATTCGGGGCAGGCCACGACGCTGGCCTGGACCCTGCCGCCGGGGTTCACGGCCGGGGACATCGTGTGGACGACGCCCCACCGGTTCGATCTGCCGCCGCTGGTGAACTACGGCTATGCGGGGCATGCCGTGCATCTGGTCAAAATCACCGCGCCTCGCGACCTTGAGAGCGGTTCCACGGCGCTCCTGCAGGCAAAGGCCGCTTGGTTGGTGTGTTCGGACGTGTGCATTCCGGAGGGCGCCCAGCTGCAACTACGGTTGCCGACGTCCGCAAGCGCGGGCGCGGTCGATCCCAAAGATGCCGGCCTCTTCACGGAGGCGCGAGGTGACCTGCCGAATCCGCAACCCGCGGCGATCGGAGCGCGAATCCAGGATGGCAAGCTTACGCTGACGCTCGCAACGGGGTGGGGCGCGACACTGTCCCGGATCACGTCGCTGGCCTTTTTTCCCTACGACGAAAACAGCATCGAATACGGCGCTCCCCAGACGATGACCCGCTCGAAAGACGCCGTGGAGCTCTCGATGAAGACGGGTGACCGGCCAACGGCCACCGGAACCGTTCGCGGCGTGCTGCTCGCCACCGAAGAGAGCGGCGGCGGGCCGGCGGTCGTACCCATCGAGATCGCCGCTGCTTTCGGCGGCGCAGGCGGCTCGCCCGCCGCAACCGGCCGGAGCGCACGGCCGGCCATCGCGGCGCTGCCGTCGCTCGTCTTGCTGGCCGTCCTTGGGGGATTGATTCTCAATCTGATGCCGTGCGTGTTTCCCGTGCTGTCGATCAAGGCCATTGGTTTGGTCGAGCAGGCGAAAAAGCACCCCGCTGCGGTTCGAGCCAAGGGCTTGGTGTTCGCAGCCGGGGTGGTCAGCTCGATGCTGACGCTGGCCGTCGTGCTGCTGGCGCTGCGGGCGGGCGGCGAGGAGATCGGCTGGGGCTTTCAGCTTCAGTCGCCGCTGTTCGTGACCCTCATGGTCTATCTGCTCCTGGCCGTGGGCTTGAATCTCTCGGGGGTATTCGAAGTCGGCGGCGGGCTCGCCGGGGTCGGGGATGGGCTTACTCGAGGCGAAGGCCATCGCGCGGCGTTCTTCACCGGCGTTCTGACCACGCTGGTCGCGACGCCTTGTACGGCGCCGTTCATGGCGGCTGCCGTCGGCGCGGCCTTGACGCAGTCTCCGCTGTTTGCGCTGGTCATCTTTGCGGGCTTGGGCCTGGGTCTGTCGCTGCCCTACCTGCTGTTGTCCTTCGCTCCGTGGACGCGGCGAGCGCTTCCCAAACCCGGCGCCTGGATGGATACGCTGAAGCAGATCTTTGCGTTTCCCATGTATGCATCGGCCGCGTGGCTGCTCTGGGTTCTGGCGCAGCAGACCTCGGCCCTGGGGTTGGGGGCTGCGTTGGCGGGCGTCATCCTCGTCTCGTTTTCAGGATGGGCTTACCAAAAATCGAAGACCAGCGGCCGGTCATTGCGCCTCACGGCTCTGGCGACGGCGCTCGCCGCGTTCGTGCTCGCCGTCTTGCTGCCGCTGCATTTCGATGACGCCGCTGCCGCATCGACCGCAAGGACCGCCGCGGGGGGTTCGGATGCGGGCGGCTGGCAACCCTACGATGCGGCGCGTGCGGCGGAAATCACGGCGGCGGGCCGGCCATTGCTCATCAACTTCACTGCGAGCTGGTGCCTGACCTGCCTCGTCAACGAACGCAATGCGTTTTCGGATCAAACGGTACGGGCCGTTTTTCGCGACAAGGGCGTGACGTTGATGAAGGGCGACTGGACCAATCGCGATCCGGCGATCACCAAGGCCCTCTCGGCTTTCGGGCGCGCCGGCGTACCGCTCTATCTCGTTTATAACGCCACGCCCGGATCGTCGGAACCGCTGGTGCTGCCGCAGCTCCTCACGCCGGCCATCGTGCGCGCTGCCTTCGTGGATTCCTCCAAACGCGATGAGTGAATCGTGAATAAACCCGCTTCGAGCATGCTTCCGACGATCACTTCCAGCATCCCGGTCATCGATTTTCGTCGTCAGAGCATGCTGCTGGAATGGAACTCTGCGAATGGCACCTGGACCGCCTTTGACGACCCGCCCGCGCTCGTGCATGGCATCGCGTTGATCCGCGCAAGCAATCCGAACATTTGCCTCTTCGGCCGGTATGGGCAGCTGCATCTTCAGGTCGGCCCCGAGCAATATTCGCTCGCGCCGGACACCCCGCGCCTCGCGTGGAGCCGCGGCCCGGCGACCATCGGACTTCGTAGACGCTTCTCCGTGGTTTCGATCGACGGTGCCACGCTGCTCAGCCATGCCTATTGGAACGGCCAGGGAGATGAATTCTTTTCCTGGCTGGTGGCGCGCGCCGCCGATCTCAAATGGCGCACGGAGACCGCGCGTCAATGGTCGGAGGGGGTGAAGCCCGTCGTGCTGCGCTCGCGCTGATGCTGATGAGCGGGCTACCGGCGCGAGCCGACGCCGGCGGACGCGGGCAGCCGGTCCGGCAATAGCGCATTCACTTCGGCCTCGGCAAGTTCCCGCCACTCCCCCGGAGCCAGGGCGCCGAGATCGATATTGATGATTCGAACACGCCGCAGGTGTTGGACCCTGTAACCCAGCGCCGAGCACATGCGCCGAATCTGGCGGTTGAGTCCCTGCGTCAAAATCATGCGAAACGTCCTCTCGTTGATGCGGGACACTTTGCACGGCTTGGTGATTTCTCCCATGATCTTGACGCCGTCGGCCATCATCTTGAGGGCCAGGTCGGTGACCGCCCGTTCAACCGTCACCACGTATTCCTTCTCGTGGTTGTTTTCCGAGCGCAGAATTTCGTTGACGATGTCGCCGTCGTTCGTCAATAGAATCAACCCCTCCGATTCCTTGTCCAGCCGGCCGATGGGGAAGATGCGTTCCCGGTGGCCGACGAGGTCAATGACGTTGCCCTCGACGTCGGGTTCCGTGGTGCAAGTGATACCCACCGGCTTGTTGAGGGCGATATAAATTGGTTTCTTGCGCAGCCCGAGGAGCCGTCCGTCGACGCGGACCTCATCGCCTTCGCCGACCTGCGTGCCCAATACGGCCGGCGACCCGTTGCACGTCACGCGCCCGGCCTCGATCAGCTTGTCGGCCTGGCGACGCGAGCAGACGCCGGTCTCGCTGATGTACTTGTTGAGCCTCACGAGAATCGGGTCCCTAAGCTTTGAGGAAGGCGCCGATTTGCTTCGCCAACGTCTTGGGAGCGGCGTCGAACATGTCCGCATCGTACTCGGCCAAATCGATGAATTTTGCCTGCGGCAGGATGGCCTTGGCCCACTGCGAATCATCGCCCACCCCCACCTTGATGCGCAGGACCAAACTTTCTTTCTTGATGACCGGCAGCCCATCGATGGGTGGCGCGGCGGCCAGCACCAAACGGCGGACCAATTCCGATCGCGAGGCGGCAAGCTCGAGAGCGACTCCCGCACCGAAGCGAAATCCCAGCACGTCGATCTGACGCAGCCGCAGATCCGCGGCCAGATCGGCGATCGCGCCGGCGGCATCCTTGAAACTCATCGACGGCGCTGCGTCCGACTCGCCGCAGCCCGGAAAATCGGGAGCGTACACGGAGCGAACGTCGGCGATCTCCGGCAAAAAATGACGAAACGTGCGGCTCGACAGCTCACTCGGGTGGAGACAGAACAGCGTCACACCCTCGTCGAAGCCGCCCGTCGCGGGAAACGCCGTGCGCACGTGTAATTGCCCGAATCTACAATCAAAGTAGGCTCTTCGGGTGCGCACGGTGGTGGGTATCGTGAATTTGGGTTGCTTAGCCATGTGTGCGCGGCCTCCCGCTCGAATTGCGACTTGTCTCGGGTGCAAAGGATACGCGAGTCGCGACATGCGGGCCGCCGCCATCCGCTGCGACGCCGCGCCGCCAACGACTGTTGCGTTTCTACTACATTAATTTTTGCATTTCTTCACAATAAAGCTAGCTTCGTGGCCCGCCCGAGGCTACAGTGTTGCCCGAACGCAATAGGACTTAAGGGAAGTAAAGAAAGACCGATCACGCCTCGCACCACTATAAGGCGCCAAGGCAGGCATGGGGACTTGAAAGCCGGGCTTCGCCCGGCTTTTTCTTGTGCGCGGGCGCGTTGCAAGGACGCTGATCACGTCCTATTGCGCCCTGTCATTGCGTTGCCCGCTGTCACCTTCTTGCCCTCTCCCGCTGTTTTGGACCTGCTCACCGCCTTGCACCCGCTCCCACACCCGGGACATCGTGAAACCTGCGCCACGGGAACTCTTGAAGCCCACGACCTCGATGAGCCGCTGCCCATCCTCCGATACGCTATAGCGTTCCTCGAAGGGCGGATGGTCGTCGTCGGGGGCGCCGGATTGCACCACCAGGGTCTTGCCGTCCCAGCCGCATATCCCCGGAGGCCCGCCGTCGCGATCACGCAGCCGCATATCCCGGTCTCGCTGCGCCCCATCGTTCTCCGACGGCTGTCGATGCCGGTGAATATTGCCTTCGGCAACCGGTTGGAATACCCGGCTATCGCCCGCCGAAGTGACCGCAACGACTCCGGCCACTTGCTTGATCTCGAGTTCCTTGCCGGGCCACCGCAACGCTTCGCTCAGCGCGCCCACCACCGGGAGAGGCGGTGGGCCGACCCCCGCGGCACCATAGCCGCCGTCGCCGCTCCCGCGGCCGCCCGCGCCACCGCCCCGGCCGCCCTGACCTTGGCGGCCTCCCGACGAGCCGCCAGCGCCTGACCTGGCCTCCGCCATCTGGCTCTGGACGATGCGCATCGGATCATCGCTATCCGCCTCATTGAGCCGCCAGCGTCCGGTGAAATCCACGCCGGACGGCGGTGTCAGCGCCAATTTCTCGCTCGCACACCCGCACAGACCCAACAGCGCCGCCAGCAACGCAACTCGCATGAAGAACCTCTGTGAGAGAAGCCGTCAAGCCACGCCGCGCCCGCGTCTCGAGCGCGCCCCGGTGGTCAGGTTGGGAAGCTTATATTGAACGCTCGAATCAGGCCAAGACGCCTGTTTCTCGCGAAATCCAGATACGGCCTTCGAAGGGCCGAAAACACACGCGGACCGGGTCGGCTCGGCGCGTCATTTGCGTGCCGCAGCTGATTTTGCCGTCCGCCAGATCGGCGCGCAGCAGGTCGACGAGCGTGGCGCTCGGCTCGCGCGCATCCGTGGGCGGCATCGCATGGGCCACGATGCGCGCCTGGATGTTGTCGTTCCGGGTCGAGTTTCCGACGACCGCGCGCTTGAACCGGTCCAGCACCACCAGCACGGAGCTCAGCGTATTGTCCGTGACATCGCTCGGCAGACCGGTGCCCGCGACGAAGCGCAAATGCAGCAGTCCGCCGACGCCGCGCGCTTCGTCATGCAGGCACAATGCCAGGGCGCCCTCCAGATCGGCGATCATCAATACTGGCTCGGGCGAGACCTGATAAGTGTCCGGCGCCACCACCACTTCCGGGAAATCTTTTGCCAACAATTTCGGGCCCTTGATCGTTTTTCCGATGCTGCGCCGGCTGCCCATTCCCGGCTGCCGAGCAAATCACGGTTTCGCGGGAAAGCCCGTCAATCGCCGCGTGCGCCGGTCATGGGGCGCACCGGAACCCTGCCGGGCGTCGCGCGCCCTATCGTTCATGGTTATCAGTTCATGCCCGCTGGTTATTACCAAGGCCGTTGCGCAGCGCTTATGATGAAGCCTATGTATCGATACGACGCGATGGACAAAACGCTGGTCAACGAGCGCGTAGCCCAGTTTCGGGACCAGACGCGGCGCTTTCTCGGCGGCGAATTGAGTGACGATGAATTCCGGCATTTGCGGCTGCGCAATGGCCTGTACATTCAGCGGCACGCACCGATGCTGCGCGTCGCCATTCCGTACGGCCTGCTGGCATCCGGACAGCTTCGCGCATTGGCCCGCATCGCGAGGCGCTACGACCGCGGATACGGACACTTCACCACCCGCCAGAACATTCAATACAACTGGCCGAAGCTCGAGGAAGTGCCCGATATCTTGGCCGAACTCGCGGCCGTCGAGATGCATTCCATCCAAACCAGCGGCAACTGCATTCGCAATACCACCTCGGACCACCTGGCGGGAGTGACGCCGGACGAACTCGAGGACCCGCGGCCCTGGTGCGAAATCATCCGCCAATGGTCCACGTTCCATCCAGAATTCACCTACCTTCCGCGCAAGTTCAAGATTGCGGTAACGGGAGCGCCGCAGGATCGGGCCGCTTCACTGGTCCATGATGTCGGCGTGCACATCGTGCGCAGTGCCGAAGGAGAGCTTGGATTCGAGATCCTCGCGGGCGGCGGCCTTGGCCGCACGCCCATCATCGGTCAAGTGGTGCGCGAGTTTCTGCCGCGTGAGCATTTATTGTCCTATCTGGAAGCGGTCTTGCGCGTCTACAACCTCGAGGGTCGGCGCGACAACATTCACAAGGCGCGCATCAAGATACTCGTCAAGTCCTTGGGCATAGAGGAATTCAGACGGCGGGTCGAAGCCGAATGGGAATCGATCCGCGGCGGAGCTTTGAGAGTGGACGAGGCCGAGGTTGCCCGCATGCGCAGCTTCTTCAATCCGCCTGCGTACCGAAAGCTCGCGAACACCGACCCCGCGGCCGGCAAGGACGCGGCGTTTCGCGCCTGGTACCGCTATAACACCGCGGAGCACAAGGTGCCCGGCTATCGGGCCGTATATGTCTCGCTGAAGAAGCCGGACGTTGCGCCCGGTGACGTGACCGATGCACAGATGGAGCTGATCGCAGACCTGTCCGACCGGTACAGTTTCGGCGAGGTGCGGGTCACCCACACGCAGAATCTGCTGCTCGCCGACGTGGAGCAGGAGAAGGCCTTGGAGGTGTGGCAAGCGCTCGACCGTGCGGGCCTTGCGACTCCCAACATCGGCACTCTCACCGACATGATCTGCTGCCCCGGACTCGATTTTTGCAGCCTCGCGAACGCCGGCTCGATCGACGTCGCCAAGCTCATCAACGAGCGCTTCGACGATTACGATTATGTGTACGACCTGGGCGAACTGGACTTGAAAATGTCCGGGTGCATGAACGCGTGCGGCCATCATCATGTGGGCAACATCGGCATTCTCGGCGTGGATAAGGGCGGCGAAGAGTGGTATCAGATCACCATCGGCGGCGCCGCCGGGGCCGATGCGTCGTTAGGCTCGGTCATCGGGCCGTCGGTGGCGAAGGCCGACGTGGCGGAAACGATCGCGCGGCTGCTGGACGTGTACGTCGAGCAGCGTCGACCGGAGGAACGATTTCTCGACACGGTACGCCGCCTCGGCGTGAGGCCCTTCAAGGAGCGAGTGTATGCCGCGCCGCTTGCTGCGTGACGGCCGGATCGCGGTCGACGAATGGACGTATCTCACCGAGGCCGGTGACGCCGTCGCTCCCGGATCCGCGGATTCGCCGGATGCCGTCATTCTGACTTTCGATCAGTGGCAGTCCGACGATCGAAGATGGCGCGCCGCACCGCAACGGCTCGGCGTGATTTTGTCCCCGTTCAACAAAGTCGAGCAGCTGGCGCCCGACCTTTCGCGTTTCGATCTGGTCGGCGCTGAATTCGCGGGGCCAAGCGAAGGGCGCGGCTACACTCAAGGCCGGTTGCTCCGGGAACGGTACGGATGGCGCGGTGAGTTGCGCGCCACCGGCTACGTTCGCCGCGACCAGGTGTTCTTCCTGGCCCGCTGCGGCTTTAACTGCATCGAGCTGCCCGAGGCCGATCTTGGCGCCGCGGCCGCTGCGTTCTCGACCTTTACCGCGAGGTACCAGCCCTCCAACGACTTGGGGCTCGGGCGGAAGCTGCAGCACCGCTGACCTCACCGCGGTGGCGGGGATCGATCTGGCGCCGGCGGCTGCATGACGGCAGAGGAACCCGCGCCGAGTGGATCGACGAACCTGAACTCACGGGTTGTCTTTGAGCGGAATCTTGAGGTCGGTCAACATACGATCCACGTCTTCCTGGGTCTCCATCTTTTCGACCTCGCGGACGAGCTTGCGCGGCAGATGAGGCGCCAATAGGTCGATGAAGTCATACATGTACGCCCGGAGCAGCGCGCTGCGCCGGAAGCCGATCCAGGTGGTATGTCCCTCGAACAAGTGCGCGGCATCGAGCACCACCAAGTCCGCATCGGCTATGGGATCGATGGCGAGCCGCGCGAGGATTCCCACTCCCAGGCCCACCCGCACGTAGGTCTTGATCACGTCCGAGTCGCGCGCCGTCAGCGCGACGTCGAGCGACAGTCCCGCCGTCTCGAACAAGGCCGGCAAGGAAGACCGTCCGGAGAAGCTGAATACGTATGTCACGATGGGATACTCGGCCAGCTTCTTGAGCGTCAACTTGCCCGCCGCGGCGAGCGCATGCCCGCGCGGCACGACCACCGCCCGATGCCATCGATAAACGGGCAGGCGCACCAGGTGCGGAAAGAGTTCCTCGGAACCCGTTGCGATGGCGAAATCGACCCGGTCGCGGGCCACCATCTCGGCGATCTGCTCGGAGGTGCCCTGATGAAGATGCAGGCGGACCTTGGGATATTTGGCCCGGAAGGCGCGGATTACTTCCGGCAGCACGTAGCGGGCCTGCGTATGCGTGGTCGCGATCGACAGGGTTCCACCGTCGGCCTTGCGCAAGTCGGCCGAGGTGCGGCGTATGTTCTGCATTTCTCGCAAGATACTGGCGGCGCGCGAGATGATCTCCTCGCCGGCCGCGGTGGTGCGCGTGAGCGCGCGCCCCTCGCGCTCGAACAATTGGAAGCCGAGTTCCTCCTCGAGCAATTTGAGCTGACGGCTGACGCCGGGCTGCGAGGTATGCAACTGACGGGCCGCGGCGGTGATGTTCAAGCCGTTCTCGTGGACCGCGACGAGGTATCGCAATTGTTGGAATTTCATCCGGCTGTCGTCTGGGACGGGCGTGGTTGTCGCGGCATCGCCATAGGATATAAGGTTAATGAAGGCTGTGCAGGCCGCAGCGGTCACCAGCACCAAAGCGCATGAGGTCATAAGCGATAGTTCGTTCGCTTCACGACGCCGTCTTCCTATACTTTCCAGCCTGATGAGTCCATTAGAGTCCGAGCTGCCCAAGGTCCTGCGAGAACGCGCCGAACAGAGCATCAGGCGACTTCGCGCCGCTGTTTCGGAGTACAAAAATGTGTGCTACGCCAATAGCTTGGGCTCGGAGTCGATGGTCCTCACGGATTTGATCTGGGGGGCTGTCCCGGAAATCGAAATCTTCACCATCGACACCGGGCGGCTCTACCCCGAGACCTATGATCTGATCGAACGCGTGCAGCGCCGCTACGGCAAGGCGCTGCGCATCTACTACCCCGATGCGGCCGAAGTGGAACAGTGGGTCGGTGAAAACGGCATCAACGGGTTTCGCGACGGGCTGGAACAGCGGCGCGGCTGCTGTGCCATGCGCAAGGTAGGTCCCTTCCGGCGCGCGGTGTCGGGCCACGGTGCATGGGTCACCGGCATACGGCGCGGCCAGTCCGCCAGCCGGGCGCTCGCCTCCCCCGTGGAATGGGACAGCGAGTACGGGCTGCACAAGGTGAGCCCGCTGCTCGACTGGTCGGAAACGGAGATCTGGGACTACATCCGCAAGAAGCGCCTGCCGTACAACAGCTTGCATGACAGCGGCTTTCCGAGCATCGGCTGTGCGCCGTGCACCCGCGCGGTACTGCCCGGTGAGGATGAACGCTCCGGACGGTGGTGGTGGGAACGCGCCGATTCCCGTGAGTGCGGACTGCACCCGCGCCGCATTATCCCCGCGGCGGCCGTGCTCGGCGACAGCTCGGGGCGCTGATCCCAAGCGCCGGGCGCCGCTCTTGAATGGCTGGTCGGCGCTGCACGGCTAGCTGCATCCACCCGGCAGCTGTGCGAGGATGGTGACCGTGAATTACTTTCCGGTTTTCTTCGATCTCAACGGCCTGCGCGTCCTGGTCGTCGGCGGCGGCGAAGTGGCGTTGCGCAAGGTCTCGCTGCTCGAGCGCACCGGCGCGGACATCACCGTGGTGGCGCCGCGGATCGTCCCTGAGCTCGGCGAGCGCGGCGCGGCGGGAGCGATCCAACTCGTGTCGCGGGAATTCGTTCCCGAGGACTTGAACGGGGCGCGCCTGGTCATCGTGGCCACTTCGCGCCGCGCGGTCAACCGCTTCATTGCCAAGCTCTGCGACGCGCGCGCCATTCCCGTGAACGTGGTCGATGATCGGGCGTCCTCGCGCTTCATCGTTCCCGCCATCGTCGATCGTGATCCGATCATCGTCGCGGTTTCCACCGGCGGGACATCGCCGGTCCTCGCACGCCGCCTGCGCGAGCGGCTCGAAGCGTCTCTGCCGAAGCGTCTGGGCGATCTGGCGGTGTGGTTGCGGGGGCTGCGGAAAACCAGCCGGGATCGGCTGCGGGACACGGACGAGCGGCGGCGCTTCTTCGAAGCCGTGGTCGACGGTCCGGCGGCGCGCCGCTTCATCGATGGCGATCCTCACGGCGCTCTGCAAATTGCGCAACGATTGCTGGCAACGACATCCACCGCGCCCCGCGCCGCGGGCGAGGTCGCGTTGGTGGGCGCCGGTCCCGGCGACCCCGAGCTCTTGACCCTGAAGGCGCTGCGCGTACTGCAGGACGCGGACGTCATTTTTTATGACCGCTTGGTGTCGAACGCCATTTTGGACCTTGCGCGGCGCGATGCTGCGAAGATTTGCGTGGGGAAGGCCGCCGGCGGAGCCAACATCACACAGGCGGAGATCAACGACTTGCTCATCAAGCACGCCGCAATGGGCCGGCGCGTGGTGCGCCTGAAAGGCGGCGATCCCTTTGTTTTCGGACGCGGCGGCGAGGAGCTTACGGCGCTGGCGCGCGCCCGGATCAGCTTTTCGGTGGTGCCCGGCGTCACATCGGCGCTGGGCGCCGCGGCCTATGCGGGGATCCCTCTGACGCACCGTGACCATGCCCACAGCGTGACTTTCGTGACCGGCCACGCGGACAAGGACGGCCCCGAGCCCGACTGGCGGGCGCTCGCCAGCCCTAAGGCCACCGCCGTGTTCTACATGGGTTTGGCGCGCCTCGCGCACATCGTCGCCCGCCTGCTCGAGCACGGCGCGGCCGGAGCGCGGCCCGCCGCAGTCATCGCCCACGCGACGCTGCCGAGTCAGAAGGTTGTGTCGGCCACGCTTGCAACCATCGACGGCGCGGTGTCGGCCGCGGCACTGGAATCGCCCGCACTGCTCGTGGTCGGCGAGGTCGTCGCCTTGAGTGCAACTCTCGGGTGGTTCAATGCCGTGACCGACGCCGACATGTCCCGGTCGGCCTGAAGCTTGGGATCCTCCGAGGCTGTCTGAGCCCGGCAGCCGCGGAGTTCAATCAGGCTCCCAACCCCAGGGATTCCCCGCAGCGGAATTCAACCGGGCACCCGCCCTGGCTTCGCGGATCGGCTAGCCCGCTATCGCATCCGCGAAGCCTTTTTCTCGAATCCAGTCCTTGTTGAACAGACGCGATTGATACTTGGCGCCGCCGTCGCACAGGATGGTGACGATGGTATGTCCCCGGCCCAATTGCTTTGCCAGCGTGAAGGCCGCGGCGACATTGATCCCCGAGGTGCTTCCGAGGAGCAAGCCCTCTTCGCGCAGCAAACGGTACACGAAGCGCATGGTCTGCGCATCCGAGACGCGAAGCGCGTCATCCACGGGAGTCCCCTCGAGATTCGCGGTGACGCGGCCGGTGCCGATCCCTTCGGTGATCGAGGATCCGCCGTCGGACTTCAATTCTCCGTCTTTGAAGTAGTGATACAAGGAGCTGCCCGGCGGATCGACCAGCACGATGCGGATCGCCGCCGATTTCGATTTGAGAAATGCGGCCACGCCGGCCAGCGTCCCGCCCGTACCCGTGGCCGCACAGAACACGTCGACTTTACCGTCCGTGTCGCGCCAGATCTCGGGACCCGTCGACTCGACGTGCGCCGCCTTATTGGCGGTGTTGTCGAACTGATTTGCCCAGATCGCGTTGGGCAATTCTTGCGCCAGGCGGCCGGCCACCTTTTGATACTGATTGGGGTTGCTGTACGGCACCGCCGGGACCTTGCGCAGCTCCGCGCCCAACGCCTCGATGATCTGATATTTCTCCGCGGCCTGGTTATCGGGCATCACGATGACGCATTTGTAGCCGCGGGCATTGCAGACATGGGCAAGACCGATCCCGGTATTGCCCGCGGTTCCCTCGACCACCGTGCCGCCCGCCCGCAGGACGCCCCTCCGCTCCGCGTCGAGCACGATCCATTTCGCCGCACGATCCTTCACAGAACCGCCCGGATTCATGAATTCGGCCTTGCCCAAAATCTCGCACCCGGTCTCGTCGCTCAACGCGCCCAGCCGGATCAGGGGGGTATTGCCGATCGCACCGGTGAAACCATCACTCACGTTCATGCAGAATTTCCTCGCCGTTTCACGGACGCATACGCGCGGTACCATCGCTGCACGCGCGCGAAACCCTCGAACTCGAGGCTCATTCTGACCGTATCCAGTTCGCCGGTCCATTTCACGACGCGCCGCCGCCGTTGCCATCTCGATACTCGCCCGATATTGCACGTGGCGGTTCAGAGTGACGGCTCTATGGCCGCTGAACGCACAGCCATCGGGGCGCGGGTTGCTGGCCCGGTCGGGCTTTTCAAGGAAATCGTATTCGGATGATTTTGATCAGTCGCAAGTCATTGGCAGGGCTCTGCCATGGAGCGGCTTCTGCACTTTGACATATCTCTTGGCATTTTGTGGTAGAGATTGCCCTCACGTGGGCATAGCCTGCCAATGGAGGAGGCCGTAGATCTCCGAAAAATCGTGGTTTTCTGGCGGCGGCCAAGCCCGTTGCTCTGACGGGACCGGGCAGTTGCTTGACAAGCAGATAACATGAGGTGAATATACGTAAAACTGTATATCGGAGAAAGTCGTGGAACAGCTCAAGTACTCGAATGTATTCGACGCCATCACGGATGATCCCGTGGAAGCGGCGGATTTGAAGTTTCGGGCGGACCTTATGCTTCTGCTCCGCGAATACTTCCGCGCCCAGAAAGCGACGCCGGCCGACATTTGCCAGAGACTCGGGGTACCTCAACCGCGCGTGAGCGAACTTCTGAACGGCAAGATCGACAAGTTCTCGGCCGACAAGCTGATCGGCTTCGCGGCCAAACTCGGAATTCGATTCTATCCGAGCGTCGTCAAGGCAAGTCGCGGCAAGCCAATGAAGATCAAGTGCGACGTTTCCATGCTGACGCCGGCCGCCTGATTACTTGCCTCGTTTGGCCTTGGACGCCGGGGCAACCGCTGTTTTGGCGCGCTTGCGTTCCGCATCAACTCGCTGCTTCATCTCCTTGTACCGAGCTTTCGCGGTGTCCATCTCCTTCTGATCGACCCCATTGGTCGTCTTCTCGAACGCATGCAATAGGAAGACAGTGTTCAAGTACTTGCAGCAGTAGACAGCCCGGAAGGCGGGGCTGCCGTTCTCGATCAATTCAATGGCGCCCGGACCCACCGATTCCGACAGCACCTTGTGGGAAGAGAAGGGGTCCTGCCCCTGCTGCACGGCGTTCAAATCCGTGCCGAACTGCTTCTGGATATGCGTAGGGAGAGCGAGGTACGCCCGTTTGGCTGCCGCAGTCACGAACTCGAAATCCTACATCAAGCATCCAAATAGTTGCCGATTCGAGCCATCTTACCGTGCGTCTCGCCCGCGAAGGCGCGGGGCGGTTCGCGGGAACGCCAACATATGGGGTTAAGCAGCCATCCCTGCCTGCCACATGGTGAGTCGCGAACGGACGTGGGACCATTGCACATGCCATTCTCGCCCCTGCTTCATTTGGCATTTGAATCTGGCGGACTGACGGCCGGCGGCTTGCTTTATTGGCGACAATCAAATGCCGCAACGCAGCCAACCGATCGTTGGACGCGAATTGGATTGCTTGCCGGGGCCGCCGTTGGCGCAGGCATCGGTTCGCGAGGCCTGTATATGCTCCAATACTGGAGTGCGCTTACCGGCCAGCCGCTGACTGCCTGGCTTGGTGGGAAGACCATCGTGGGTGGTTTGCTGGGAGCGATTCTAGGCGTTGAGACTGCCAAACGACTTCTTCACTGGCAAGCGTCCACTGGAGACGGCTTTGTCGTGCCCCTGATGGTGGCGATGGTGATCGGCCGCATCGGTTGCCAACTTTCAGGGCTTTCGGACCTCACGTATGGAAACGTGACCACGCTGCCATGGGGATGGGACTATGGCGACGGCCTTGCACGGCATCCCACCGCGCTTTACGAAATTTTCGGAATCGGTGTGCTGGCGCGTTTCGTCATGCGTGAGAGCTTTACGACGCAACCGGGTGATCGATTCCGAGCGTTCGTCGTCGGGTATCTGCTGCTCCGCATCGGTCTCGATTTCTTGAAGCCGCCGTTCGGTCCCGCGAGTGCCGGCGCGTTGGCCCCGGAGCGATGGGGGGCCCTGTCGGTCATTCAATGGGCGTGCGTTGCCGGCGTGGCATACTACGGTCGGGACATTTTCCGCTGGGTCACGCAAGGACGGTCACCAGTTGCCTAAAATTCGGCCTTATCTATTCTACGATACGACCGTATCCCTGTGCACCGAATGCCTCCGGCGTGTCGAGGCAAAGCACGTAATTCAACAGAACCAAGTCTGGATGTACAAGTGGTGCCCCGCTCACGGCCAGAGCAAGGTGCTCGTCGCATCGGACGCTGCATATTGGCGCAAGGGCCGAGAGGTCTATATCAAGCCACCCGAGATGCCGCTGCGATTCAATACCCCCATGGAATACGGCTGTCCCTACGATTGCGGGTTGTGCCCGGATCATATGCAGCACTCGTGCCTGTCGATCATTGAAATCACCGATCACTGTAACTTGAGTTGCCCGGTGTGCTACGCCGATAGCGGCCCCCACCGGCCGGGATTCCGGGACCTCGTCACGGTGGAGTTGATGCTCGATGCGGTCGTGTCCAACGAGGGCGAGCCCGACGTCGTGCAATTGTCGGGGGGCGAACCGACGCTGCATCCGGAGTTTTTCGCAATCCTGGATGCCGCGCGGCGGCGACCGATCAAGCATCTCATGCTGAACACCAACGGCATACGAATCGCCAACGAACCAGGATTTGCCGAACGGCTTCGCGATTACGCGCCTGGGTTCGAGGTGTATCTTCAGTGGGACTCCCTGCAGCCGTCCGCGCTTAAGGCCCTCCGAGGCGTGGACTTAAGTTCTGTCCGTCGCCGCGCGTTGGAAAATCTGAATCGCGTAGGCCTGTCCACCACGCTCGTGATGACCGTAGCCCGCGGGGTCAACGACGGCGAAATTGGCTCCGTCATCGAATATGCGACCCGCCAATCTTCCGTGCGGGGCGTCACCCTACAACCGGTGCAACACGCCGGGAGAACCCGGGACTACGATCCGACTACCCAGCGCCTGACGCTTACCGAAGTGCGGCAAATGATTCTGGACCAGACGACACTGTTCGCGCCGGCCGACATCATTCCCGTGCCGTGCAATCCGGACGCCTTGGCGATGGCCTACGCGCTCAAAGACGGTCAGAACATTCGTCCGCTTACCCATATGATCCCGCCAGAGGTCCTGTTGGCTGGTGATCGCAATACCATCGTGTTCGAACGAGATCCGGCGCTCAAGGCACAAGTGTTCAAGCTGTTTGCGACTAACCATGGCCCCGAAGGCCAGGCGCGCGAGCTGCGGGATTTGTTGTGTTGCCTCCCGACCATACGCGGCGAATCCATCGGTTACGACAACGTGTTTCGCGTGTTGATTATGCAGTTCATTGATGCTTGGAATTTTGATGTCCGCGTCATGAAGAAGTCCTGCGTGCACATTGCCCAGCCCGATGGTCGCTTGATTCCCTTTGAGGCATTCAACTTGCTATATCGGGACGGTCGGGCGGCCAAGCTTGCGGAGCTTCGCCGCGAGGTTCTAGCGCCGTTTCGCTCGCCGGGGACGACGCCGACAATGATGGACGCCGAGCCAATATGAAAATCGCCTCAATCGTCCTTGCGCTGTTGGCGGGACTCGCAAGTCTATTTGTGAGCGTGTGCGGCGGCGGCTTCTTTGTCACCATAGGGGCGGACGCAATTCGCTCGATGTTGCACCCGACGGGCACTCAGACCGCTTTGGCCGTCCTGCCCATCTTGATGTTTGCGGCTGCTTGTGCGGCGGGTGGCGCGTGGGCTTTTTGGCGGTGCGCCAAGTTCATTCGCCGAGAGGGGTTCGGCCGGGGTTGAGCATTAGCTGTATATCGGCGGCCAGTCCCTAAAACGCCTCCCAGGCCGCGAACGACCCGCCAACATGGCACTCCAGCAAACCCGGCTCCGTCGGGCGCGCCGAAGCAGAGCTGACGGCTCCCGGGTCAGTGGGCCGCCGGTGACCCTCTCGCCCACTCGGAATTTTCAAGAAATCGCATTTTGGACAGTTTCGATCAGCCGCAAGTCGTTGGCGGGACACGGAAGATGGGCAGTTGCGTAGTAACACCCTGTCTTCAAAAGAATCCCCGGACTTGCCGGGGAATTCGAGGGGAACAGGTGCCGGGTAAGAACCCTGACACGTCCTACATTGGAGGATACGCGGCACATAAGGTGCCTACGTTCGACCTTCTTTCAGTTGTTGCGCCCAAGTAACGACCGCGCCGCCTGCCGTTGCTTCAGTGTACTCTATTGTACCTGTTACCATAGAAAAATCCAGTGGTTACATCACCGATTCGAGATCCCGCCGCGCTATGTCAAGTTGCTCGCCAATTTGTGACATGTATGCAACACCAGGGCCGGCTAACCGAATCGGGCGGCGGCTCGGCGTCCCTCCTGGCCGCCGGTTTGCTTTTTGCCAGGCCTTCCTACAAATTTGCGCAATTCACGAGGACGCCATGATGAAATACCTGCACACGATGGTTCGCGTTACCGATATCGAGCCCTCTCTCCGTTTCTACCGCGACGCGCTCGGACTCACCGAGTTATCGCGGCGCGACTATCCGCAGGGGCGGTACACGCTGGTCTTTCTCGCGGCTCCCGGCGACGAGCAGGCCCAGGTGGAACTGACGCACAACTGGGATCCCGAGACCTATGATGGCGGCCGGAACTTCGGACACTTGGCGTATGCCGTGGACGATATCTACGCGGCCTGCAAACGCCTGATGGATCACGGCGTGACCATCAACCGTCCGCCGCGGGACGGGCGCATGGCCTTCGTGCGCTCGCCCGACCACATTTCGATCGAGTTGCTGCAGAGGGGCGAGGCGCTGAAGCCTGCGGAACCCTGGAGCAGCATGCCGAACACCGGCCACTGGTAGAGCCCCGGAACATTTTTCCGAGGCGTCGGGCGTCTTACCCCGACCCGGGCGTCAGAACATTTCCGAGGCGTCTGGCGCCTTGACCTCGACCTTGCTGCGGGATGCGATGTGATCGCCGGTAATCATTTCATCGTATGACTGGCCGGGCCCGACCATGGGATAGACGCCCGCATCCTGGTCGATCATCACTTCCAGAAAGGCGGCGCCCTCGAAGCGGATAAATTCCTCGATCACGCGCCTCACGTCGGCCTTCCTTTCGAGCCGCACCGCGAACTTGAAGCCGTCGGCCTGCGCCGCCTTGACGAAATCCTTGGTGTGCAAGCTCTTGTCGCTGCCGCTCAAGCGCCCCTTGTGAAACAGTTTCTGCCATTGCTTGACCATGCCGTCGCCGCAGTTGTTGAGTACCACGATCTTGATCGGCAGGTCATAAGTCGTGACCGTCTCCATTTCACCGATGTTCATGCGGATGCTCGCATCCCCATCGACGTCGATCACCAAACGGTTGCGCTGCGCGAACTGCGCGCCCACGGCGGCCGGCAGGCCGAACCCCATCGTTCCCATACTGCCCGAGGTGAGCCACAGGCGCGGGCTTCGAAAATCGAAATATTGCGCGGCCCACATCTGGTGCTGGCCGACGCCGGTCGCGATGATGGCCTCGCCGAGGGTCAGACGGTTGATCTCCTCGATGACGTAGTACGGTTGGATCGACTCGCTGGCGCGATCGTAATTCATGGCGTACTTGGACTTCAGTTCGTCGCAATGCCGGTGCCATTCCGACCAGTCTCTGCGAAAACCGCTGCGCTGTGCGTAATCCATCAAGGACTGCAGAGCGTCCGACATCAGGCCGATGTGGCTCCAGTCGACCCGCTTGACCTTGTTGATTTCCGACGCGTCGATGTCCAAATGCGCGATGAACTTGGCCTTGCCGGCAAATTTCCCCGGATTTCCCGCCACCCGGTCGTCGAAGCGCGCCCCCACCGCGAGCAGGAAGTCGCAATCGTCCACCGCATAATTTGCAAAGGCGGTGCCGTGCATTCCCAGCATGCGCATGGACAAGGAGTGTTTCGTATCGACGGCGCCGATCCCCATCAGGGTGGTCACGACCGGAATCTGCAACGTCCTCGCGAACTCGCGCAGCCCGTGCGAGGCGCTGCCATTGATGACGCCGCCGCCGGCATAAATCATCGGCCGCTTTGCGGCGCCCAATGCGGCAAAGAAATCGGCGCTGGCCGCGTCGGGCAGTTTGTTCGCTTCGAGGCGATTCATCCGCTGCCGATAGCCCGGAATGGGCAGACGCCCCGAACCGTGGAACACGCCCTTCCAGTTCTGCACGTCTTTCGGCACATCCAGAACCACGGGACCGGGCCGCCCGGTACGCGCGATCTCGAACGCCGTGCGCACGGTCGCCTCCAGCTTGGTCGGATCGGTGATGAGGAACACATGCTTCGCCACGGCGCCCATGATGCTCGGCACCGGCGCTTCCTGAAATGCGTCGGTACCGATGGCCGTGGTGGGTACCTGGCCGCAAATCACCACGATGGGAATCGAATCCGCCATACTGTCGCGCACCGGAGTCACCATATTCGTGGCGCCGGGGCCGGAAGTGACCAGTGCGACGCCCACCCGGCCGCTCGCCCGCGCGAACCCCGCGGCCATGAACCCCGCGCCCTGCTCGTTGGCCGGCACGATGAGCGGCATCGACGAGGCGTTATCCTGGTTGTAGCGGAATACCGCGTCGTAAATCGGTAGAATCGCTCCGCCGCTGTAGCCGAAAACGGTATCCACGCCCTCATCGGCCAGGACTTGGACCAGCATGTCCGCACCGGTCATGCTGGCGCCTGCCAGGGGGTGGGTTCCTTGATTCACCATGTCATAGCGGTCTTTCACCCGCAAAGCCTAGCAGTTCTCGCCCTGGCGCCCAAGTGCCGTCCCGCCGCCCGACCGCCACCCTGGCGCCCGACCGCCGCCCTCCCGTATCCTCCCGGGCCATGCGCCACATCATCGCCATCCTCCTGCAAAACGAAGCCGGTGCGCTCACCAGAGTCACCGGCCTGATTTCCTCCCGCGGCTACAACATCGAGTCCCTGTCGGTCGCACCGACCAACGACCCGACCGTCTCGCGCGTCACGCTGGTCACCACCGGTTCGGATCCGGTCATCGCGCAGATCAACGCGCAGCTGCTGAAGCTGGTCGATGTGGTGGCGGTCGACGACATGACCAGCGGCGACCATCTCGCGCGCGAACTGATGCTGGTCAAGCTGCAGATCGCGCCTGAACACGTGGAGGCGGTCAACACGTTGCTGCGCCGGGTCGGCGGGAAGGTGCTGTCGGCGAAGCCGTCGAGTTATATTGTCGAACTGACCAGTACCGAGGCAGAAATCAGCGAATTCATCGCCAATGCCGGCGCTTTCGGGGAAATCATCGAAGTCGTTCGCAGCGGCGTCCTGGGGATTTCCCGCGCGAACCCGCGCTTGCACCTGGTTCGATAGGACATCCTCCGGGCATCGACTGGACTCGCGGCCGCTCGCTGTTTGAGGAATCGCTGTGATCTCGCTGTTTGCGGACTTGCTGTTTGTGGACTCGTTGTTTGTGGACTCGTTGCTATTGAACTCGTTGCTTGTGGACTCGTTAATTTGAGGATGGATTTACGTCATGGCTGAAATCGAAGTCAAACCGGAGCATGCGGCGGATCCGCATTCGCGCACCGTCGGGATCTTGGTCGGTGTCGTGGGAATTCTTCTGTCGGTGGTCACCATCGCGTCCCATCGGGCGCATACCAAGGCGGTCATCAACCGAACCGAATCGAACGATTTATGGGCTTACCATCAGGCCAAGAAGATCCGTGAAAACACCAGCGACGTCGCCGTGACGTTGCTGCAGGTCCTGGGAACGGATGCCGCCAGGGCGGACGGAGCGATCCACCGGCTGGAAACCGCGCGGGAGAAATACGGGTCGGACGCCAAGGAACTCCAGAAGGAGGCGGAGGCCAAGGACGACGAACAAAAAATGGAGGAAAACCGCGCCCTGAAATTCGACATCGGCGAAGGCTTGCTCGAACTGGGCCTGGTTC